>Ga0316204_10008424_pt1 | contig 14340 bp, 10 predicted proteins | sample 6monrhotite_MG_2_FD_205661 | JGI IMG/M metagenome (GOLD analysis project Ga0316204, IMG submission 205661) | Microbial mat bacterial communities from mineral coupon in-situ incubated in ocean water Damariscotta River, Maine, United States -... | ecosystem: Environmental > Aquatic > Marine >...
TCCGTCGAAAACCGTCCACGTGTTCGCAAGGTCTTGCCTCCTGATGTCGCCTTGCGGCGAGGCATCTGACGTCGCAACACCCTCTAGTGTGAGACGCTGGGACGTCGCGTTCCTCAGAGGTACCTCTTCGCAGTTGGCGCGCGCCATGCGGCGCGTTTGGGCGAAAGGTGGGGGGTCACAGGGGGCTCGCCCCCCTCGCGGCGCGAGCCGTCCGCTAGTCGGCTGAGCTCGCGGGGGCCGCCCCGACCGGGTGGGAGCTAGCGAGACGAAAGCCGAGATTGTCCATCCGGAGGGACGGACCGTTGTAGCCGTGGTTGGCGAACTTCGCGACCGCCGGGGCGCAGCTCCAGCAGCCGTCGCGGTAGAACCGAAAGGGGCCCTCTGGATCGGTGCCGGGGTCGTCGTACTCTTCGCCCCTGTCCCAGACCCACTCGCTGACATTGCCCGCCATGTCATACACCCCCCAGGCGTTGGGCTGCAGGCTGCTCACCGGCGCCAGCCCCAGGTAGCCGTCATCACAGGCGGCGACAATCCACTCCGTGAACGTCTCCCTGCCGACGGCGTCCGCGACATTGCCATGGCGACAGATCCCGCTCTCCTCGTCGGTCCCTGCCCAGGTGGTGCTCGCCCCTGCCCGCGCGGCGTACTCCCACTCCGCATTCGTCAGCAGCCGGTAGCCGCTGGCTGCGTGGTCCCAGCTCACGCTGTTCCCGCTGACCCGATACGCAGGGCTCAACCCCTCCAGCGCGCTGAGAGCGTTCGCGAACGCCACCGCGTCCAGCCAGCCCACATTCTGCACCGGCAGGTTGTCTCCGATCAGCCCCACACTTCTGGACTCCTTCATCGAGGGGTGGAGACCGATCCGTACATCGTCTCTGAACTCGGTGATCGAGGGGTTGGTGCCCATCACCCGCTCATACAGGCCCTGAGTCACCTCCGTCTTGCCCACCCAGAAGCTGCCGACGACCACCGCCTGTTCGGGCTCCTCGGCCGCGCCTTCATGCTGCGCCATGATGAAGCGCCCGCCAGGCAGCTTGATCATCGCATAGCCGTACGTCCCCGACGCGGCCTCCAGCGGCTCGGTGGGGGGCGCCGCCTCCGCGGAGGCCAGCAGCGCCAGGCTCAGCAGCAGCGCTCGAATCATCCTACCCGTCGCCTGCACAGCACCCCGACGATCAACACCAGCCCCATGAAGGCCCCGCCCGGCGCCGACGGCCCCGCCGCGCAGCCGCAGCCCTTGGCGTCAGCGCCCTCATCATCGAGGGGCGGCCGATCCTCGGGGCTGTCAGCGCCGCCGGTGTCATCGGGCTCGTCAGGGTCGGTCGTGTCCGTGCCGCCAGTGGGATCACCGGTGTCGTCCGTCGTGTCGGGACCGCCGGTGTCGTCCGCGGTCCCGGTGCCGCAGTCCTCCCAGGTGTCGGGCGCCTCGTCGTCACAGTCGTCCCCGCCGTGGGCGTCGCTGTCGTGGCCGTCACCGTCGGCGTCGTAGTCGCTGCCAGGCTCGCAGTCCTGGTTGACGCCGTCGTACCAGACCTCGGCGACGCCGGGGTTGGCGAAGCGGTCGTCGTCGTCGCAGTCCACCCGGGCGCTGTAGCCGTCGCCGTCCGCGTCCGCCGTGTCGGCGTCGGGCCCGCCCGTGGCGCCGACGTCGGAGGGCGATCCGTCGGGGTCCAGGATCGCCGGATCGCCGGCGTCATTCAGCGCGCTGCTGGGGGCCAGGGTGAGCTGGTCATTGTCCGGATCGCCGTCGCGGGTGTAGGCGGAGAAGCGCGGAGAGGCGTCGAGGCCGTCGGCCATGTCGGCGGGGCGCACCCCCTCGGTGTCGCCGTCGATGTTCTCGTAGAGGTCGTTGTAGGCGAAGGTCGAGCCGCTCGCGCTGGCGTCATCGAAGGCCGAGACCGCCGCGCCCTCGACCTGGTAGGCGACCACGTTGTTCCGGAAGTCCACCGCCGCGTCGTAGAGGCAGAGCCCGCCGCCGCCGTCGCTGGCCACGTTGCCCAGCAGGTCGTTGTTGTGGAAGTCCAGGAAGTTGGGGTTGCCCATGTCCACGAAGCAGGCGCCGCCGCCGTAGCGGGCCCGGTTCTCCTGGAGGATGTTGTTGCTCCAGCGGTGTGACGAGAGGCCGTCGTAGGCCCCCTCGGCGTAGGCCGCGCCGCCGTAGGCCGACCGGTTGTTGGCCATCAGGTTGCCCCGGACCGTCAGCGCGTCGGTGATCTTGAGCATCAGCGCGCCGCCGCCCAGGTCCGGGCTGGCCTCGTTGTTCACGAAGCGGCTGTCGAGGATCTCCACCACGTCGGCGTACCAGGAGAGCACAGCGCCGCCCTCGCCGAGGGCCGTGTTGTCCTCGAAGACGCTGCCCCGGATCCGGAGCGCGTCCTGCTGGCCGTTGTAGGGCAGGAAGTACACCGCGCCGCCGGCCCCGCTGCCGCCGACCTCACCCGCGAGGTTGCCCTCGAAGGTGGAGTCCTCGATGTCGAGGCTGGTGTAGTACTCCGTGTAGATCCCGCCGCCGGCGTAGCCGCTGACGTTGCGCTCGAAGGTGCTGTCCGCCACCGCCATGTCCGCGTAGTAGTAGCCGTAGAGGCCCGCGCCGTTGCCGTAGGTGGTGGTGTTCTCGCTGAAGGTGCAGCCCTCGAAGCGGGAGACCCCGGGCATGTAGTAGAGGTAGACCCCGCCGCCGCTGTAGTAGGCGCTGGACTCGCTGAAGGTGACGCCCGTGGCGCTCACCGTCGCCTCCTGGGCGTAGAGCGCCCCGCCGTAGCCGTAGTAGCTCTGGTTGGCGTCGAAGGTGGAGCCGGAGAGGCTCACCGCGGCGCCGCCGGTGAGCGTCAGCGCGCCGCCGTTGTAGTAGCTGTAGTTCTCGCTCCAGTCGCTGGACTCGTCGGTGATGACGGCCCCACCCCAGGCGTTGAGCGCGCCGCCCGCGCTGTTGGACCAGTTCTCGGAGAACGCGGCGCCCGTCAGGCTGACGTCGCCGCCGTCGCTGTGGATGGCGCCGCCGTAGGCCGCGTAGTTCTGCTCGAAGCGCACCCCGTCCAGCCCGGCGCCGCTGGTGCCGTCCACGAACAGGCCGCCGCCGTAGTAGACGGTGTAGTCCTCGGTGAAGTTCTCCCGAAAGGTGCCGCCCGTCGCCGTCAGGCTGCTGGCGGTGAGCACCTGGACGGCGCCGCCGTGGCCGCCGGTGCGGTTGTCGGTGAAGTCCGTGTCCTCGAGCGTCACGGCGGCGAACTGAAAGGCGGCGATGGCCCCGCCGCCGAGGGCCGCGATGTTGCCGGTGAAGGCGCTGGTGGTGAAGCTGGCCTCGCCGGTGTAGACGAACACCGCGCCGTAGTCGGACTGGCCGCCCTCGAAGGCGCAGTCGGTGAAGCTGGGGGTGGCGTCACCGACGTAGACGTGAGCGCCCTGCGTGGCCGCGTTGTCCCGGAAGGTGACCCCGTCGAAGGCCGGAGCGCCGCTCGCGACCTGCACCGCGCCGCCGTAGGCCGCCGCGCTGCCGAGCCCCTCCAGCACCAGATCTCGAAAGACCGGGCTGCTCCCCTCCACGTAGATCGCCGACCGGCCGGGGTTGGCGATGGTGAAGCCCTCCAGGCTCGCGCCGAAGCCCTCGCCCGAGCTCGCGTAGACCGCGTAGCCGCTGCCGCCAGCGGTGAGGGTGGTGGCGACGGCGCCGCCGGTGCCCACGATGGCGACGGACCTGCCGCTGAAGTCGAGAGGCCCCGCGTAGGCCCCCGGGGCAACCTCGACGCGATCGCCGCTGGAGGCCGCGTTGATGGCGGCCTGGATGTTGGTGTAGTCGCCGCCGCCCGCGGCGTCGACGGTCAGCGTGGCGGCGAAGGCGGGGGCGGCCAGGAAGAGCGAGAGCATCGGTAGACTCGTGGTGTTCCGGGGGAGATGATAGCTGAAAGCCCATGAACCGAAGCCTGTACTTCGCCTACGGCGCCAACCTGGACGCCGACCGCATGAAGGAGCGCTGCCCGGACAGCGATCCCGTCTCCCAGGCCTGGCTGGCCGGCTGGCGCTTCACCTTCGCCGGTAAGTCCCGGCTGTGGGGCGTCGGCGGGGTGTCGACCCTGTTCCCCGAGCCCGGCGGGCTGGCCACCGGCCGCCTCTATCAGGTGAGCGACGCCGATCTGGCGGCGCTCGACGTGATCGAGGGGCACCCGGAGGTGTACCGCCGGGTGTCGCTGCGGGTGGAGTCCCCGCGGGGGGTGCGCCCGGCGTGGTGCTACCTGCTGACGCCAGGCACCCCGGAGACCGCGCCGACGCCCAGCTACCGGGAGGCGGTGCTGGCCGCCTACCTGGCGCTGGGCTTCGAGCTGCCCGACGCGCTGAAGTAGTCCCCGGCGAGGACTACAGCGTGCAGTCGGGGTTCTTGGCGCTGGCCGGGCAGTCGACGTGGCAGTCGTCCATCTCGATGCGGTCCAGCGACGTCTCCTCGCCCTCGGCGTCCATGTCCACGATCTCCAGGCTCAGGCAGGTCTCGTCGCCGTCGCCGCACTCCTCGCAGTAGATCCCGACGAAGGAGCCGTAGTTGCAGATGGTCTCCCCGTCCACGCCCAGCGCCGGCCCGATCACGTCCAGGTCCAGGGTGCCCGAGAGCTCCATGCCGCCGATGTAGGTGCCGTCGGAGGCGAAGGTTCCGGAGACGTAGACGCGCTCGATGGGCACCTGGGTGTCGCCGATGTCCGCGATGATGTCCTTGGGGCCGATCTGGAAGTAGGGCGCCTCGGTGAAGTCCGCCGTGGGGAAGTCCAGCGTCGCGTTGCAGTAGTCCTGATCGCCGGTGTCGTCGGGCAGCGCGGAGATGAAGTTGATGGTGGTGTCGCTGGACTCGGTCACCTGGAGGAAGAGGGTCTGCTCCAGATCCGCGCCGAAGAGGCCTAGCAGATCCTCCAGCCCGGGCGGGTTGACCACCGTGCCGGTGCCGAGGTTCAGGGCGTAGGTCAGCCCGGGGAGGGAGTCCACGTCCACCTCGCCGCCGAGATCGGAGGTGCTGAAGGAGATGGTCTCGGCGCCCGCGCAGTAGGACAGGGTCGCGGTGTAGCTGCTGGCGCCGTCGAGATCGCCGTCGGGGGTGAAGGTCACGACGGTCGCGGTGTCGTCCAGCGAGGAGGTGCCGGAGATACCGTCCACCGTGATGGTGGCGCTGGCGTCGGGCTCGCTCAGGTAGAAGCTGATCTCGTCGCGGTAATAGAAGGCGTCGTCGCCGTCCTCGGGCCAGGTGCTGTCCACCTCGGCCTCGCAGTCGTCGGCGGTCCCGGTGTCGTCGCCGCCAGCGGTGCCGGTGTCGTCCGTGGCGCCGGTGTCGTCGGTGCCGCCCTCGTCGGTGCCGCCCTCGTCCGTGCTGGAGCCGCCGTCGTCGGCGCCGCCGTCGGTGCCGGCGGTTTCACCGGTGTCATCGGACTCGATCTTACCGGAGTTGCTGCAGGCGACGAGGCTCAAGGCGAGGGTCAGGACGAGGTAGCGCATAGTCGTGGATCTCCAAAGTGCGGCTTGGGCCCGCAGATATAGCCCGAAAGATGCGGGGGGTCAGCGGCGGATTTATGTCGAGGCGACAGCGGCGCGGCGCTGACAGGTGATGAGCACCTCGGCGGTCGCGCGGGCGTCCGCCAGCGCCCGGTGGGCGTTGGGGTTCTGCAGCCCGAGCGCGGCGAGCATGCCCGCGAGCCCGCCCGCGCGCTTCCCCACCACCCGCTTGGCGACCCGGGAGACGTCCTCCCCCTTGGTGAAGCCCGTGCGCTCGAAGGTGTTCCAGGGGTCCGCCCCCAGGAAGCGGAAGTCGAAGCCCTGATTCCAGCCCCGCAGCTCGCGCGCGCCGAAGCGCTCGCGCACGGCCGTCAGCCAGGCCGCGAGGCGCTCGGCGGCCTCCTGCTCACCGTGCGGGGCCATCAGCACCGCCGCGGGGGGGATGCGATGCACCCGGGCCGCCCGCCGGCTGCGGGGGTGGTAGAGGTGCTCGGCCGGCTGTCGGACCAGGGGACCGATGGGGCTGACGATGCGCAGATCCGAGGTCACCACGACCGCGCCCACTTCGATGACGCGGGCGTTCCAGCCGTCCGGGGCGGGCGCCTTGAGCAGGAAGCCGGTGGTCTCCAGATCGAGGACCACGCAGGGAGTGAACGCAGAAGGCAACATGGAAGACACTGACATCTGGGTACTGGATACCCAGCAGGATCACCGAGCGCCCGCGACAATCCCCGCCTCAGCGGCCGAGGATGAAGCTCACCGCCCCGTCGTGGCCGTAGCCCGAGGAGCCGTCCCAGCCCGGGGAGGCGACCGCCGCGTCGTCCCGCCCGTCGCCGTCGAGGTCCACCAGCAGCAGCGCCTGGCCGAACAGCTCCGCCTGGCTCTCGCCGGCCAGCCAACGATCCGCGTCGGCTGATGACACCGCCCGCCCGTCCATCACCATGGACGCGCCCAGGAAGAGGTAGAGGGCGCCGGCCTCATCGGTCCGGGCGTCGGGGCCGTCCCAGGCGGACGCCTGATCGTAGTCCGGGGCTCCGATCAGCAGATCCGCCGCGCCGTCGCCGTCCATGTCCCCGGCCGCCAGCCCGAGCCCGAACCAGCCCGGCGCGTCATCGCTGTCGATGATCATCACCGCCTCGTTGCGGTCGTACACCCCGCTGACGCCGGGCGCGGGGGCGTGGATGTAGATCACCGACTCCCCTCCCCTCCCCGCTCCCGCGAAGGCCAGCTCGTTGTCCCCGTCGCCGTCGAAGTCCGCCACCAGCGGACGGGACTCGCGCCCCACGTACTCATCCTCGCCGTCGCCGGCGAAGAGCAGCGCCGACTCGTCGCTGATGGCCCCCACCCCGGAGGGCACGCTGCCGCCCGCGATCACATAGAAGGCGCCGCTGTCCGGGTCGTTGTAGTCCGCGCCCTGGGCGCCGATGAGCAGCTCGTCGTAGCCGTCGCCGTCCAGGTCGCCGCCGCCGAGCGCGCCGCCGAGCTGCTCGCCCGCGGCCCCCCAGGTCTTCCAGTCGGCGACGCCCAGATCGACCTCGCCGCCGCCGACCGCCGCCGGGTCCACCAGCCAGGCCGCCCCGCGGAAGTAGTCCGGGTCGCCGCCCTCGTCGTAGTCGCTGATCACGATCTCGGCGATCCCGTCGCCGTCCATGTCCAGGTGGGAGAGCACCTCCGCGGAGCCGGACCACTCGGTGTTCCCCACGATCAGCAGGGTCGCGTCGTCGTCGCTCAGGGCGCCGCCCTTCACCGGGCCGGCCAGCACCGCCGCGGCGACCTGGCTCGTGCCGCTGTCCGTGCCGCCAGCGACGACCAGATCGATGACGCCATCGCCGTCGTTGTCGCCAAGCGTCTGCGGCACCGAGCCCAGATCGAGATCCGAGCGGCTGTCGGTGTAGGTTGCGGTCGCCGCGACGTCCACCGCGCCCACCCAGGGGGTGCCGCCGTCGGCGTCCAGCACGTACACCGAGCGACCGTCCGCTCCCAGCACCACCTCCGGCCAGCCGTCGCCGTCGATGTCGCCCGCGCCGAGGTTGCCGAGGTAGCCCAGCGAGGCCCCGTCGGGCCCCTCGACGGCGGCGGCGATGACTGACGCCGCGCCGGCCTCGGCCGCCATGTCGCAGTCATTGTCCCGGCCGTCCCACAGCTCGGCCGCGCCGGGCCAGGTGTCCGGATCGGCGTCATCGCAGTCGTCCCCGCCGAGCTCCGTGGCCTCGTGGCCGTCGCCGTCCTGATCCGGATCGGCGGCGCCGTAGAGCGCGACGGTGACCACCGGGCGATCATCATCGCTGGTGCTCAAGGTCAGCAGGCCCTCCTCGGCGGCGTAGTCGCTGGCGGTGTAGGCGATCGCGTAGAGGCCGGCCTGGCCTGCCTCCACGCGCATCACCCCCTCGGGGCCGTCCTCCAGCGCGAAGCCCGCGCCGCTGATCTCGGCGGTGATCTCCAGCACCTCGCAGTTGCCCTCGCAGCCGTTGGAGACGATGAGCTCGTGGCTCGCGGTCGCGCCGAGGACGAGCGCCTCGAAGCGCAGCTCCATCTCGCCGACGAGGCAGATCGCGTCCTCCACGGGCCCGGTGTCGACGCCCGCGCCGGTGTCGTCGGTGTCCGCTCCGGTGTCGGAGTACGCCGCGCTGTCCTCCGAGTCCCCGGTCAGCACGAGGCTGCGGCCGGTGTCTCCCGTCACGTCAGAGTCCAGGTCCGGCGCCTTCAGCTCACAGCCCACCAGGCCCAGTGAGCCCGCCCCCAATATCCACAGCAACCGCATCACTGTACCTCCACCTCTGTGGGTTCATGGTACCCACACCGCGGCTCGGCTGACCACCCGCGCCCCCGCTTACCGCCCCAGGAAGAGGTAGACCGCGCCCGCCTTCATGCCCCCGTCGTCGTCCCCGTAGGCGCCGACCAGCAGCTCATCCAGCCCATCTCCATCGATGTCCCCGGCCCCACTCACCGAGTAGCCCGCGTAGTCGTCGCGGCTCTCCGCCAGGAGCTTGGCATCCCTGTCCGTGGGGATCGTCTCACCGCCCAGCACCAGCCAGGCCGCCCCGCCCCGGTAGTCCACCTCCTCGTCGTAGATCGCGCCCGCGACGACATCGTCGAAGCCGTCGCCGTTCGTGTCACCGACCCCGCTCACGGCGTAGCCGAGCGCGCTGCCGGTGTCGCCGAGGAGCTGGCTGTCGGCGCCAGACAGATCAAACACGCCGCCGCCGTGGTCGACCAGGGTCGCGCCCCCGATCAAGTAGAGCGCGCCCACGTGGGAGCCGCTGACCGTGACGAACGGCGCGCCGACAGCCACGTCGTCCAGGCCGTCACCATCCACATCCCCAGCCCCGGCCACCCCCGCGCCGGCCCTGTCGTCGCTGGACTCGCCGAGGATCTTGTAGTCCGCGTCAGCCAGATCCACCTCGCCGGTGACGCCTCCCAGCACCATGTAGGCCGCCCCGGCGTCGGCGCCGCCGTCGTCCTCGCCGTAGGCCCCGATGATCACGTCGCCCAGCCCGTCGCCATCCACGTCGCCGGCGCCGTCCAGCGCGTCACCAGCCCAGTCCTCCAGATCCTCACCGAGGAGCCTGGCGTCCGCGTCCGCGAGGTCCATCTCGCCGCTGAACGCCCCCTGGAACAGGAACACCTCGCCGACGCCGCCGCCGGCGTGCTTGGCCGCGATGAGCAGGTCCACCTGCCCGTCGCCGTCGACGTCCTCCGACGCCACCGCGTTGCCAGCCCAGTCGTCATCGGCCTCCCCGGTGAGCGCCGCGTCGGCGTCCGCCAGCGCCACCTCGCCCGAGAGAGGCCCCCTGAAGAGGTAGACCTCGCCGCGCAGGCTGCCGCTGCCATCGCCGTCGCCATTCTGCACCCCCACGACCAGATCGTCGTAGCCGTCGCCGTCCACATCACCCGGTCCTGAGACCTCCTGCCCGAAGAACTCTGCGCCGGTGTCCCCCACCATGACGGCGTCGGCATCCGCCAGGGAGAAGGCGCCGCTGGTCGCGCTCAGCGTCGCGCCGCTCACCAGCCAGGCCGCGCCCGTGCCGTAGTCGAAGTCGGTGTAGCCCGGGGAGCCCACCACCACATCATCCAGGCCGTCTCCGTCGACGTCCCCGGCCCCGCTCACCGACCAGCCCGCCTCGTCGTAGTGCGACACCCCCGTGAGCTTGACGTCGGCCTCGGACAGACTCATCGACGCGTCGCTCCAGCCCACGACCTCGCAGCGCAGCTCCAGGGCTTCATGACACGCAGGGCGAAAGCGCAGGGCGTTCTCGCTGCCCTCCAGCGCGCAGCGCCAGTCGCCGCGGCGCTCGATGGCGGCGGCGACGCGACCGCAGGGCCGCTCCCAGTTCACCATCACCTCGGTGATCAGCGCGCTGTAGTCGTCGGTGACCCCCGCCGACGCCGGGGTCGAGAAGCCAGCGAGCAGCAGCGTGAGCATGAGCACCTCCCGGGAGCTGGACCAAGGGCGCGCCCGCCCGGAAGTTGTACCGCGCTGCGGGTGTGGTCGGGGAACGGATACAATCCGGGTGCAGAGGTGTCCGCATGATCATGAGCGCGCTGATCAGCCTTCTGGTGTTCGTAGTCGCCGTCGCGGCGAGCTGGAGCCTCCTTCAGGGTTCAGACCCCTGGCGTACCTGGCGAGCCTTCGCCGAGCGGCAGGGCATGTCCGTGGTGGTGCCCGTCCCCGGCGGGGATCCACAGATGTCCGGGGTCTGGCGAGGCCTGCGCGTGCGGATCGTCTGCCGCCAGGCCGGAGAGGCCAGCGAGGGGGCGGCCCCCCAGCCCCCCTACCAGACCCGCTTCCAGGCCCTCACCCCGGCGTCCCTGCCGCTGGCGCTCACCGTGCGCCCCCGCGAGCCCGGCGCCCCGGCGCCCGAGGGCGCGGTCTCCAGCGGCGACGACGCCCTGGACACGCTGCTCATCTTCCGCAGCGGCGAGCCCGACGTGCTGGCCGGCCTGCTGGCCGACCCCAACGTCCGTGCCGCCTGGGCCAGGCTCGTCTCCGAGCACCCCGAGGCGCTGCTGGAGGACGGCGCGCTGCGCTTCTCCCTGCCCGTGCGCGTGCTGGACGCCGTCGAGCTGGAGGAGACGCTCGACGAGCTGACCGCGCCGCTCCTGGCCATGGCCCGCGCCGCGAGCAGCGACGGCGAGGAGGACATCCTGATGGGCGTGATGGGCGGGACCGTGATCAACACCGTGATCGACGTCGAGGCGGTCTCCACCGATCCCCGGGATACGGCGACCGTCGCGGACGCCGCCGCGCTGGAGGCCCTCTCCGACGCGGGGCTCTCGGATCCCGAGCGGCGCCTCAAGCTGGACGCCATGGGCGACGGGCTGATGGTCTTCACCCTGGTGGCCCAGCGGGTCGGCACCTCCACCGGCCTGCTGCTGGCCGAGGGCTACCGCGGCGGCCGCACGCTCTACGCGTCCGTCGAGGCGCTGGAGGTCTCCGTGCGCTTCCCCAAGCGGCGGAGCGACGAGCTGGATGACGTGGAGCCCGGTGAGACGTTACGGGTCCGGGCCAGGGTCGAGGGCTGGGACGCGCTGACCCGGAGGCTGACCCTGGAGGCACCTTGACACTGATGACCCTCACCCTTGCCCTGCTGGCCTGCGGCAAGAGCGGTGACGACGACTCCGGACCGCCGGGCCCCCAGGAGCAGCCCGCCCTGGACTACGTCGAGGCGGCCCGCAACTACAGCACCCACGACGCCGAGGACTACGTCATCTCGGACTGGGTGCTGGGCCCCAGAGCGGAGGATCCCTACGCGTCCCTGTTCGAGGACGAGCTGCCGTTCTTCTACCTGATCCACCCGGCGGACATGGAGCCCGACGAGGAGCTGCCGGTGCTGCTCTGGCTGCACGGCGGCACCATCGCCGACGACTCGGGGGTGCCAGACGGCCTGGAGTTCCCCGATCCCTGCCGACAGGACAACGTGGAGTCCTTCGTCTGGAAGTCGGTCTCGGATCCGTCCTTCGTGCCGGAGTTCATGTCCGAGCGCCGCTGGGTGATGATCGCCCCCCGCAACGACTGGTGCGACTACTACCAGGGCCTCGGCCCGGACGACCCCATCGATCCGGAGCGGCACTTCGGCTACTACCACACCCGCCGGGTGCTGGACTACGTGCTGGAGGGCAACGCCGGCTTCCAGCACAACGGCGAGCTCTACGGCTGGGGCACCTCCGCGGGCGCGGGCGCGGTCACCAGCGTGGCCCACCGCTACGGCGGCTTCGACGGCATCCTCTTCGACTCGGGCCTCTCCAGCACCATCACCTACTGGGAGATCACCGAGCAGCCGCCCTTCGAGCACATCTTCGGCGGCCCGCCCTACGACGAGGCCGGAGAGCCCAACGGCGAGATCTACGATCGCTACGCGGCGAGCTCCCCCTACCTGCTCATCGAAGAGCAGGGCTTCCGGGTGCCCATGTTCGTCGCCTGGAACAACCGGGACGAGCAGGTCGAGGCCCAGCAGATCTACACCCTGCTCCAGACCCTCGATCAGGTCTACAACCCCGAGGGCGTGCGCTTCGGCAGCCACGACTACGACCACTCGGCCCCCGGCACCACCTTCCACGTCCAGTCCATGTACGGGCCGGTCCCCTGGGGCTACGGCACCCGCAGCTACGTGGACTTCCTCGCCGGCTCGAACCTGAACTGGCAGGAGGCCGAGGAGGGCTGCCCCGGCACCTGCCCCGTCGGCGAGCTGGTGACCGGCCCGGACTACGCGAACTTCTCCGCGGAGACGGTGGTGAAGATCCCGGCGGGGACCGCCGGCCTGGCCTACGAGGCCGCCCCGTCGGAGGCGCTGATCGCGGGCACCCCCGCCGAGGCCCGGCTGGTGATGCAGGCGAACGACATCGAGGCCCTGGCGGACGACGCGGAGATCGGCACCCTGAGCTTTGAGCTCGACGGCGACACCGTGAGCGCCACCTTCACCGCCGGCAGCTTCCTCTCCGCCACCCGCACCGGCGACGAGGCCATCTTCGCCCAGACCCAGGCGACCGTGCTCCCCTTCACCCCGGGTGAGCCCGGCGAGGGCACGCTGCGCTTCGAGAGCACCGGCGCCGCCGAGGTGCTGCTGGACGCGCTGATCCTTGTCCAGTAGTACCGGCGGGACCGGCCCGCGCCTGTCCCGCTCCCTGCTCATCTCCGTCGGCCTGCTCTACGCGGCCTCGGGTCTGCCTTTCGGCATCGTGCACGAGCTGGTGCCCACCTGGCTCGCGGTCGAGGGCAGCTCGCTGGAGGAGCTGGGGCTCGTGACGCTGGTGGGCCTGCCCTGGACCCTGAAGCTCCTCTGGGCGCCCCTGGTGGACCGGCTCAGCACGAGCGCGCGCTGGATCGCCGGCGCGCTGGTCGGCGTCGCGGCGGCGGTCGCCCTGACGCCGCACCTCTCGGGGCCCGCGCTGATGGCCGTGCTGGTGGCCATCGCCTTCTTCAGCGCCACCCAGGACATCGCCATCGACGGGCACACCGCGGCGGTGACCCCGGACGATCAGCACGGGCGGGTGAACGGCCTGCGGGTGGCGGCCTACCGGGCGGCCATGCTGCTGGGCGGCGGCGGCGCCGTGGCGCTGGGTGATGTGCTGCCCTGGCCGGTGATCTTCGGCGGGCTCGGGGTGCTGGCGCTGGGCATGGCCGCCTGGGCCTCCCGGCTGCCGCCCGCCCCCCGGGAGCCCACGTCGCTGCTCGAGTGGACCGTCGGGCTGAAGAGCTGGCTGCTGCGCCGGGACTCGCTGGCCGTGTTCGCCTTCGTGTTGCTGTTCAAGCTCGGCGACTCGGCGATGTACCCCATGATCAAGCCGTTCTGGCTGGACTCGGGCATGAGCGTGACGGAGCTGGGGCTCGTCTCCATCACCATCGGTACGGCGCTGTCGGTGACCGGCGCGCTGGTGGGCGGTGAGCTGACGACCCGTATGGGGTTGTTTCGGGGGCTGTGGGTGCTGGGTGGGGTCCAGGCGCTGAGCAACCTGGGCTACGCGGCGGCGGCGATGGCGCCGAGTCGGTGGAGCCTCTATGGGGCGAGCATGGTGGAGAGTTTCTGTGGGGGGCTCGGGACGGCGGCGTTTCTCGCTTGCTTGATGCGGCTCTGTGAGGGTGAGCAGACGGCTACGCGCTTCGCGGCGCTCACGGCTTTTGTGGGGCTGACGCGCACGCTCTCTGGGGCGGCGAGCGGCTATGGGGCGTCAGCGTTCGGCTACTCGACCTACTTCGCGTTCACCTTCCTGCTGGCTCTCCCGGCCTTCTTGTTGTTGCCCGCGGCTCGGCGGCGGCTCGGCGCAGCCTGAGCACAATCGGGGGTGTTCGGGAGGTGCTCCCAGCGCTCCCGTTCCCGCACGAAGCGCCCTCCGCCCTCCGCCCTCCGCCCCCAGCCCCCAGCCCCCAGCCCCCAGCCCCCACGCGCGAACGAAGAGAGCTCTGAGCGCGGAGCGCGACAGCTCCGATCATCAGCGCCGGTGCTCCTCCTCTCCTCCCCCTCCATTCAGAGCGACTGCTTCACAGCGACTCCAGCGGCTGCTTCACAGCGACTCCAGCGGCTTCAGGGCGGCTTGAACACGCCGCACGGCGCGCCAACTGCGAAGAGGCCCCTCTGAGGAACGTGATGTCGTCTCGCTAAGCCCGCACCTTCCGTCAGATCGCGCCGGATGGCGCGCGCCAACTGCGAAGGCGTACCGTTGAGGAACGTGACGTCCCAGCGCCGCACGCGAGAGGGTGTTGCGACGTCAGATGCCTCGCCGCAAGGCGACATCAGGAGGCAAGACCTTGCGAACACGTGGACGGTTTTCGACGGAGACCAGGTGTTGTTCTGCTGCCATCCCACGCTGTAAAACCGGTCAGGTTTCGCAATGGATGCAAACCCAAGTGGGCATGCCAGACGACCCGAGAGTCACTGC
>Ga0316204_10008425_pt1 | contig 14340 bp, 5 predicted proteins | sample 6monrhotite_MG_2_FD_205661 | JGI IMG/M metagenome (GOLD analysis project Ga0316204, IMG submission 205661) | Microbial mat bacterial communities from mineral coupon in-situ incubated in ocean water Damariscotta River, Maine, United States -... | ecosystem: Environmental > Aquatic > Marine >...
CAAAGTTGAGAAAAAGAAGCAGCCCTGGAAAATGGTGGGCATTGCAGCCGCAGTTATTGCTGGCGCTTATTTTATTGGCAGCATGGTTTTGGACGCGCAGGGTGGGCGCAGTTTTAAAATCGATAAAAGCCGGATTGTTATTTCAACTGTTAGCGAAGGCACGTTTGAAGATTTTATTCCGGTGCGCGGTCGGGTTACGTCGCTGAAAACCGTTTATCTTGATGCCATCGAGGGCGGGCGCGTTGAAGCCATTTTGGTTGAAGACGGCGCAATGCTGAAAAAGGGTGACCTGATTGTCCAGCTTTCAAACAGCAACCTGCAGGTTAGTTTCACAGCAAACGAAACTCGTGTAACCGAGCAGTTGAATAATATGCGGTCGCAGGAACTGCAGCTGGAACAAAACAGGTTAGGCCACAAGCGCAACCTTGTAGACTTTAACTATCAGATCAAACGGCTAACCCGGCAAGTTGAGCGCGAACGCGAACTGGTTAAAACCAACGCTATCCCCCAGCGTCAGCTTGATGATAGCGAAGATGATCTGGAATATAATATCAACCGCCGTGAGTTGACGCTGGAAAGCCAGGCTACAGATGCCCGGCTGCAGGAAAGCCAGATGGTATTTCTGCGTGAAGCTGCAAACAGGCTTGAAACCAGCCTTGTTGTTGCGCGTAAAAATCTGGATGCTTTGAATGTGCGGGCACCGGTTGACGGGAAACTGTCAGGCTTCAATGTGGAAGTTGGCCAAAATATCCCGCGTGGTAACCGCCTTGGCCAGGTTGATGATCCAAACAATTATAAACTTACGGCCAATATTGATGAATTTTATCTGGGCCGGGTTGATTTGGGGCAGTCAGCTACCTTTGAGCGCGGCGGCCGGAATTACGCCATGCGCATCGCTAAAACTTATCCGCAGGTAAACAATGGCCAGTTTGAAGTAGATTTTGTGTTTGACGGTGAGCAGCCAACAGGCATTCGCCGCGGCCAAACAATTCAAACACGCCTTACGCTCGGCGATGCGACAAAAGCGCTATTGGTACCAAATGGTGCCTTCTTCCAGGATACAGGTGGAAACTGGGTGTTTGTTGTTACTGATGATGGCACGCAGGCTGTGAAGCGCAACGTGCGGCTTGGCCGGAGAAACGCCCGTTTCATTGAAGTGCTTGAAGGCCTGGAGATTGGCGAGCGCATCGTAACATCACCCTATACCAGCTTTGTGGAAATGGACCGCCTGAAATTGGGCTCCGAGTAAGCTGGATAATAAAATAACGGTCCGAGGCACGACACGAGAAAAAATAAAGTAACACCCAGCTGCAAAAAATAGCAGCAAACAAGCGCCAGATGGCCCGGGTTTCATATGCGAGGAAAGGAATATACTAATGTTATTAAAGCTTCATAATCTTTCAAAATACTACCGGACTGATGAGGTAGAAACAGTTGCGCTGAATAGCGTGAATATTGAAATCGAAAGCGGTGAATTTGTTGCCATCATGGGGCCTTCAGGGTGTGGTAAATCCACGTTGCTGAACATTATAGGCATGCTCGATAACCCGTCCGAGGGTGAATATGTTTTCATGGGTGAAGATGTGGCCGGGTATTCGGAATCTCAGCTCGCCAATATCCGCAAGCAGAATATTGGCTTCATCTTTCAGTCCTTCAATCTGATTGACGAACTTACAGTGGAAGAAAATATCGAGCTTGCGCTTCTTTATCACAACATCCCGGCGAGCGAGCGCAAAGAGCGCGTAGCCAAAGTAATGGACAAAGTGGGTATCGCCCACCGCGCCAAGCATATGCCAAGCCAGCTTTCCGGTGGTCAGCAGCAGCGTGTTGCTGTTGCGCGCGCCGTTGTGGGCGATCAGGCGATGATCTTGGCTGATGAGCCAACTGGTAACCTTGATAGTGCTCACGGTCAGGAAGTGATGGAAATGCTGCAGGCGTTGAATGCTGAAGGCACAACCATTGTGATGGTTACTCACAGCCCGTCGCACGCTGATTATGCCCGCCGCACCATCAACCTGTTTGATGGTCACGTGGTAACAGAAAACGTGCGCGCCGCGGAATAGAAACGGTGACTTGGTGAGCGCCCAAAAAGAGGCGCCCCAACCATAAAACGGCAGCGGGAAACCTAATGTTCAAGAATTATATAGCCGTAGCGCTTAGAAACTTGATTAATCACAAGCTTTATAGTGCGATTAACATTGTTGGTTTGGCTATTGGGCTGGCTGCTTGCATGCTGATTGCCCTGTTTGTGCATGACGAACTATCTTTTGATCGCTTTTGGAAAGACGCAGACCAAACCTATAGGCTGCATACCACGTTCCATTCCCCTGGCAGGCAGCCTTCGGTTTCTGTTCAGGCCGCAGGGCCTGCCAAAGCGGCCATTAAAAACTATTTCCCCAGTGATGTTGCCTATAGCACTCGTTTTACAGAAATGGATTCCGTCGTTAAATATAACGGCGAGATGTTCAATGAAACCATTCATTTCACCGACCCTGAAACTGTGGATATTTTTTCACTCAAAACAGTGGCTGGTGATTTGAAGCGGGCGTTGAATGACAAGGCTGGCCTTGCTGTCAGTGAGGCTTTTGCCCGGCGGTATTTTGGCGAGAATGACCCCATTGGGGAGGTGCTAACAGTATCTGTGCGCCGTATAAAACGTGATTATCGAATTGCAGCCGTTTTTGAAAGCCTTCCCCACAATACAGTATTGGCGTTTGAGGTTCTCGCCAAGATTGATGAGGCCGATTTTCCTGGTCGTTTTGATGGCTGGACATCCTATGGCGGTCAGGTGTTTTTCAAGCTGAAAGAGCGAGGTTCAATTGAAGCGTTGGCAGCCCGGTTGCCTGATTTTATCAATGCCAATGTTAGCATGGCGGATCTACCCTATGATGGAAAAGCGTCAGACTATATTGAGTATAGTGTGATGGCGCTTCCTGACCTGCAATTGCACGCAGCCGGATGGGGAGAAATGAAAGCTACAGGCGACAGTATGATCGTTGGAATTTTCATTGTGATTGCCAGCCTGATTTTGTTGATTGCCTCAATCAATTTCATGAATTTATCAACGGCGCGTTCTACGCAGCGCGCCAAAGAGGTGGTTCTCAGAAAGGTTTTGGGGGCACGGCGCGGACAATTGATCGCCCAGTTTATGGGGGAATCCCTATTAACAGCATTTGCAGGCCTTTTGCTTGCGCTGGTGTTCATTGATCTAGCACTTCCTGTTTATAGTAATTTTCTTGGTCGTCCGCTTTTGTTTGATTATGAAGCGCCAGCCATGATTGCCACCTTGACAATACTTGTTGCAATTGTTGGCTTGGTGGGTGGGGTGTATCCTGCATTGGTTTTGTCGGGATTTTCACCGACAAAGGTACTCAAGGCCAATAAATCTTCGAGCGTGGCAGGGTCGGCAACACTGAGAAACAGCCTAATAGTGGTACAGTTTGCAGTGTCAATTGTGTTGATTATTACCACGGCTGTTGTCTATGGACAGCTCAATTTGGTTGCTGATGCGGACAGAAGTTTCAACAAAAATAATTTGTTGATAGTTGAAGGCACCCGAAGTGAAGGCGTGCGTGATACCCAACAGGCGCTGAAAACTGCGGTGCTTAACCTGCCGGGTGTGGTGAATGCGTCCTATTCCTGGCGTGTTCCTGGGCATGGCGGTGGCAGTATGCACGTGGAAACACCGGAAAACCCTGAAGCAGGAAAAGTACGGGTGGGCGTAATTGGCCGGGGATATGATTTTCTGGATACATATGAAGTGCCGCTTTTGGCGGGGCGTGATTATGATCCAGCTTTGGCGGCTGACGGTATGCCATCAACAAGGCATGCAACGCCCGGTGAATTGCTTCAGGGCACTGTGGTTGTAAATGAACGTGCTGTAGGCCGCTTTGGCTTTGACACCCCTCAAAGTGCGATAGGGAAAACGATCAGGGTAAATTCAGCAGGAGGGTCTATCAAGACTGACCTGACAGTGATCGGCGTTACGGCGGATGTTCGCTTTTATTCCCTGCGAGATGGCGTTAGCCCGGATATCCACGAATTGGCCAAAGAAGGAGCGCCTTTTTTAACTGTGCGCTATCTGGGGGACAGAGCAGAAATAACGAAGTTGATTGAGCAGGTGTGGTTGGAACTGGCCCCCAATGTGCCATTTTCCGTTATGGCTGCAGACGATATTATAGCGGCGGATTTCCAAGAAGAAAAATCCCTAGGAGTGATTATGTCAGCCTTTGCCATTTTGGCCGTCATCATTGCCTGCATTGGCCTTTATGGCCTTGCATCGTTTACTGCTGAGCGTCGTACGAAAGAGATTGGTATTCGTAAAGCACTCGGCGCGGGCATTATGGACATTGTGCAGTTGCTTGTCTGGCAATTTTCCAAGCCTGTAGTGCTTGCAAATATCATTGCCTGGCCACTGGCCATTTGGGCGACGCTTCGTTGGCTGGAGACATTTTCATACCGCCTGGACGCCTGGATATTAGTCCCTTTGTGTTTGGCGAGCGGCGGGGTGGTGTTGATGTTGTCGTGGGCAACTGTAGGCGGCAACGCTGCCAAAGTAGCGCGCGCTAACCCAATCAATGCACTTAGATACGAATAGATAACAAAAGGGGCAGGCCAGTAGAGCCAAAATGTAGCCCAGACAACGCGAGAGGACCATACGTGCTTAAAAATTATATATCCGTTGCGCTTAGAAACTTGATTAATCACAAGCTTTATAGCGTGATTAATATCGTGGGGCTGGCCGTTGGGTTGGCGGCTTGTGTTCTGATTATGCTGTTTGTGCGCGATGAGCAATCGTATGATACGCAGTGGGCAGATGCAGGGCGTATTCATCAGTTGAATACTGATTTTCATTTTCCTGGCTCAACGCCGGCTATTTCAGGACGGGTATCAGGGCGCGCCAAAGAAGCCTTGGAGGCCTATTTCCCTCAGGATATCGAGCATGTGGTGCGTTTCAATAAAATGCGCACAGTTATGCGGCGCGGAGAGAGTGTTTTCAGCGAGATTATTCACTGGACTGATGCTGAAGTCCTTGACGTTTTTGACCTCGTACCTGTCGCTGGTGATTTGCAGGCTGCGCTTCATGATAATGCGAGCCTTGCTATCAACCAGAGCTTTGCTGCTAAACATTTTGGCACCCGTAATCCAATTGGTGAAGTGCTAACCGTTACGGTCTATGACCTGCAGCGTGACTACCGCGTTGCTGCTGTTTTTGAAGATCTGCCCCATAATACAACGCTTGAATTTCAGGCGCTTGCGATGATTGACGAAGTTGATTTCGCTGGCCAGTCCTGGGAATTTGGTGACTGGTTCAGTGCCAACGGCTGGAGCTATGTTAAATTGAAGGCGGGTGTAGATACGGCTCGTATCAACGAACAGCTTAAAACATTTGTTGATGCGAATATCGACGTGCCGTCATGGCTATCAACCACGGCCAATGTAAAGGCTTCTGATTATCTAGGCTATATTGCACAACCCCTTCAGGAAGTGCAGCTTGATGCGGTGGGGCAGGCTTTAATGAAGCCAGTAGGCGATGCCGTTAAAATTGTCGCATTTTCTTCTATTGCAGGGTTAATTCTATTGGTTGCCTGCATTAATTTTATCAATCTCTCTACTGCTAAAGCAACACAGCGGGCGCGGGAAGTTGCCCTTCGAAAAGTGATGGGAGCGGGCCGTGCGCAGTTGGTAGTTCAGTTCCTGGGCGAATCTTTATTGCTTGTTACAGTTGCTTTGCTGTTGGGCTTGGTACTTGTTGAATTAACACTGCCGTCCTTTGGCGCATTTTTTGGTAAAACTCTTGTGCTTGATTATATGGCTGGCGGGACAATTTTTGCGTTCCTTGGTGCCATCATTGCAATTGGTGTTCTTGCAGGTGGCTATCCTGCTTTGGTTCTTTCCGGCTTCTTGCCAGCGCGGGTGTTAAAAGCGAACAAGTCAGCAGAAACTGTTGGTTCGTCTCGGCTGCGGTACAGCCTTGTTGTGTTTCAGTTTGCCATTTCCATCGGTTTGATTGTGGTAACAGGCGTAATTTACGGCCAGATGTATTACGCCACCAATATGGATTTGGGCTATAATAAAGACAATCTTTTAACTGTGCTAAACGTTGGCAGCAAAGATGCCGCCCCGATCCGGCAGAGATTTCAGGATGAAGTTGCTAAAATCTCCGGCGTCACGAACGTTTCGGCGACACTTAGCTGGTCTGCAGGCAACGCTGGTATCAGTCGTTCGGTGCGGATACCCGGCGGCGACGGCGAAAACATCTCTCTGAGCCTACAGGAAATTGACCATCAGTTTATCGATACCTACCAGGTTGAAGTGCTTGCTGGGCGCAACTATGACCGCAGCCGTTCTACAGATGGTACTCCGTCCTATGACGCTGCGAATAAAGGTGCCTTGTTGGAAGGCAGTATTATTGTTAATGAATTGGCCCTGGCCAAGCTTGGGTACGGTACACCCGAGGAAGCTATCGGCCGTGCGATACGCTATGACGTGGCGCGCGATGCCGATGGTAATTTGGTTAGCGCCGACTTGCGCATAATAGGCGTGATTTCCGATATGTTGTTTCACCAGCCTCGCGGCGAACGCGAAGCCGAGGCCTATTATCTGGTTGAGAACAATGTGCGCAGTGTTGCCGTTCGTTTTGAGGGTGATCCCCAGCAACTGGTTGCTCGCATGGAGGCTATTTGGCGACAGATGGCACCGTCAGTACCGTTCCAGTATGAGTTTTCCAGCGAAGTTGTTGCGGCACAGTTTTTAACCGAGCGCCATCTGGCAACATTGCTTGGCACATTTGCACTGCTTGCGATCGCAATCGCATGTCTTGGCCTTTACGGTTTGGCGTCCTTCACTGCCGAGCGGCGTACAAAGGAAATTGGAATACGGAAAATTCTGGGGGCCACTGTGCGGGATATCGTCCAGCTTTTGGTTTGGCAATTCTCGAAGCCGGTATTGCTCGCTAACCTGATCGCTTGGCCGATCGCGGCGTGGGCGATGATGCGCTGGTTAGAGACTTTCCCTTACCGTATGGATTTTTGGTACCTGCTGCCGCTCTGCGTATTTGCAGGCATCACTACGCTTGCAGTGGCGTGGGCAACCGTGGGCGGAAACGCCGCCAAAGTGGCGCGTGCCAATCCAATCAACGCACTTAGATACGAATAGATTACCGAAAGGGCAGGCCGTTAGAGCCAAAATAGAGCCCGGACAATGCGAGAGGATAGAGGATGTTTAAAAATTATATAGCCGTAGCGCTTAGAAACTTGATAAATCACAAACTCTATAGTGCTATCAACATTATTGGGCTGGCTGTTGGGTTGGCTGCTTGTGTGATGATTGCGCTTTTTGTGCAGGATGAATTTTCTTACGATAAACAGTGGGCCAAGGCAGATAGCCTGTACCGCCTGCACACCACATTTAACCTGCCGGGCCGAGGGCCAATGACCACGGTGCGTGCACCAGGGCCAGCGAAAGCGGCGCTTTTGAACTATTTCCCGGAGGAAATAAGCAAAGCGACGCGTATCCGCAGTTTGTACCCAGTGCTGCGCTACGAAGATAAGGTTGTTACTGAGGAAATTCACTGGACAGACCCTGAAACCGCCGATTTGTTTGATATTGATGTGGTTGCGGGTGATATGGACCGGGCGCTTGGCGACAATGCAAGCATCGCCATCGACGAAACGTTTGCTGCTAGGTATTTCGGTACCGAAAATGCACTTGGTAAAGTTGTTACGCTAAATATTTACGATATCGAACGTGATTATAAAGTGGCGGCTGTCTTCAAGGATTTGCCGCATAATACCGTGCTGGACATACAGGCATTTGTTAAGGTTGATGAAGCAGACTTCATCAACCAAAATTGGGAATTTGCCCAGTGGTTCAGCACCAACGCCTATTTGTTTTTCGAGCTTAAAGACGGTGTGGATATAGCAACCATTGATGCGCGGATGGCTGGGTTTCTCGATCAAGCAATTGAAATGCCGGAAGGTGGCGGTTCGTTCGGTATGCCGTCTGACTTTATGGAAATGTATTCGCAACGCCTTACAGATATCCAGCTGCATCCCATGGGGCGTAGTGGTTCTGAGATGAAGCCAACAGGCAGCATGACCAATGTGGTCATTTTCGTCTCGATTGCGGTTTTGATTCTGCTGATCGCCTGCATTAATTTCATGAATTTGGCGACGGCAAAATCAACACAGCGTGCGCGTGAAGTGGCGCTTCGCAAGGTTCTGGGTGCACACCGCGGCCAGCTTGTGGCGCAGTTTCTGGGCGAGTCTATTCTGCTGGCAGTGATCGGCCTGGTGTTGGGCATTGTTTTGGTTGAACTGTTGATTGGCCCGTTTGGTGACTATGTTGGCAAGGAACTGGTCCTTAGTTACAGCAATGGGCTTACTGTCAGCGTTTTAGTGGGGCTTGTTGTGTTTGTTGGTACTGTTGGCGGGGTTTATCCGGCGCTGGTGCTTTCTGGTTTTTTGCCGGCACATGTTTTGAAGGCGAACAAATCGGCGGAAACAAATGGCTCGGCCGCGCTTCGAAATATATTGGTGATTGTCCAGTTTGCGATTTCGATTGGTTTGATCATTGCAACCAGCGCCGTGTACGGTCAGCGCCTGTATGCCACCACAATGGACCCAGGATTTAACAAAGAAAACCTGATGCTTGTCCATAATTTGGGCAGGAATGCCGTTCAGGGCAAGCAGGATACTTTCCGCCAGCAGGTGCTTTCTATTCCCGGCGTGAAATCCGCAGCACTTTCTGCTGATAGCCCGGCTAGTGGTAACGAAAGCAATACCAGTGTTACCAAAGAAGGTGATGACCCCAGTCAATCTGTGCTGATTGGTCGCCAGATTGTCGATTATGAATTTTTCGACACCTACGAAGTGAAATTTGTAGCAGGTAGAGGCTATAGCCGTGACCGTGAGACAGACGGCACCCCGTCAACGGAAAACTATGTTGAAGGCCAAGACCTTGTGGGCACTTTGGTGATCAACGAGGCAACAGTTCGCCGTCTTGGCTATTTGTCTCCTGAGGATGCGGTTGGCAAGCGTGTGGAGATAGGTGTCAGCCAGACCGTCAGCGCCACGATGGAAATTATCGGCGTAATTCAGGATATGCAGTTTCAGTCGCTGCGCCGTGCCATGCGTCCTGAAATGTACCAATTGGACCGCAGCAGGTTCCAGACGCTTACGATCAAATATGAGGGTGCCGCGTCGCCGGTTGTCTCTCAGGTGGAAGCAATTTGGCGCACAATGGCACCAACCATTCCATTCCTTCAGGATTTTGTTGATGAGCGTATCGCAGACGAGTTTGAGCAGGAAGAACAGCAATCGGTTCTGTTGGCTGTTTTCGCGGGGCTTGCTGTGGTGATTGCCTGTCTTGGTTTGTACGGGTTGGCGTCTTTCACCGCTGAACGCCGCACTAAGGAAATCGGCATCCGCAAGGTAATGGGCGCAAGTGTATTCGATATTGTGCGTTTACTTATCTGGCAGTTTTCCAAACCAGTAATAATTGCCAACATCATTGCGTGGCCGGTTGTTGTGTATGGGCTGCTTAGCTGGCTGGAAACCTTCCCGTACCGTATGGAAAGCTGGTGGCTTGGCCTGTTTTGTATTGCATCAGGCCTTGTTGCACTGGCGATTGCATGGGCAACCGTGGGCGGTAATGCGGCCAAAGTAGCCCGGTCAAATCCCATTCAAGCCCTTCGGTACGAATAAGAGACAAAAGCGAGAGCAGGCTACAGGTGTCTGCTCTCGCTACACGAAAGTAAGATGACTTAGGCCCGAAGAGACCAGCATCACGGCAGCGAATATGAGATGAAGGAAGATCTATGTATAAAAATTATATGACCACAGCACTGCGCAGTTTGCTGCGCAACAAGCTTTTTTCCTTCATCAATATTGTAGGGCTGTCGATCGGCCTCGCGGCGTGCATCCTGATTATGCTTTTTGTCCGCGATGAATATAGCTGGGACGAGCATTGGGACAGGGGCGCGGATACCTATACGCTGCAAACCACATTAACCTTCCCGGACAGGGAGGATGTGCGCTCACCCGGCGCGGTAGACCCGCTTAAAGATATTTTCCTTGAAACTTACCCGGAAATTGAAAGCTTTACGCGTGTTATCGCCAACGCTGCAGATGTGCGCATTGACGATACTATCTTCCGTGAACCGACAGTTTATGCAGACCATAATTTCGTGGAATTTTTCCAGTTCGATTTTGTCGAAGGCGATCCGGCAACAGCGATGGCAGACTTAAAGGCTGTTGTGATTAACCAGACGCTGGCGAAAAAGATATTTGGTAACCAGTCGGCGCTCGGCCAGGTTATCACTCTTGACGCCAATTCTGACTACCGCGTTGCTGGTGTGATCAAAGATGTGCCGCGTACCAGCCATATGGACTTTTCCATTATCGTGCCGTTTAACAGGGAAGATTTTGTCGGTGCACGCTGGTTTACCGAAGATTGGCGTTTTATTGTACGCACCAATTATATCCGGCTCAAGCCGGGTAGTGATGTTGCATTGATTGAAAGCCAGCTTCCGGCTTTGATTGAGCAGCATATGCCGACCGAGACCGGTGGGCAGGAAAGTGGCCGCGGGCGCGGTATGAAACTGCATCTTGTACCGATCGAAGATATATATCTCGCACGCAAAGCCCAAAACGGCGAGCTGACAACGCTGCATGCTTTTGCGGGCATTGCCGTCCTGATTTTGGCGATCGCGATCGTAAACTTCCTCAACCTGTCTATGGCACGTACGGCCTACAGGGCACGGGAAGTGGCGCTCAGGAAAGTGGTTGGTGCTACGCCGTCGCAAATCATTCAGCAATTTCTAGCAGAATCAATTGTTCTCGCGCTGATTGCCCTGTTGTTTGCCCTGGCATTGGTTGAAGCAGCGCTACCTTATTATAACGAGCTGCTTACAGCGTTTGTTGCGCTGGATTTGCTGGCAGAGCCCACATTGATACTGGGGCTGGGCCTTTTGGGTGTGCTGGTGGGCTTGAGCGCAGGCAGCATGCATGCGTCTTATTTTGCCATGCTGGAACCAACCAGTGTGCTGCATACCAGCAGTGCCGCTGACGGTGGTAAAACCCGCTTCCGACGCGCGCTGGTGATTGGCCAGTTCACTGTTTCAATTGCCTTGATGGCGATGGCATTTTTTGTCTCCAAGCAAACCGATTATGCCCGCACGATGGACCTTGGCTTTAATCCTGAAAACCTGGTGGTCGTCTCGGGCTCCTCTAGCCGCTCGGACGCCTTCAAGCAGCGCCTGCTTGAGAGCCCCTACATCAGTGTTGTTGGTCGTTCTTCAGACGTGCCAACCCGTGTGAGCGAAGATAGGCTTGGGATTAGGCCTGTGGACGGCGGTGAAAAAGTGACACTCGACGGGCTACCGATCGATGCAGATTTCTTCAAGGTTTATGAAATTCCGATGCTGGCTGGCCGACATTTGGATGCCGCAATTGTGAAGGATATCTTACGGGTCAGAAGTGACAGGGGCTACAATGATGCGGCCAACATTATCGTTAATGCGATGGGCGCAAAACTTTTAGGGTTTGATACGCCCGAAGCAGCAGTTAATCAGATCGTGCGCACCGATCTATCAGCAGATTTCAGCTTTGACGCTCGTATCGTAGGCGTAAGCGGTGATTTCCATTTTGACAGCGCGCGAAATGTTAAACGGGCTGGTATCTATTATCTTGATCAGCGCCGCCAATCTGAAATGAGCGTACGCTTTGCCGGAGGTAACTTTGATGCAGGTCTCGCGGCGGTTAACGCGGCGTGGCAGGAAGTTTTCCCTGATCAGCTTGCATCCATTCAGCCGATGACCGAAATGGTTGAAGAGCAATATCAGGCTGATGATCAGTTGGGCCGGATATTGGTGGCCTTCACATTCCTTGCAATTTTGATCTCGTGCCTCGGCTTGTTTGGATTGGCGTCCTTCACCGTGGAGCGCCGTACCAAAGAAATAGGCATTCGCAAAGTTCTTGGTGCTCGCTACCGTGATATTTCGGCGCTTTTATTGTGGCAGTTTTCCAAGCCGATACTGGCTGCTGTGGTTATAGCAGTGCCGATCGCCGTTCTAATGCTCGACGACTGGCTCAGTGGATTTGTCTACCGCATCGATATTGAAGCGGCACCGTTTGCACTCATTAGCCTGGCGGTACTGTTGATCGGCTGGCTCACGGTGGCGGGCCACGCATTTAAGGTAGCACGCGCTAACCCTATAAAAGCCCTGCGGCACGAATAATTGAAGCGGTAGTATACGAAGGTTTTAATATGCTCCAAAACTACATGATAACAGCGCTGAGGAACATCCTGCGGCACAAGCTATATAGCGCCATTAATATAGGTGGTTTGGCGGTTGGTTTGGCGGCCTGCATTTTGATGATGCTCTATGTGCAGCATGAGGTTTCATATGATACGCACTGGGGTAAATCCGACCGCCTTGTGCAGCTAAACAGCAGGTTCAGCTATTCTGCCGACCGGGTAGATGATTTTACCGGTGCGGCGGGAGGTTTCAAGCAAGCCTTGCCAGCTTATTTTCCTGAAGAAATCGAACGTGCAACCCGGTTTTACAGGGTTTTTCCCAACCTGTTCTTTGACGGAAAAGTGACAGATCAGCAGGTAATGTGGACCGACCGCGAAACGCTCGACATGTTCGATTTTGACGTCATCAAAGGTGATATGGCACAGGTGTTCGCCGATAACCGCAGTTTGGCGCTATCTGAAACTGTCGCCAAAAAATTATTTGGCAGCTCTGATCTGGTTGGCCGGGTTATCACAGTTGAACTTGGAAGCCGGCGGGAAGACTTTAAAATTGAGGCTGTTTACCGGGACTTGCCGAAAAACTCGGTGATGGATATGCCCGCTGTTGCCTTGTATGACCAAGCCGGGTCATTTCCCGGCTTTAGCGATAATTGGTGGAATATTCAAGCAGCCACGTACTTTGAGCTGAAAGATGGGGTGGCTTTGTCGTTGTTCGATGGCCGGTTTGATGCGTTTGTCGATGCTCAAGTGCCTGCCGGGTTTTTCTCTGAAGTGGAAAAATCTTCAGATTTGCTATCGCTCTCAGCGGTCGCTTTGGAAGATGTTCGCCTTTATGGTTTGGGAGGCACAGCCGAAACGGTTGCGCTGACATTCGCTATCGCGGTGCTTGTTCTGGTTATAGCCAGTATCAATTTCATCAATCTGTCCACTGCAAAAGGTAGCCAGCGCGCTCGCGAAGTAGCCCTTAGAAAATCGCTTGGTGCCAGCCGAGCCAATCTGATGGCTCAATTTTTGGGGGAGTCGATTTTAATGGCGTTTTCGGCGCTTATCATTGGGTTATTTTTTGTGGAAATGACTCTGCCCGCGTTTGGCAACTTTGTTTTGAAAGACCTCGTGTTGGATTATGGTGATGTGACGCTGATACTGATGTCAGCTGGTTTGATGTTGCTTGTTGGTGTGGTTGGTGGCCTGTACCCGGCCTATTTGCTGTCATCTTACCGGCCCGTCGAAACGCTGAAGGCGAATAAAACCACCGAGGCAGATGGGCCAAGGCGGGTTCGTAGTGCGCTGGTGGTTATACAGTTTACAATATCCATTGTTTTGATTGTAGCGGCTGCGCTTATTTATATTCAGCGTGATTATGCCGTAAATCTCGATCCCGGGTTCAATCAGAAAAACCTTCTGACGATCCAGTATTTGTTTAGGGGGGATACAAACACCAATCGCGACGTTCTGAAAGAACAAGCGTTGAAGTTGCCAAGCGTAACGTCAGCGACTTTCAGCAAAAACAGTCCACCATTCGGCGCTGGAAATCCCACCACATTTGAATTGCCGGGCAAGGAGAGCAGCGTATCCTTGCCGTGGCAGTCTCAGGATAGTGATTATTTTGATGTTTATGAGATACCGCTTGTCGCGGGACGCACTTTCTTGCCGGGATATGCAAAGAACATAGACGAAAAAATAGCTAGCCTGCCAAAGGGCGCCGGGATTGAAGTTGATCTTTTGCTGAATGAAAGTGCCGTTTTGTTGCTGGGTTTCGGCAGTGCCGAAGAAGCGCTTGGTCAAACGCTCAAAACCAATGACTTTGGCAGGCCTTTTGTTTTTTCAGTTATTGGTGTGGTTGGGGATACACGCTTCAATTCCTCTCGCGAAAAATCGCCGCCACAATTTTATACCCATGCACAAACCGAAAGCCGGTTGACGTTGCGTACCAGCGCCGAAGCCGGGCAGGTGATATCGGAAGTGGAGGCTATGTGGAAGGATTTGTATCCTGAAGTGCCGCTTTATTATTATTTCGTAGATGATGCCATGCAGGAAGCTTTCAGCGATGAAGCACGTGCTTCTGTTCTGCTAAGCTTG
>Ga0316204_10008428_pt1 | contig 14337 bp, 15 predicted proteins | sample 6monrhotite_MG_2_FD_205661 | JGI IMG/M metagenome (GOLD analysis project Ga0316204, IMG submission 205661) | Microbial mat bacterial communities from mineral coupon in-situ incubated in ocean water Damariscotta River, Maine, United States -... | ecosystem: Environmental > Aquatic > Marine >...
CCACGGCAAGCAGTAGCAGAAACGATACGCCGTAAGCCACGCCGGACAGGTTGCGCCACAGCCAGATCGGTACGAAGGCCACAGTAAACATCACCCCAAGCCCCAGCGCAAAACGCTTGATCTGCGGTTCTGCCCATGGCGAGAATGATCCGCCCGCAACGGAATACAACATCAGGAAGCCGATACCGCAGACCGAGGCCAGCAAAAGCGCAAGCGGCCAGTTCAGGAACAACACCTTGCGCAGGCCTGTCGGAACGGATTTGACGGAATGCTCAAGATAACTCATGCCTGATCCTTGCCGTCAATCTTGGCCATCGGCTGAATATTACGCAACTTGCGCTGCTGCTCGCGGATGCGGTCGCGGTCGCCGGTTGGATAGGCCTCCAGCGGCGGCTCTCCTCCGGCAAGAGCCTGCAGCATCACATCGCGGGCGATAGGTGCCGCTGCCGTAGACCCGCCGCCGCCATGCTCCACCAATACCGATACCGCATAACGCGGTTTGTCATAGGGGGCAAAACTCACAAACAGCGCATGATCACGCCGTTCCCAAGGCAAGTCGCGGTTGCGGGTTACACCGCGCGCCCGTTCGGCGGCGGTGATATTGCGCACCTGACTGGTGCCGGTCTTGCCCGCCATGCGCATGCCGTCGGCGATGATCCGCGACTTATACGCTGTGCCGCGCCGGTTGTTGACCACGTCATACATGCCGCGCCGCATTTGGCGCAGGTTGTTCTCATTCAAGCCCAATGGCGCACCCACGCCTTGGGGTTGTTCCACTCCATCAACGGATTTGATCAGCCGCGGCGTGATCTCGCGCCCGGTTGCGATGCGGGCGGTCATCACAGCCAGCTGCAACGGCGAGGCCAGCATGAAACCCTGACCGATAGAGGCGTTGACGGTATCGCCGATCACCCAATCGGCCCCGCGCACGGTCTTTTTCCAGTCCTTGGTCGGGGTCAGCCCCGAAGACACCGACGACAGTGGCAGATCATGCCTGATCCCGAGGCCAAAGCGGTTTGCCATGGCGCTGATCTTTTCGATCCCGACCTTAAGCGCCAGATCATAATAATAAACATCGCAAGATTGCTTGAGCGAGTTGCCCAGATCCACCCAGCCGTGGCCCGCGCGTTTCCAGCAGTGGAACTTGCGATCCGCCACTTCGACAAAGCCGGGGCAATAGGCGGTGTCATCGGGACCAACCAAGCCCTCTTCGAGTGCGGCCATGGCCACGATCATTTTGAAGGTTGATCCGGGTGGATAACTGCCTTGCACAGTCTTGTTGACCAGCGGTCGATAGAGCGATTGCAAAAGCGGATTGTAGTCGGCAGAGGAAATGCCGCCGATAAAGAGGTTGGGGTCGTAACTGGGCGCAGAGGCATTGGCGACCAGATCGCCGGTTTCGCAATCAATGATGACAACGGCGGCAGATTCCTCGCCCAGCCGCGCCTGCACATAACCTTGCAGATTGGCATCGACCGTCAATTGCAGATCCGCGCCCGATTGCCCCTCGCGGCGGGCCAGCTCGCGCATCACCCGCCCGGTTGCATTGACCTCGACCTGCTTGGTGCCCGCGCTGCCGCGCAACAAGGCTTCTTGCCGGGCCTCAACGTTGATCTTGCCGATCTGGAACCGTGGAATGCGCAGCAATTGATCCGGGTCTTCAAGGGCATCGAGATCCGCCTGACTGACCCTGCCGACCCGGCCAACCACATGGGCAAAATGCGAGCCGCGCGGATAAACGCGGGTGAGGCCAACCTCGGGTGTCACGCCGGGCAGGGCGGGCGCATTGACACTGACCTTGCTCACGTCTTCCCAGCTGACATCGTCGATGATGGTGACGGGCAAAAACGGCGCGGAGCGTTTGACCTCGGCCAACACACGTTCGCGCACTTCGGGATCAAGGGTGATGATCTGCGCCAGCCGGTCCAGCACCGCCTCAACATCACCAGCGTCCTCGCGCACAATCACGATCCGGTAAGACGGTACATTCTGCGCCAGCCGCACACCGTTGCGATCGAAAATCTCGCCGCGGGCGGGCGGGATCAGACGGATGTTGATGCGGTTTTCCTCGGCCAAAAGGCGGAACTGATCGGCCTGATCGACTTGCAAGTACCGCATCCGTGCCGCAAGACCGCCCATAAACAACAGCTGCGCCCCGCCAAGCAGTGCGGCACGGCGCGTCAGCTTGTTGTGGCTGGCATCATTTTCGGCGCGGTTGCGTCTCAAACCTGTCTCCCCTGTCAGGCCCGTTGGCCGTGGGCATCCAGATCACCCGGCGCGGTTTTGCGCACCCGCATCAGCCCATGGGTGATCAGAACGACCAGTGGATAGAATAGCAAGGTCATCCCCAGTTCGGAAAGGACCAGTGGCAAATGCGGCACCTCAACCAGTGCAACGGCCAATAGCAGCCGGTTCGCCACCATCACCATGATGATCACAATGCCCACCGTCAGCCATTCCACTGCAAAACTTGAATCGCGCAGGTTGCGGCCCCGCGACTTGAGGTTTTCACACCCCATCAAAGCCAGCAATGCCCAAAGACCGGGCGGACGCTGCAACAAGAGATCCGCCATCAAGAACGCCAAGGCCAGCGCCAGCGCCGGCACATACTCTGGCCGCCGCAAGGACCAAGCACAGGCAAAAGCCAAAAGCAGATCCGGCCCTGTCCAGCGGCTTGGCGTGGTGGTGAGCGGCAGCAGGTGAAAGAACAGGATCACCAGCGCCAGAAACAAAAACGCCGCCCGCATCAGCCAAAGCCGGGTCTGCGACAGATCGTTCATGGCTGATCATCCGTTTCGGCGTTGTCTTGCCCAGCTGGCAATGGGCCACTGTCGGTGATCACCTGCGCCGTGTCCGAGACCTGTTCGTTGCCGTGGTGCCGCAGCACCCGCAAAAATTCGAGCCGTTCATAATCTGCGGCCAAACGCACCCGCAGACGTCCGCCCGGGTCGGCAGCAACCTGGCCGATCAACAGACCCGCCGGGAACACGCCCCCATCGCCGGAACTGATCACCCGGTCGCCGGGGCGGACCAGATCGGGATTCTCCAAGAAATCGACCGGCGGTGCGGCGGTGTTGTCACCGGCTACAATCGCCCGCTGGCCAGAGGGTTGGATGATCGCGGGAATACGGCTGGAGGCATCGGTGAGCAGGATCACCCGTGCGGTGTTTTTGGCGACGCCAGAAATGCGGCCAACCAGCCCGATCCCATCCATTGTGGCCCAACCATCAACCAGTCCATCGCGTGCCCCTACATTCAACAGCACGGATTGCCGGAACGGTGATCCGCTGTCAGCCAGCACAACGCCGGTGATGAAGGTCAGGCGCGGATCAAGCCGCACGTTGTTGAGGTCCAGCAGTCGGGCGTTTTCCTGCTCAAGCTGTAGCGCGGCCTCTTTCCAGGCCTGCATCTGCCGCAATTCGCTGCGCAATTCGCGGTTCTGGTCGGCCAGCCGTTGATAGCTTTGATAATCCCGCAAAAGGTTGATTGTGCCGGTGACCGGCGCCATCGCCCAATCCAGATTGGGCACCAAACGGTCGGTGATCTGGGCGCGAAACCGCTCCACGCGCGGGCTGTCGATCCGCCACAACAGGAACACCGCCGCCAGCACCAGCACCAGCACAGCCAAGAGCAACCGGCGCAGCGGGCCGGTGTAATCACTGGACTGGGAACGGTCTTTGGCCATGGGGTGTTACGCTCCTGACCGGGGGGCCGGTGGGGTGTTTCAGTTAGCTGTCGTAGTCGATGGCGTGGCGCAATTGTTTTTCGTATTCCAGCGCCTTGCCAGTGCCAAGCGCCACACAATTGAGGGATTCGTCCGCGATGGACACGGCCAGACCTGTCTGCTCGCGCAGCGCCAGATCCAGATCACCAAGCAGCGCACCACCGCCCGTCAGCATCACACCGCGATCTACGATGTCTGCGGCCAGATCTGGCGGCGTGGTTTCCAGTGCGGTCATCACCGCCTCGCAAATCTGCTGTACCGGTTCGGCAAGCGCTTCGGCGATCTGGGCCTGCGTGACTTCGATCTCTTTTGGCACCCCATTGAGCAAGTCGCGCCCGCGGATCTGCATCGACGTGCCGCGCCCGTCGTCGGGCATCCGTGCAGTGCCGATAGAGGTCTTGATCCGCTCGGCGGTGGTTTCGCCCACCAACAGGTTTTGCTGGCGGCGCAGATAGCTGATGATCGCTTCATCCATGCGGTCACCCCCCACCCGAACGGAGCGGGCATAGACGATATCGCCCAGTGACAGCACCGCCACCTCGGTTGTCCCGCCGCCGATGTCCACCACCATGTTACCAGTTGGATCGGTGATCGGCATGCCTGCACCAATCGCCGCTGCGATGGGTTCTGCAATCAAACCCGCGCGGCGGGCGCCTGCAGACAGAACCGATTGGCGGATCGCCCGTTTTTCTACCGGCGTGGCACCATGCGGCACGCAGACAATGATCTTGGGCTTGGAAAAGGTGGAGCGTTTGTGAACCTTGCGGATGAAATGTTTGATCATTTCTTCGGCGGTGTCGAAATCAGCAATCACACCCTCACGCATCGGACGAATCGCTTCAATACTGCCGGGTGTCCGGCCCAGCATCAACTTGGCATCCTCGCCCACGGCCAGCACTTTCTTGACGCCATCCTTGACGTGATAGGCCACCACGGATGGCTCTGACAGGATAATACCTTTGCCTTTGACATAGACCAGCGTGTTGGCCGTGCCGAGGTCAATTGCCATATCGGACGAAAACAAACCGCCGAGGTTTCCAAAGATATTCATCAGGTCGCGCACCTTGTTAAAGCCATAATGGCCCGCGACTCTGACAGTGGCGGGCTGGGGGTTCTTATAGGCCCGCACAAGGGCAGGTGAAAGGGGTTTGGCCAAGACATTCGGCATCTTGTCGCCGGTGCCCTATATTGGAGGGCAAAGCGGTATCAAAGAGAGGCCTGAAATGAAGAAAATTCAAAGCTTGGGCGTGCATCACATCACCCTGACCGGCGCAGACCGGCAAAGCTCGATCGACTTTTGGGAGGGGGTGCTGGGCATGCCCTTTATCTTTGACCAGCCCAATCTGGATGACCCCAACGAAGGGCACCTCTATTTTGATCCCGGTGACGGGCGGCTGATCACAATCTTTACCAACGAAGAGCGCAAACCGGTGCACAAACGCACCCCCACAGATCCGGGTTGTGTGCATCATATCGCATTCGAAGTGGACCGTGCGATGTTCGATCAGATCACCGACCGGCTGGAGGCTCGTGGGATTGGTCATTCCGGGGTCAAGGACCGCGGGTTCATGCATTCGGTCTATTTCAAAGATCCACTGGGGTTGCTGATTGAATTGGCTTGTTATGCCTTTATCCCGCCGCGCGGGATCAGCCATGCCGAAGTGATGCTGGAGGCGCATAAATTGCGGGTCGCAGGCGGTGCCAAGGCGATTGAACGGGAACACCTGGCCGATGCATCTGTCCTGATTGTGGAACGTGCGCAGAAATCGCTAAGTGATGATCGCGAACCAAAGAACCCCTATCGGTAAGGGTTCGGGCCATTGACATGGCCCGACCGGTCGGGGGGCTTTGCCCCCCGAACCCCCCAGGAATATTTTTGGCCTACAAAAGAAGGGATTGAAGAGTCCTAACTTTTGTTCAGTTTTTCTTAAGGCTTACCAAAGAGATTAAGAATTGCGGTACAGGCGGGGACGCCGATGGCCGTGCCTGCGGAAGAAGCACTGCTTTTTTCGGCCGGGGGGCGCATGTCGTTCCCCGGCGTATCCGTGGCAGCCTACTTCTTCTCTTTTGCAGGTCAGATATATCCCGGGGGTCCGGGGGCCGCCCCCCCGGTGGATCGGACCGCATTTGCGGTCCGAAGCCATTTTAGCTCACGTCTTTGTAGCTGACCTCTCGCTTGTCGGTGCCGCCTTTCTCACGGCGGACCAGCAAACGGTTGAGCGCATGGATATAGGCGCGGACCGAGGCCACAACCGTGTCGGTGTCTGCCGATTGGCCTGTCACAATGCGCCCGTCCTCTTCCATGCGAACGGACACTGTCGCTTGTGCATCGGTGCCTTCGGTGACGGCATGCACCTGATAAAGCTGCAAGCGCGCATCGTGGGGCACCAGTGCCTTGACGCAATTAAACGCCGCATCCACCGGGCCATCGCCGGTTTGCTCGGTGCTGTGCTCCTCGCCGTTCACGTCCAGCACCATCCGCGCCTGATTTGGGCCTTCGGTGCCGCAGATCACATGCATGGATTTGAGCTTGATCTGGTCCGCCTCGCTGTCGGTTGCGGTGCGCATCAGGGCGATGAGGTCGTCGTCATAGACTTCCTTCTTGCGATCGGCGAGTTCCTTGAACCGCACAAAAACATCCTTGAGCTGATTGTCGCCCAATTCGAACCCGAGGTTTTCCAATTTGGAGCGCAACGCCGCGCGGCCCGAATGTTTGCCCATGACGATGTTGGTTTCGGTCAGGCCCACGTCTTCGGGGCGCATAATCTCGAACGTTTCGGCGTTCTTGAGCATGCCGTCCTGGTGGATGCCGCTTTCGTGGGCAAAGGCGTTCTTGCCCACAATGGCCTTGTTGAACTGCACCGCAAAACCCGACACCGACGCAACGCGGCGCGAGATATTCATAATCTTGGTGCTGTCGATGCCTGTTTGGAACGGCATGATGTCGTTGCGCACTTTCAGTGCCATCACGACCTCTTCGAGTGCGGTATTGCCCGCGCGTTCGCCAAGGCCGTTGATTGTGCATTCGATCTGGCGGGCACCTGCCTCAACGGCGGCAAGGCTGTTGGCTGTCGCCATGCCCAGATCGTTGTGGCAATGGGTGGCAAAAATGATCTCATCCGCGCCGGGCACGTTTTCAAGCAATTTGGCGATCAGATCGGCGCTTTCGCGCGGGGCGGTATAGCCAACTGTGTCGGGGATGTTGATCGTCGTTGCGCCCGCCTTGATCGCGATCTCGACCACCCGGTAGAGATAATCCAGCTCGGTCCGGGTTGCATCCATTGGCGACCATTGCACATTGTCGCAAAGGTTGCGGGCGTGGGTCACTGTCTCATGGATCCGGTCGGCCATTTCGTCCATTGTGAGGTTCGGGATGGCGCGGTGCAGCGGCGAGGTGCCGATAAAGGTGTGGATGCGCGGCTGCGGCGCGTGTTTCACGGCCTCCCAGCAGCGGTCGATGTCGCCAAATTGCGCCCGGGCCAAGCCGCAGATCACGCTGTTTTTGGAAAGGCGGGAAATTTCGCTGACGGCATTGAAATCTCCATCGGAGGCGATGGGAAAACCGGCCTCGATGATATCAACGCCCATTTCGTCCAGAAGGCCCGCGATCTCGAGCTTTTCGGCGTGGGTCATGGTCGCGCCGGGGGATTGTTCGCCATCGCGCAACGTGGTGTCAAAAATCAAGACGCGGTCTTGTTTGGATGTATCTGTCATGTCTGGGTCTTTCTTGTCTGCTTAAAATCCATTGGCGCGCGGCACATCCCTCTGAGCGGGCGCGCCGGAATGGCACGCTCAGAGGCGGATTAGTAGCAGCAGGTTGGCACGCAGCATGGCCGCGCAGGGGCGCGGCGGTGTTGGGATATGGGCGGCGTGTGTCATGGGGCGTAGTTATACCCGTGCATTTGTAAATGGAAAGGGGGTGAATGATCTTTGTTGCTGTGAGAGCAGCGGGTGCGGCATTGAGTTTTTTTGGCCAAATGAAGCATTGATCCGCGCATTTGCACCGCTAGTTCCGGGATATGAAAGATGTTTTGATCATTGGGGCCAGCGGCGGGATCGGTTCGGCACTGGTGCAGGCGCATCAGGCACGCGGGGATCGTGTGGTGGGCCTGTCGCGGTCCGGCGACGGGTTCGATGTGACGGACCCTGACAGCGTTGCGCATCATTTGGGGCGGCTGGCGGGACCGTTTGATCAGGTGATCGTTGCCAGCGGCGCGTTGGAGATTGGCGGAGGAACGCCGGAAAAGACCATTCGTGCGGTGCGCAAGGACGCGATGATGGATCAATTTGCGCTCAATGCCGTTGGTCCGGCGCTGGTGCTGGCCCAAGCGCATCGCTTGCTGCGCAAGGATCGCCGCGCGGTGTTTGCGATTTTGTCGGCGCGGGTAGGGTCCATCGGCGACAACCGTTTGGGCGGCTGGATCAGCTATCGCAGTGCCAAGGCGGCGGTGAACCAGATTGTCCACACAGCAGCGATTGAATTGTCCCGCAGCCACTCGCAAAGCATCTGTGTGGCGCTGCATCCGGGCACTGTGGCGACCCCGTTTACCCAGTCCTATCTGGGCCGCCATCTCGCCGTGCCAGCGGAGGAAGCTGCGCAAAATCTCATAGGTGTTATGGATGGCCTGACGCCTGCACAAACTGGCGGTTTTTTTGACTGGGCGGGCAGCGAGGTGCCGTGGTGAGCCGGTTGATTTTGGTGTTGGGGGACCAGTTGTCGGAAGGGCTCAGCGCCTTGGCTGAGGCGGACAAGGGCAGCGATATTGTTGCCATGGCCGAGGTTGCGGATGAGGCCGGATATGTACGCCACCATCCCAAGAAGATCGCATTGGTCTTTGCTGCAATGCGCAAATTTGCGCAGGCGTTGAAAGAGGACGGATGGGATCTGCGCTATACGCAGTTGGACGACACGCACAATGCTGGCTCCATCGTCGGAGAACTGCTGCGCCGGGCGGAAGAGACCGGGGCGCAAGAGGTGATCTGTACCGAGCCGGGCGAATGGCGGCTGATTGATAAGCTGAAGTATGCACCGATCAAGGTACAGATGTTGCCTGATGATCGCTTTCTGGCGTCCCATGCTGATTTTGAGGGCTGGGCCGAAGGACGCAAAGCTTTGCGGATGGAATATTTCTACCGCGAGATGCGGCGTAAGACCGGGCTGTTGATGGAGGGCGATGCCCCCGCTGGCGGGCAGTGGAATTATGATCACGACAACCGCAAGCCTGCCCCTGATGACGTGGATTATGAAGGACCGATACGGTTTGAGCCGGATGCCCAGACGGCAGAGGTGCTGGATCTGGTCGAGGCCCGCTTTGCCGATCATTTTGGTGATCTTTATCCCTTCGAATTTGCCACCACCCGTGCGCAGGCACTGGAGGCTTTGGATCATTTCATCACCCATGCGCTGCCCAAATTCGGGGATTATCAGGATGCCATGTTGGAAGAGCATGAAACCCTCTATCATGCGGTGCTGTCGCCCTATCTGAACATTGGATTGCTCGGCCCAATCGAGATCTGCCAAGCGGCAGAAAAGGCGTGGCAGGATGGAAGCGTACCGATCAACGCCGCTGAAGGGTTCATCCGCCAAATCATCGGTTGGCGCGAATATGTGCGGGGCATCTATTTTCTGGAAGGGCCGGATTATGTCACCCGCAACGCCCTGCGCCATGACCGGGATTTGCCGGATTTCTATTGGGGCGCTGAGACAAAAATGAACTGTATCGCCCATGCGGTGCGCCAGACCAAGACCAGCGCCTATGCCCATCATATTCAGCGGCTTATGGTAACGGGCAATTTTGCCCTTTTGGCTGGGGTGGGCCCCGCGCAGGTGCACGAATGGTATCTGGAGGTTTACGCCGATGCGTTCGAATGGGTCGAGGCGCCCAATACCATCGGGATGAGCCAGTTTGCCGATGGCGGGGTCATTGCCTCCAAGCCCTATGTGTCATCAGGGGCCTACATCAACCGGATGTCGAATTACTGCAAAGGTTGCGCTTACAAGGTCAGCGTGAAAACCGGCGAGGGGGCCTGCCCGTTCAACCTGCTGTATTGGCATTTTCTGGACCGGCATCGGGACCGGTTCAAAGACAATGCGCGGATGGGCAATATGTACCGCACATGGGACCGCATGGATGCGGACCGGCGTGAAACCGTTTTGAAAGATGCGGGCAAATGGCTCAAACGTTTGGACGCGGGCGAGGTGGTTTGACCTAGGCGCCCTCGTCCGTGGCCAGCCAATCGTCCAGCGTTGCCTTCACGGCATCGGGCCATGCCACCGAGGTATGTTTGTCCAAATCAGAGGCCGCAAGAACCTGCGTACTGTTCCAGCGCTTTTCGCCTTTGCAACTGATCTCATGCTTGAGCGTCACGGAGGATCGACCCACGCGCACCACACGTAATTCAAACGTCAGGGTTTGACCAAACAGCGACGGGATCGAGAAATCGCAGGTCAGGTGAACCGTGGGCGTGCCCCAGCGTTCTTTCCAGATGATCTCGTGCCAAGGATAGCCGATGTGCGCCCAGTATTCCTCATTCACGCCGTTGAGCAGATTGAGGTAGGAGGGGAAATAGGCGGTGCCGGATATATCGCAATCGCCAAAGCGCAATTCGCGGTCGGTGACAAATACCTTGCCCATGTTGCACGGCTCCTTTGGTTGTGGTCCGGCCCCTGTTTAGCGTGAAACAAGGGCCGGTCACAATGCGGCGCAGGATCAGCCGTGGCTGGCGCGGCTGTCGTCTGGTGCTTGATCCCGGTCCGCGAGGCCATAGTCGCGGATCACATGGGCGATCCGCAGATGATAGTCGGTAAAGATCCCCGCCCGCCCCTTGGCCTGGGCCTTGCGATGCGCAGTCAGCTTGCGCCAGTTCTGCACCGCTTCCTCATCTCGGAAAAACGAAAGAGACAGCAGCTTGTCCGGGTTGGTCAGGCTTTGAAACCGTTCAACAGAGATAAACCCGTCTACCTGATCGACCAGCGGTTTCATCTCGGCTGCAAGGTCGAGGTAGTCGCCTTTGCGGTCCGGGTGCGGCATCACTTCGAAAATCACTGCAATCATTTGGGCGCTCCATGCGGGGTGGACACCAGTTTGAGAAAGGTCCGGTCCTCGCGCAACAGGAATTTCTCGGACTGGGCAAACTCATAATTTTCGCGGCCCAATGGATCAGCGGCAAGCCGCGCGCGATAGGCCTCATATGCGGCCAGATCAGGGATGTTGTAGATGCCAGAGGCCAGCGTACTGGACCCTTCGTGCGGGGCGTAATAGCCGATCAGATCTGCGCCGCAGCGCGGGATCGCCTGCCCCAGTTACGGGCATAGTGTTCAAAGGCGGATTTCTTGGTGGGGTCGATGTGGTACTTGATGATACAGGTCAGCATGGGTGTCTCCTTGTTGCTGGCCCGGTTCTAGCGGATTGATCGGCGGCAATGCTTCGGCTATGGTCGAAGTATGAAAGACGGCCCAGACATATCCCGCATTGCGGCGCTGATCGGTGATCCGGCCCGCGCCAATATCCTGACCGCGCTGATGGCGGGCAAGGCCCTGACCGCCACCGAACTGGCCGGTGAGGCGGGTGTGACCGTGCAAACCGCCAGCGCCCATCTGGCCAAGCTTGAGGCGGCGGAGATGATCCAATGCCGAAAGTCGGGGCGGCACAAATACTTCACCCTTGGCAGCGATGACGTTGCTCATGCGCTAGAGGCGCTGATGGGTCTGGCTGCGGGTGCGGGGCACTTGCGCACCCGCACCGGCCCCCGCGATGCAGCACTGCGGGAGGCGCGGGTTTGCTACAGCCATTTGGCAGGTGAAAAGGGCATCACGCTTTATCAGGGTCTATTGGCCCGCGGCATGCTGCATGAGGCCGGAGAAGCCGTGACCCTGACCGCCAAAGGTGAGGTGTTCCTGACGGATTTTGGCATCGATCTGGCGGCGCTCAAACGCAGCAAGACGCCGCTGTGCCGGTCCTGTCTGGATTGGAGCGCCCGGCAAACCCACCTGGCGGGCAGTGTCGGGCGGGCCATTCTGGCACAGATGCAGACCCTCGGTTGGGCACAGCGCGAGGATGGAACACGGGTGGTCCGGTTCTCACCCAAAGGCGAGGCCGCGTTTCAGGATGTTTTTGGCCGGCCTTAAAGCTGACCTTTGGCCTTCAGCCTCTTCAGCGCATAGCCAAGGTGTTTGGTGCTGAACGAATGCCCACCCGGAAACAGGCAGTATTCCAGAATGCCTCCGGGGGCGTTTGCACGGGTTTCACAAGACAGGTTCAACGGCTGACTTTGCGACGGATTCCCGAAATTTCCAAAGCTGCGGTAGTGGGTCAGGGCGTCCATCACCCGGCCCTGATGTGTCCCGCCAATAGGCCGGCCGTTCAATGGCACCGTGCGGTCGGCATCGCCGTGGACATGGACAATGCTGCGGGCCGGTGCGGTGCAGTCTGCGGGCGGTTCCTTCCAGTAAGTGCCGGAAAACGGCACAAAGGCGGCGAAGGGTTCGGGGTGCAGGCAGGCCAGATACCAAACCATCATGCCGCCCGCGCTAAACCCGCTGGCGACTACACGGGCGGGGTCGATGTCAAAACGGGCAACAGCATCGGCAATGACCGCGTCAAAATAGGCAAACTCCGCCGCGCCGGTGCTGTCCATGGTGCGCGGCCCGTTGGGCAGGTTCCATGATCCGTTCACACCTTGTGCAGCGATCAGAGCCAACCCGGCCTCCGCTGCCACCCGCCGCAAGGCGCGGTTGCGCATCACCCCTGCCGCGCTGCCACGATAGCCGTGCGACCAGATCAACGCGCCTGCAGGGGCCGCGCCATCCTGCAATTGGGGCAATGAGATCCGGTAGGATCGATCGCCAATGACACAATCACTGTCGGGGCCGCAAGCAAAGGCCGGGGCGGCAAGCAGGCTGAAAAGGAGGGCAAGAATACGCATGACGGGCAGAGTGCAACGCATGCCGCCAAGGCTCAATTCACATCCCCGTGCACAGCCTTTGCATGCAGGGCCTTGGCCTCTGCCGCCAGATCCTCCACGGATCGGTCTTTCAGGATCAGTTCAGGAATAACGATATGATGGCCGGTGCTGCGCCCGTTGGACCAAGAGGTCAGCCGCCGCCAAGCGGTTTGCCGGTCCCGAAAGGCAATGGGGTCATGCAGGGCAAAGCCCAGAAACCGATGCCCCTTCTGGCCGGTGATCACCCCGATGTCCGTGATCTCGGCCCATTCTGCCGGTTCGGCGTAGTAGCCAGAGATGCCATTTTGATCCATGCGCAGCGCCATAGGCGCACGCAGGGCAACACCGGCAAAGTAGAACGCCAACGCCGCACAACCGGCCCCGACAGCAAAAGTGACAAACGGCAGGGCGTCCATCGGGGCGTCGCGTGTCAGAACCAGACCAAAAAAACCCAAACAGAACGCCGCCAGCACCGCAAAGGAACCCGCGATCATCAGCGATCTGCTGCGCCGGATCGGAACAAGGATCGGCGGCGTCATTGCCTTAACTCGGATCGCGCCAGCGGTTCACAATCGGATAGCGCCGGTCCAACCAGAACGCGCCTTTGGTCAGACGTGGGCCGGGGGCGGACTGGAACCGCTTGTATTCGGAGATGTAAATCAGATGCTCGACTTTCTTGGCGATATCCCGGTCAAATCCGGCGGCAACACAATCCTCAATCGACCCGTCTTGATCCACGAGAATATCAAGGATCGCGTCCAGCACCGGATAATCCGGCAGGCTGTCGCTATCTTTTTGATCTTCGCGCAACTCGGCGGTGGGCGGTTTGGTGATAATCCGGTCCGGGATCATCTCGCCTATCGGCCCCATCATCCAATCGCGGTGATTGTCGTTGCGCCAACGGCAGGTCTCAAACACGCGGGTTTTGTACATATCCTTGATCGGGTTATAGCCGCCCGACATATCGCCATAAATCGTGGCATAACCCACCGCGACCTCGGATTTGTTGCCGGTGGTCAGCAGCATTTCACCAAACTTGTTGGACATCGCCATCAACAGCAATCCGCGCAAACGGGACTGGATGTTTTCCTCGGTCAAGCCGGGCTCGTGCCCTTCGAACAAGGGGGCAAGCGTGTTGGTGATCGCGCCGCGCCCTTCGGAGATCGGCACATAATCGTAACGGCAGCCCAAAGCCTTGGCGACCGCTTCGGCATCATCAAGGGATGCTTGCGACGTATATTCAGACGGCAACATCACACAGCGCACATTGTCTGCACCAAGGGCATCCACGGCGATGGTGGCCACAATGGCGCTGTCGATGCCACCGGACAGGCCCAGCAACACCTTTTTGAACCCTGTTTTGCGCATGTAGTCGCGCAGGCCCAGAACCATCACGCGGTAATCCTGTTCCCAGGCATCCGGCAGATGCGCCAGGTCTTGTTGGACCACGCGCCAACCTTCGGGACCACGTTCCAGGTCCACATGGGTGATCTGCCGTTCAAACGCGGGCAGTTGCATGGCCAGTTGCCCGCCGGGGTTCAGGGCAAAGGACGCGCCATCAAAGACCTGATCATCCTGTCCGCCAATCATATTGAGATAGATCAGCGGCAGGCCGGTCTCGATCACCCGCGCGACCATCACGTTCATGCGGGTTTCCATCTTGTTGCGGT
>Ga0316204_10008429_pt1 | contig 14337 bp, 13 predicted proteins | sample 6monrhotite_MG_2_FD_205661 | JGI IMG/M metagenome (GOLD analysis project Ga0316204, IMG submission 205661) | Microbial mat bacterial communities from mineral coupon in-situ incubated in ocean water Damariscotta River, Maine, United States -... | ecosystem: Environmental > Aquatic > Marine >...
TATCCCGCTGCTATTTATTGCATCAAGTGCCTGGTGGGCACGGGACGTACCCAGGTGGGGGGCAGCAATAGTAATTAAATGTTTGACCATGCCGGGTGAGTTTTTGACTAATGCTGCCCTGGCAACTATGCCGCCAGCTGAGTGGCCTGCGACTGTGATGGGAGTCTTTGGATGCTTTTTCTCAATTTCCCTGAGGTAAGCAGAAAGCCAGTCCGCCTGCATGATGACAGGTGCCATAGAGGGTAGGTCTACGGTGTAGACTGGCTGGTTGGCCTTGATGCCGGTGGAGGCGTAATAAGTTCCAGCGGCAGAATAATGGTAAGAGCCCTCAAGGACTCGCCCTCGCTTTTGCAAAATCTCGACAATGCCTGATTCTACCCAAGACTGTGAGCTACCGAGGTAGCCGTGTACTAAAACTAATATGTTGGCATGGGCAGATGATGCAACGAGTAATAGCAAGGCTGTAAACAAGTGTGAAAGGTAGCGCATGGTTTTGTCCTAAACAGCAGGTGTCATTAAGGGTATCTTTAATTATTCATGAGCGTGTGTCTTGGCTGCAGGTTTATCAGTTCTGCGTATTAGCCTGAGCATAGTGTTTTACTCGGATATACACCTTCAAATAAAAATTTTATCGTCAATCAATAGTCCCTGGATAATCAGGGCTTCCCATAAACATCATAGAATTTTCTAATGATGTGGGTTCTAGACCAGGGGTCTTCAAAGTTATTAATAGCCCACTGACAGATTGAGAATGCTCTCTATACTTCGAGTAAGAGGTAGAGCGACACACTATATGACGCTTTTTGCCTTGTAGTAGCGCTACTCTACATATTCTAAAGCGGAGATTGTTCTCATGAGAAGAAGATTGTATTTTGTATTGCCAGACTTGGCGTCGGCAGAGACCATCGAAAAAGAGCTGTTGTTAAGCAAAATCGATGACCACCATATTCATTTTCTCGCTAAGGACGGTGTTAGTCTCGGTGGATTGCACGTAGCAAACTTATTGCAACGTTCAGATTTAATCCATGGCATGGGCATCGGTTTAGTGTCTGGTGGTGCAACGGGTGCACTGGCTGGTTCTATTCTGTTTATGTATCCCGAGATTGCTTCAGTGATTGGCATGGGGGGGATTCTCGTGCTTGCAGTATTGGGGGCCTTAGTGGGTACCTGGGCCTCTGGCATGATCGCAATAAGTGTGCCGAATACACGTTTGAAGCGTTTTCAGCAGGCAATAGACCGAGGAGAGATTTTACTGATGGCGGATGTGCCTGTACGTAGGGCTAAGGAAATTCGAGAAATGATTATGTCGCATCATCCTGAAGCAGAGTCGCGTGGTCAGGATGCGCAAATTCCTGCTTTCCCATAAACGAAATAACCAAACCTTCCCCTTTCGTGGGGAGGGCTTGGTTTTTATTTTTTGATCATCTTCGTACTTCTATCCCGTGCAATCTGTTTTTATTTTAGGTAGCGTTCCTGCCAGCTTACATATTGTTGGTAAACATGTTCGCAGTAACTTTCCTTGCTGTCGAAATCCTTGGGATAAAAAGCATCAAATACATAGTAGTTGGCACGACGGTTACGGCTACGCATGATCTGTAGCAGTTTCATCAGTAGACTTTGATTGCTCCAGTAGAAATCATCTTGAGCCTCATAGTGGATAAATACAGGAAGTATGGGGGTACCTGTTTGTAATGAAATATCAAAGGCTCCGTAACGGAAGTGATCATGTAAGTGTTTGCTTTTGACGCCACCTTCTGGATACAGGGCGATATTTCGACCATCGCCCAGGGCCTGGCTGATTGCCTTAGATGCCTGCTGTCGTGAGTCACGTGACTCACGTTCAACAAAGAGGGTTTGTGCTGCAGCACTAATTCGTCCCACCATGAACCAGTGACGAACTTCCTGTTTGGCAAGGCAGTCAACGTCAAATAAAGCGGGTATGCCAATATCTTCAAAAGCCGATGGGTGATTGGCTATGAGTAAATAATGCTTGGGCAGGGGTTGGCTATTTTGTTGATGTAGGCGGAGCTCGACGCCGAGGGCATAGGTCCAAAGTTGACTCCAGAAGCGGAATAGCTGTCGGTAGCTATTGCCGAGCATGGGTTTCGGAAGAAAGCTTAATAAGAAAAGTATTAGCGTAAACAGTCCCAATTCTACCCAGCCGATAAGCATCCAGAACCACTGAAGCAGGAGGTGAATCATGATCTCATTAAGCCCTTTTAGGTTTCGAGTAGTGCCTCTATTCGCGTTCGATTTTGAGTGCCAAGTATGACCTTGGTAATGATGCCGTGGTCTATTAATAATAGTGTAGGAACGCCTTGCACACCGATATCTTTGGCAAGATCAACATGTTTGACAATATCAACTTTGAAAATAGGTTTTCCCTCAGCGTGCATTTTGTCAATTAAAGGGCTCATGTTGCGGCAGGGTGCACAAGCTTCACTGAAACAATAAATCAATGCCTTTTGGGAGGTTTGTTCTAGAGCAGGAATGAGTTGTTGTAGCTCGTCGGCACGGCGTCCTTCAATAGATTTTGACACGAGCTGTACGTACAACTGATAGAGAATCCAGGTCAGACTTAGGCCGGCAACAAGGTAAATGACCATTTGCATAGTTATGGTTCTGCGTTTTTATCAAAAAATTGCGAGTTTAGTGAGAGACTGACTCTATTGTAGCTGCGTGATCGTAATATGTTCGAATTTTGCCTATGTGCCGGTAGTGTTGCTTAGGAGTTAGATTTTTTATCAGCTACCGGGCTGTCAGGACGTGGTGGCAGCATGCGTTTATGGCGCAGGTCACCTACATTGCGTATGCCAATAAATAGGGCTACCAGGCCGAGCACCAATAAGATTAAAGCCGCGGGCTCCGCTTGCTCTGGCGATGGCTGCGCAATTTCTTCTGCAAAGCAATTAAGGCTTAATAGGCAACCGGCAAACAGCGTGCTTGGTTTCAATGCTTTCAATGCTGTCCCCTGTTTATCAATGAATTGGCCTACATACAAGCAATAAGCAAATCTTGTGCCTATAATTAAATAGCTATAGATAACAGTTGGTTAGGTTGGTGGTGATTTGAAGTTTCATTAAAGATGTAAAACATACTGACACTGTTTAAGTGTTATTCGGCCATTATTTAAAGAAGTCTCTAGTTAAGTCGCTAACCTAAAACAGGATCTGAGAGGCATATAATGTGATGATTTCAGAACAGTGGTTCATTCCACTGACAATAATTGGTTTGTTGTTGCTATTGCTCTTTATGGCGAGTTTAGTGAGCAAATACCAAAATCACAGGGCAAATCTGCGTGCTGTGGTACGGCGTGTTGGGGCGGCGATTCCCTTGATTGAAGAAGCCTTAGAGCATTTATCGACTGTGCCATTGTCTCAGCCTTTAAGATTGATGCTACGCGGGGATATCTACAGCCGTTTAAAGGCAATTCGTGGCGTGTGTAAATCATATCCCAATATTGTCGAACGTCTTGAGGAAGCGAAATTGCGCGTTGATCGCGAAGGTGCAGCTACGGCCAAGTCTGTACCGCCAATTAAAGATGAAAGGCATCTGCAAAATTTGATTCGTTCAGTTGATAACCTTGTTGATTTTATTGAACAGGGCGGTCCGATGAATCATCAACGGACTGACCTTCGAGTGGCATTTAGGGATGAACTAACAGAGCGGCGTGCTGAGATTCTCGCGCGTTACCATATGGTGCAGGCGAGTCGCTACCAGCAGGCAAATAATATTAATACTGCGCGTAATCATTTGAATACCTTGTTACGTGTATTAGAAGAGCGGGGCCCGAATACTGAATTTGTACGTGAGTTACACGGTCAGGCCACAAAGATGATACGAGAGGTCAATGCCACAAAACAGGACGAGTCGGGTATGGATTCGACCGCGGCATGATAGTTATAAGGAAACCTATTTAACCTTTTATGTTTAGTCGTCGATACGGATTGAAAGACAGCGCTAGGATGGACATTGTTAGATCGATTTGAACTTAATTTAACTGGCCGTGTGATGTTGGTCATATGCCGTCATGGAATCCATGAAGCGGATCGTGTGGCTATTTTTGTGCGTGCGATTAAGGCCGTAATAGAACATGAGTGTCCAGAGGGAGTTTGCTCTTGGGGAGAGATGGAGTCTCTTATTGTTGACCAACTTGACCTGTTGGAAAAGGCTATCGTATCTGCCAAGCATAAAGACAGTGCTGTTCCCCTGACTGAGAGCAGCGCAATTTCTATACCTGATAAGGTTATTGTTGAGCCGGCTGGTGAAAGTTTCACCGCTGAAGAGGAAGACGAGTTTGCCTTTAATGACTTATCTTTTGATGATTCTGATGAAGAGCCTGCTTTTACCGAACCTGAACCCGAACCCGAACCCGAACCCGAACCCGAACCCGAAAAGAAAGCTGCACGCCGCCGTCGAAAGACACTGCAGTCCGATGGGGGATCTCAAGCACCTATGAGTATGGAAGAAAAGCTTGAGGGTGAGCGAAAGCCAATTCAAAATTTGCTCCAAAAAGATTGCGTAAGGCATGGCCTGTTAACTAAAAAACAGGCGAAGCAGATGGTTAAGTCGATGCTCGGGAAATCGAGTAGTGACGCTGAACAGGGTATCGTGGAAGTTCTGCGTCAAACCTTACAGGATCAGGTTAAAGACTATGTTCGTCGTCATAAGGGAGGTCCATGGGCTACCCCTCAGCAGCAGGAGAATATGCGACAAGATATTCATTCCGTGCGTTCTGTGCAGAGTGTATTAATGCTCAATCGTCAGATCATGAAAGAACGCAAGGCATGGGAAGAGGCCACAGGTAAAGGTGGTGGAATACTGGGTTTGTTTGCCGGGCGTAAGAAAATAGTTGGTTAGCCTGTTTCTTTTTCCCCTGCAGGCCGCGACAATGGCTACCTGTTTTTTTTTGGTTGTTGAGCAGTGATGTTTTTTGATTACAGGCGTGGTTTCTTTGTTTTTATTTTAATATTCCTATCACCATTCGCCATGGCTGCTGAGTTGAGCGGTGAGAAGATTTATGCTCGCTTATGCAGTAGTTGCCATGGGTTTACTGGAGAGGGTCGTAGTGGTTTGGCGCCGGCTTTACGTAATGGTATAACCGTCAGTGGTGATATCTCTGGTTTGCTCAATGTGGTTATGAATGGCCGTAAAGATACCCTGATGGTAGCGTTCAAAAAGAACATGACTGATGACGAGTTAGCTGCTGTGATCAGTTATGTAAGAGAACGTTTTGGTCCTGCGGATAGAAAGCTCAGTGCCGCTGACATCGCAATGGCGCGTTGAAATATGTGTGAAGAATTTGTACTTGATGCGCGCTTGCAGGCAGATACTTTTTTTCTGGCAGACCTGTCTCTATGTCGTGTCTTGTTAATGAATGATCGAAGATATCCCTGGGTTATTCTGGTGCCGCGGCGAGCCGGCTTAACTGAACTGCATCAGTTAAATGAGACTGATACGCAGCAACTTTGGCGAGAGTCCCGATTGGTCTCACAGATATTAATCTCATACTTTAGAGGTGATTCATTGAACGTGGCCGCCTTGGGTAATGTGGTTGCACAACTGCACGTACATCATGTCCTTCGAAGTGAAGGTGATCCTGCCTGGCCGGGGCCTGTCTGGGGGCATTCCGCGGCACAGTCTTATGTCGGTGATGATAGGGAAAGTACGGTGAAGGCTTTAAGTGATTTACTGCTCAAGGGTTGAGAGGGTTATTTTTCCGCTGATCAGGTCTTCTTTTTTACATTTTGGCAGTTTTTTTATCCGGTGCTCCATTTTTTGAGCTGCAGACCTGTCGCCGATGGATGTGCTAAACATCAATGTGAGGGGGCCTTTTCCCTTTAGGCGCTTGGCACCTTTGTTTTCAGAGTGCGCGTGGAAACGGCGTTCTACATCGGTACTGATACCTGTATAGAGATCTCCATTGGCGCAACGTATTAAGTAAATGTGCCATAAGGATTTACTGGACATGGATAATCTTCTTTTGCGAGCTCCAATTAATATGGATGATACCTATTGAGGTTGTAGACTCAAGCCAGTCCTCCATTCATTGTCAGGAGCTACTTACATCAAGGTAGCCACGTTGGGTGGCAGCCTCGAGTGCCTGTGCTGCAGCAACCAGCTCGTCGAAGCATTCGCGTTTTTGCCTGAGCATGCTAATCATTTCATTGCTTGGAATCTTTCCCTGGGTTGCCTCTCCCATCGCGAAGAGTTCTGAAAGGTAACTTTCACGTGCGTTTGCAACCATTTGCGCAACAGCATGAAAATCATTCACGCAAAGTTCAGGGAATGCTGGGTTGAGTGTGTCGCGGTTGACTGTCCGCATTTGCTGCTCAAGTTCCATTAGCAATCGATTTGTCGATGTGTCCATGTTGGTTACCTGCGAATTTAGAAAAATGTAGGAAGCATGATCTTAACGGCGTGTCGGGAAAAAGCTTTAGCTTCTGGGAGTGCTTAGGATTGCTGGATAAAAGTGGGTGCATATTCTTCTGGATCAGGAAAATACGTTTTATTTTTCCTGCAGTATATCCAGGAGTTTTTGTTTGTTGACTGGCAATGGCAATACGGCATAAATATCAAATAGCGCTGTAAGTTTGGGCGTATGTGGCATTTCACGTGGTGTAGCGAAAATAATGACACGTGCCTTAGGTGCGTATTTCCGCAGACTGTGTAAAAAAACATCCAGATTGCTGATATTTATACCGGCGTAGTTGTTGCCATAGCCATAAAAAAACTCAGCCACTACATAGTCGGGTGCCTGACGTTTTAACTGGCTAATCGCTTTACGTTGTGAGGATAGTTTTAACTCCTGAATGCCTGCGCCCTGGTATAGCGCAGAAAGGTCTGGGTAATAAGGCGATTCGACAATGGAATACAGTAGGCTCATATGCAGTCTCTTCGATAGAAGTGATGAAGCCTAAGAAACTCAGATGGATAGGGCAAGTTTAGTTTTAGGATAATCAGAGCTGGCTTGATAAAGGCTTGCAGAATATATTGCCCGAATCTGGTGGAGTGCCATTTGAGAAAGCAGTTCAGGGAACTCAGGATGTATCTTTAGTTTAAGTGCCGTATGTCTTCAGACAAAAAAGCGAGTAATGAATAGCACTATACCGAGTACGGTAAGAACAATTGCAGACTGTTTCCAATTCGTATAATTCAAAAAAGCAGCATTATTGCGTGGAACGATAACGGCAAGTATTGCAGCAATTATAAATCCAGAGCCTCCCACGAGCAGTGCTCCTCTGACAAATTCGCGTTTAATTTTTCCTGATCCGGTTATACCGCTGCTAATAGTCTCAAATCGATTGGCTAGGGCCGGTTCGCACAGGAGCAGTAGGATGATACTGAACGGTATCAGTAGCATAACCGGATATAACGTTGAGTTTTCTTGTGTATTCACAGAACTGCCCACTTAATTGATGCTGTACCAGATTTTATCGGCAATGAATTGTTTTTCTTGAGTTTTTAGCGCGCAATAAAAAACCGAATCCTGCGAGCAGGATTCGGCGAGTGGTACAACATTTATGGCAACACTTCCGTGCTGCTTATTTTTTCCGACGCCTATGCAGTGTATAGGATGGTTTAGGAAACTTTTCTATTTGTCATGCTGGCGCTAAAACGCTGTGTATTGCCAATGCGTTGGCTTGTATCGTTATCGTCACGTTCACTGACGGTGTGTACGCTGGTACAGATGGAACATTCATACCAGGTTTGCCTGGTGCGTAATTCAACTACCTGTTCGGTTTGAAACATCTCACTCTGACAATGATTGCAACGCATATGCTATCCCTCAGTTTAGATGCCGCCAGGCCAAAATGGCCTGATGGTTACAGCTTAAAGTTAATTTCTTAATCCCAGCTTAAAGCGCCACCGGTTTGGTACTCGGTTACACGGGTTTCGAAAAAGTTTTTCTCCTTTTTCAGATCCAGTACCTCTGACATCCAGGGAAAAGGGTTTGTTGCACCGGGGTATTGCTCAGGTAAGCCAATCTGTGCACAACGGCGATTGGCAATGAACTGCAGGTATTCTTCGAACATGGGGGCGTTCATACCCAAAATGCCACGTGGCATGGTGTCATAGGCGTACTGAGTTTCAAGGTCAACGGCATCAATGATCATCTTGGTGATCTCTGTCTTGAATTCGTCGTTCCAGAGGTGTGGGTTTTCGATCTTGATCTGGTTGATAACATCGATACCAAAATTCATATGCATGGATTCATCACGCAAGATGTACTGGAACTGCTCAGCAGTACCAGTCATCTTGTTACGGCGTCCCATACTGAGAATCTGGGTGAATCCTACATAGAAGAAGATGCCCTCAAAGATGATGTAGAAAGCGACTAATTCACGTAGCAGCTTTTGATCATTCTCTACTGTGCCTGTGTGGAAATCCGGATTTGCCAGGTATTGTGTATAAGGCAGGGCCCATTCGGCTTTGCGCGCAATAGCAGGCACTTCACGGTACATGTTGAAGACTTCGCCTTCGTCAATACCGAGTGATTCAATGACGTATTGGTAAGCGTGTGTATGTAACGCTTCTTCAAACGATTGGCGAAGCAGGTATTGACGGCACTCAGGATTGGTAATGTGACGGTAAACAGCCAGTACCAGATTGTTTGCAACGAGTGAGTCGGCAGTAGAGAAGAAGCCAAGGTTGCGCTTAACGATGGTGCGTTCGTCGTCAGTCAGCCCATTGGGGTCTTTCCACAGCGCGATGTCTGCGGTCATGTTGATCTCATTTGGCATCCAGTGATTGGCACAGCCATCGAGATATTTCTGCCAGGCCCATTCGTATTTGAATGGGACGAGCTGATTTAAATCAGCGTGGCAATTGATGATTTTTTTATCATCCACGCGGATACGGCTGGCACCCATTTCAATGGATTCCAGACCGCTAGAGCCGCCTTCTGCGTAGGCATCATATTCACTGTCAGTTTCAGTGACTGCTGTTGGGTCTGGGCTTACGCTCGGTGCAGCTCCAGCAGTTGCCATCAGTACTTCATTGGCGACCAGGCCGTCACCTGCATGCAGCTGTCCGGCCTGTGTATTGGCTTGCATGGCGGGCGACGCTTCTTCCTGTGGTGCCGTCACTGGTGTTGCAGCAAGTTCCACCTCAACGGGTGGAATGGTGTTTGGCTCATTGTTGCTCGTACTGAGTGGATCATCCCAATTCAACATCAATATTCCCCTTTGGGTTTTCAAGTGCCACATCTTTGGTGGCTTAAACTGGTGCCGGAGTGACTCCGATCCTCCTGGTGGTGGTTCGGTGGACATTGCACAACATGTCTAGCGAGAACTCACAGAGCCCCTCCGGCATTGATTGTTTGGAAGTCTTTAGCTTCCTCGCTCTCCTTAATTATCAGGAGGGCTTTTTTGTTTTATTGGCAGGCATCACAATCTGGATCAAGGATGCTGCATGCCTTGGGCGCTGCACTGCCAGTCTCTTCTGCGGAAAGGCCATAAGTGCCCCCTACCGCGCTGAGAGCGTTTGACTTGCTGTTATCCATAGTTGATTTCTCTACATGGGTCGCACCCATTGAACGAAGGTAATAAGTGGTTTTTAGGCCACGTACCCAGGCGAGCTTGTACAGATTGTCGAGCTTCTTGCCGTCTGGCTCTGACATGTAGAGATTGAGTGACTGGGCCTGATCAATCCATTTCTGGCGACGTGAGCCAGCTTCAATCAACCAGCGTGCATCCAGCTCAAAGGCCGACGCATAAAGTTGCTTGAGATCTTCTGGGATACGATCGATAGGCTGTACTGAGCCATCGTAGTATTTGAGATCGTTAACCATAACCTCATCCCACATATCGCGTTTTTTAAGATCAGCAACCAGGTAAGGGTTGACCACGGTGAACTCACCAGACAGATTCGATTTAACGAACAGGTTTTGATAAGTTGGCTCGATAGACTGGCTGACACCACAGATATTGGAGATGGTGGCAGTCGGTGCAATGGCCATGGTGTTGGAGTTGCGCATACCCACGGTTTTTACGCGTTCACGTAGCGTATCCCAGTCCAGTGTCTGGCTGTCATCTACCTGTAGATATCCGTCTCGCTCTTCGGCCAGCATCTGCATAGAGTCGATAGGCAGGATGCCACGGCTCCAGAGTGAGCCCTCGAAGCTGTTGTACTTTCCACGCTCTTCCGCTAAATCGCTAGAGGCCTGAATGGAATAGTAAGAGACTGTTTCCATTGAAACGTCAGCAAACTCGACAGCTTCCTGGCTGGCGTAGGGCAGGCGCATTTTGTATAGCGCATCCTGAAAGCCCATGATGCCTAAACCAACCGGGCGGTGACGCAGGTTTGAGTTACGTGCCTGGGGTACGCTGTAGTAGTTATATTCAATCACGTTATCCAGCATACGCATGGCGGTATCGATGGTCTTTTGCAGTTTCTCTGAATCCAGTCCCTTGCCTTCAATGACGTGTGCAGCCAGGTTGACCGAGCCAAGGTTACAAACGGCGATTTCACCATCATTGGTGTGCAGAGTGATCTCAGTGCAAAGGTTAGAGCTGTGTACCTGGCCAACATGTTGGTTGGTGTAGCGAATGTTGCACGGATCTTTAAAAGTTACCCAGGGGTGACCCGTTTCAAACAGCATGCCAAGCATTTTGCGCCACAGGTCAACGGCCTTGAGGGTTTTTGCGGTGCTGATTTCACCACGGGCAGCTTGCTCTTCGTATCGGGTATAGGCTTCTTCGAAGGCCTTGCCGGTCAGGTCGTGTAGGTCAGGTGTTTCATCGGGTGAGAACAGGGTCCATTCCTGATTTTCGGCAACACGTTTCATGAACAGGTCTGGAATCCAGTTTGCTGTATTCATGTCATGTGTGCGACGACGATCATCACCAGTGTTTTTACGCAGGTCGAGGAATTCTTCAATATCGATGTGCCAGGTTTCCAGGTAGGCACAGACGGCTCCTTTACGCTTGCCGCCCTGGTTTACTGCAACCGCAGTATCGTTGGCAACTTTGAGGAAAGGCACAACACCCTGTGATTTACCGTTGGTGCCTTTGATGCGGGCGCCCATGCCGCGAACACGCGTCCAGTCGTTACCAAGGCCGCCAGCAAATTTAGAAAGCAGGGCATTATCCTTGATTGCTCCGTAGATACCATCCAGATCATCAGGCACTGTGGTGAGGTAACAGCTGGAAAGCTGGGGACGCAAGGTGCCTGAGTTAAACAGTGTTGGGGTTGAGCTCATGAAGTCGAAGCTGGAGAGCAGGTTGTAGAACTCAATGGCGCGACCTTCACGGTCAATCTCGTTGATTGCCAGGCCCATAGCCACGCGCATGAAGAATGCCTGTGGTAATTCAAAGCGTACTTCATTGGAATGAATGAAGTAGCGGTCGTACAGTGTTTGTAAGCCCAGGTAGGTGAACTGCAGATCACGTTCTGGTTTGAAAGCAGCAGCGAGGCGCTTCAGGTCATATTGACCGAGGCGCTTGTCGAGCAGTTCAAGGTCACCCGCACGCTTGATGTAATTGGCAAAGTACTCACCGTAGACTTCACCCATGTCTTTCTGGGTTTCGATGTCAGTATTCATATCGAGGAAGCCGAGAGCTTCACGACGCATGTTGTCCATTAATAGACGGGCGGCGGCGTAAGAGTAATTAGGCTCTTTCTCAATCAGGGAGCGGGCGCTCATCACCAGGGCCTGAGAGACGTCTTTTTCTTTGACGCCTTCGAACAGGTTACGGCAGGTATCATCGAGAATAGCTTCAATGGTAACTGCCTCAAGTTCACTGCAGGCCTCGGTAACGAGCTTGCGCAGACGCTTGATATTCAGAGGACGGGTGCTGCCGTCTTCAAGAGTGATATTAACGACGTGTTCTTCGTGGGTATCATCAGCAGCCAGTTCTTCGGCGCGTTTACGGTTTTGTTCTTCACGGTAGAGGACGTAGGCACGGGCAGTTTTTTGCTCGCCTGAGCGCATCAGTGCCAATTCAACCTGGTCTTGGATGTCTTCGATATGCACAGTGCCGCCAGCAGGGTTGCGTCGCTGCATGGATTCACTTAGCTGTGCAGTAAGATCTTTTACCAATTCGTGTACACGGCTGGAGGCCGCTGCACTGCCACCTTCTACGGCAAGAAAGGCCTTGGTCATGGCTACAGCAATCTTGTTTGCATCGAAGCTGGTGACTTTGCCATTACGGCGAATAACGCGCAGTTCACCTGGTGCAGTGGCACGCAATTCAGGGCTGGCCTCATTGGCGGCTGTTTCTGCTGGGGGTACGGCAATACCCGCTACATCATTATTTGCTAAGTCGTTCGACTTAGAGACATCGTTGGCCATGAGGCTCCTCCTGAATTTGGTGTTTTTTTCGATGGACGTACCGCCTTGCGCGATGGGCAACTGCTTAATGCCGGAAGTACTGCGTGTGTCCGAGAGGCACAATATATACGTTCTTGAGTTGGAGTCAACCACTATATCTTGTGTATAAAGCCTGTGGAAAAGGGTGTATAAACTGTGTATGAATTGTGGGTAAGTCAGTAATAACTACTGAAAAACTCGGTAATTCAATCGCTTAGCGAGCCTATGTGTTGTGGATAATTCAGACACTACATGTAGTGTTAGAAATCGCTAATAAACACAAGAGGAAAATTAAGTCTGTTAGTTCTGGCTGTATAAGAAAAACAGGATTTTTGAATATTTTGATACGATACTGAAGTCAAGACCGGATGATTTTGTCGCAAGCGTGCAGGCTGAGGGCCTGGATGGTGAGAGAGGGTGCTTCGCCGCCGCCAGAGCTGGGGAATACGCTGGCATCCATAATGAAGAGATTATTCCAGCGATGACTGCGTAGATTGGCGTCGACCACTGATAGCTCTACATCTGTGCCCATACGACAGGTGCCAAATACATGAGTGCAACTGAAGAGATCGTAGCTGCCTTCTTTTTCGAAAATCTCTACATCCATGCTGTTAAGTAGCTGCTGGGTATGTGAGGCCATAAAGTCCAGGCGCTTGAGGGCCATTTCATCGAGATAACTATGGATTCGTGCCAGAGGTATGCCGTTCGCATCCACTGCTTTAGGGTCAAGATCAATAAAGGTTTTGTTGTTGGGTAAAAATTCACCAATACCACCAATTCCTATGGCGTGGCCAAAGGTCTCCTGCATCTTATTCATATGCGAATGCCCCCATCCACCGGCGACTCTTTGTGCATAGCTAAGGGGGCCAGAGAAATCTTTTTCCAGTGTGCTGGGGGTAAAGCGTACACCACCAATAACACCGGGTATGGCTTGAGGGTGGTTGTAGTCCCAGCAGATAGTGTCAGCAGGTAGGCCGCGAAAACTGTCAAGACGATCTGGATGCAGACCGGTTGAACTCCAGGAGAGTGTCTCCATAAAGTTGCGTCCAACTTGACCGGCTTCGTTGCACAGGCCCTGATCGGAGGAGTTGAGCAGAAGACGGGGTGTTTCTACAGCGCCGGCACTGAGGATGTAACGTTTGGCGCTGGCCTGTTGGTTTTGGCCTTCTGCGTCAATGTAATCAACTGATTTTATCTGATCGTTGATTCCGCTATTGATGCGCGTTACTGAACATTCAGTTAATAAGGTGAGATTGCCTGTGGCCAGCGCCTTATGAATAAAGGTGACATCGACGGATCCTTTGTCCATGCGGGGACAGCCGCGGCGACATTGGCCGCAATAATTGCAGCCTGGTCGGCCATCATAGGCATGCGACAGGGCTACCAGTTGATTGGCCTGATAGTGGTGACCGAGTTGTTTGGCTGCATTGCCAAGCACTTGGCTGGCATAGCTGGGTTTGTGGGCGCCTAGTGGACAGGGTGAGCGACGTGGGCGGATGTGATCTTGTGCAGGTCCACTCACGCCAATAAGTTTTTCAGCCTGTTCATAATAAGGCTCTAACTCGGTATAGCTGATTGGCCAATCAGCGGCCACACCATATTCTGATTGCATCTGCATGGCGGCAGGATGCATGCGGTGTGCTTCTCCCGTGAAGTGCAGGGTGCTACCCCCCACACCACAGACGTGACCATAGGCGATACCTTTGCGTCTATCGGTTTTATTCAGCTTGCCATGCAGTTTGCTCCAGCTTTGTAGATGCTGGAAGCGTGGATCAAGCGTTTGAAATTCAGCAAAGCTTTGTCTGCGTTGTGAGTGTTTTTTCTCAGGGAAATATTCAAGCTGCCAATCGTCGCGGTGTAGTTTGTAGTCATCTGCAGGCTTAAACCTGGGGCCTGCTTCCAGCAGTAATACTTTCATCCCAGCCCGGCTTAATGCCCAGGCCGCTGGACCGCCACCTGCGCCACTACCAATAATTAAGACATCGTATTTGTGTTTATTCATGGGACGGGGCTTTGGCTTGATG
>Ga0316204_10008430_pt1 | contig 14337 bp, 9 predicted proteins | sample 6monrhotite_MG_2_FD_205661 | JGI IMG/M metagenome (GOLD analysis project Ga0316204, IMG submission 205661) | Microbial mat bacterial communities from mineral coupon in-situ incubated in ocean water Damariscotta River, Maine, United States -... | ecosystem: Environmental > Aquatic > Marine >...
AATACGGTGCTTGAACAAAGACAGTGCCTCGTTGTTCGGCTAGATTGGCACCGGTTACGTTTTCATTCGCCAGAAACTTCTTGATACGTGCAAGGTAACTCTTTCGGTAGGGGACCTGGATGGATTGATCATCAAGAAGCTTGATTGCCGTGATCGTCTTTTTCGCATCATCGATAACAAACGCGCGGTCCATCATGTTGAACAGCAATACAAGTTGCTCCCAAACGGGAAGATTCGGCAGCTGTTGCGAACGCCATAAATCGTGTTCGATCAATTTGTGATTTGCCAATTTAAAACCGACAGAATTCACAATCGCCTCCAGTGTGTCTTTCGGATTGGAAAGATAGCCCCAGCTTAATCCTCGGCTTTGCGACAATGACTTTCGTGAATCAGCACTCAGCTTCGAAAGCTGGTTCTTTTGGATTGCTCGCAAGGTGTCGAACTTAGCCCCTTTCGTTTTCGGCACGATGTAGATCGCTGAACCGATTTCAATCGCGGTCCCGTTCTGTTGCTCCGCGACTTGATCCAGAAGTTGCCCGAGCGGCATCAGGTCGCCGGGAATCGCTTCCTTTTGACTGGGATCGATCGCCCGGTCCAACAAGATTGCAACGCCCGATTTTTGGGAAAGACTTGCCAAATCGTCTACCAGTTCACCTTTTGATGCGAATTTGATTTTTCCCTCAAGAGCGTCACGCAAGGCGCTTCCCGATTTCCAGGTTTGCGCTGCACCTATTTCAATTCCGAAGAAGAGCAGGCAGCCTATACCTGCAAACAATGCGGAAGATAGCGCGATTAGGTGTTTTTTCGTCATAAATATCGAAATTGTTTTACAAAATCGGGTGGGCAAATTGGTTGTTTTTGGAATCACGCCGGGAATGCGAATTGAGCAATCGCCTCCCCCAATTAAACTCAAAGTATAGGAAACGCTCCGGCAGGATGTCCACTTTATTGTGCTGAGAAGCTTGCAAGTGCCAAATAGTTGATCGGCCTTCCCGCTCCTGTGGCACTAGATTTTACAACATGGTTTAGACATTCGATGAAGCCCCTGCTCCACCAACTGTACGAAAAGTATTTATCGGACGATGATTGCCCTGCATTCATCAAAAGCGTTTCGCAATCGTATTTGGTAGGGACGATTGAGCGATTGACCACTGCGTCCTCTCAGATGGTTCGACGTGCCTCGGTATTGGCCCTTGGATTCCTCGCCGACTACGAATCAAATCATCAGCTTGGTAAGGTCCTTCAAGACCCAGACTCTACTGTGCGATCCATGGCTGAACACGCAATTCAGCAAATTTGGTTTCGTGTCGGGACGGATACGCAGCAAAAAGAATTGTTGGTGATTGAGAGGTTGAACATCTCAAATCAATTCGAGAAAGCGATCGATCGAGCCTCACGTCTGATCGACGCCAATCCGGACATCGCCGAAGCTTGGAACCAACGCGCGATCGCTAAATTCAACCTGCTTCGTTTTACCGATTCGATTAAGGACTGCCATCAAACGCTGGAATTGAATCCGTACCATTACCCGGCTGCAATCGGCATGGGGCATTCATTCTTGGAGATCAGCGATAACTTCAATGCAATCGATTGTTTCGATCGCGCCCTGAAGTTAAACCCAGGACTCAATTTCGTTCGAGCTCAAATCAACTTTTTAAAGAAGAGTTTGAATTGAACTTTTGATTGGGTTCTCTGGGATGAATTGAACCAGCGGTCGTCACTTGATTCGCATCGCACTTGCTTTCCGCCGTTCATTGATGCCGTCACTTCGTGACTCGTTAAAATTCATGAAACGAAACGATGGATTGGCGTCCAAGGCTTTAGACTGTCAGGCATGCCGCATTGGAGCGAACCTCAAACAGGTGTGGCGTGAGTACCAGTTGGTTTGTCTTGAAAATGGTTTGCCACCGGAGAGACCATTCGCAAAGAGCCGCCACGCTTATTGGAGAACCTCTTTAGCTAGGCAACGATCTCAGCAAAGACTTCTCCCGCTGCGGCAATCGTTTTGTCGATGATCTCTTCCGAATGAGTGGCTGACACAAAAAGAGCTTCGTATTGACTGCATGGCATGTAGACACCACGATCCATCAGCCCCCAAAAATACTTGGCGAATTTCTCGGTGTCACATTTTGATGCAGACTCCCATCCGATAACCGGTTGGTCGACGAAAAAGAACGTTAACATGCTTCCGACTCGGTTGGTTTGGAAGTTGATTCCGTTGGCTTCGGCTTCCTTGCGAAGACCTGCTTCAAGTCGAGCGGTGACGGATTCCAAGTACTCGTAAGGCGGATGGTCACGAAGCTCAGTCAATGTCGTGATGCCCGCTGCAGTTGCGACTGGATTACCAGAAAGTGTTCCGGCTTGAAAGACTTTTCCCGCTGGCAGAATGTTTTGCATGATTTCGCGTTTGCCGCCGAATGCACCTAGTGGTAATCCGCCACCAACAATTTTGCCCATGGTCGTTAGATCTGGCGTGACACCAAATAGACTTTGGGCTCCACCATAAGCGACTCGGAATCCGCACATGACTTCGTCAAAGATCAAAACGATTCCATGTTTTTCTGTGAACGCTCTGACGACCGTCAGGAATTCCTTGGTCGGAGTTACGCATCCCATGTTTCCGCAAACAGGTTCCATGATCACGCAAGCAATTTTGTCACCATGTTCTTTCATCGCCGACTCGAAGCCCGCAATATCGTTGTATTCGAGCACCATGGTATCTTTGCCGGTCGCCGCAGTGACGCCAGGCGAGTTCGGAACCGAAAGCGTCGCTGCTGCACTTCCTGCGGCCACCAGCAGGCTATCAACATGTCCGTGATAATTTCCCGCGAATTTGACAATCAATTCGCGATCGGTGTAGCCACGTGCTAATCGAATCGCGCTCATCGTCGCTTCGGTTCCACTACTGACCATACGTACCATTTCGACGGATGGGACTGCATCGATGATTAGCTCAGCCAAATCATTTTCGGCTTCCGTTGGAGCGCCAAAAGAGGTCCCTTTGTCGATCACCGCATGCAAGGCTGCTTTGACCTTGGGATGTTGGTGTCCCAGAATCATCGGACCCCAAGAGCCGATGTAGTCGATGTACCGATTGCCATCGACATCATAAATATGCGGACCGTCGCCACTTTCGATGATAATCGGTTCGCCGCCGACAGCGCCAAAAGCTCGGGCAGCGCTATTCACACCGCCGGGCATAAGTTCTTTCGCGAGAGTGTAAAGTTGATGACTCTTTGATCTATTCATTAACGTCGAGTAGCAGAATGTGGAGTAACAGCGTCGAAAATTATTTCAGTCATGGAGATTGGAAGCGTATGCTCAGCAACCATTTCCAGGCCGATCATGGCAACAAATAATACCAAGATCTTTAGAATTGAAAGATAACACACGTATCGGTAAAAAATCGAGGCCCAGCGACTCTCTTCCATTTTGTTCGTCTCGCTGAATGTGGATGTAGACCTGTCCGCTTGAAGGCTTTTTCGCGAGCCCCAGAGCAAACCGTAAAAAACACAAATCCACATCGCGACGATTTCGGCAAGAGCGTATTGGCCGAATGATCCGACCGTTTGCGTTGGACGAAATCCGAAATAGGGCAGGGCGTAAAAGGTCGGAAACGTCGTGATTGGTAGCGACGAAAGAAAATAGCCTAGAAAAACTCCCCGAACGATCCACCATTTTTGCGGAACAATCTTTTCGTCCCAAATTGGATTTTCGTACGGATTGTCGTTCATGCGATTCTCCGTTTGGAAAGTTTGGTTTTACCTTACTAAGGATATCCAGGTTCTCAGAAAGCGGGAATCCTTTGACACATATTTAACCAATTCAATCAAATTAAGCTGGCGGTCGTTCCAATATGAGCGGACTTGTTGCGAGTTTTTATGCCATACGCGTGCGTAAGCATGTTCACGCAAGGGTGAAACATGGCCCCCGTTATTTCAGGCTTAACACTTACTCAAATCATCATTCGTTTTCTAACATCAACGGGCTGAGAGCAATTTGCGATAATACTCAGCGTATTGGTCGACCATCGTTCTGATTGAGAACTCCGATTGCATTCGTTCAATCGAATTGATGCTGAACCGTTTCGCCAAATCTGGATCGTTCAGAATTCGCTCTGTCATCTGAGCGAATCCGGCGCGATTGCCGACCTCGACGAGCAGGCCCGTTTCGTCGTGGACCACCAAGTCGCGGTTGCCGGCAATGTCCGAGGCAACGACAGGAACGCCGGCGGCCATCGCCTCCATGACCGCGTTGGATTGCCCTTCGTAATCACTGGCGATCCAAAAACAATCAAGGCACGAAGCGATTTCTTTCGCATCCGGTCGCTCGCCAAGGAAATGGACTTTGTCGGCAATTTCGACTTGGTCCCTGAATTTTTCCAGACGCCAACGCAACGGGCCATCTCCGATGATTAACAAGTGCACGTCGTCTCGAATGCACTTCAATAAATCCGCGGCCCAGATCAGATCTTTGTAGCGTTTTTGCGGCCAAAGACGTCCGATCGCGCCGATCAGTTTCGTTTCTGGTGGCAGTTGTAATGCCTCCAGAAGCACGCGACGCATTTCACTAATCGGTTGTCGATCGGGCATCGAAATACCGTTGGGGATAATCGTAAACGATTCCGGTGCAATTCCCTTTTGCTCATAAAATTCTTTGACGCCAGCGCTGTTGGTTACGATTCCTTGCGTTCGTTTGGCAAGATAGCGGTCGATGGCAAATTCATGCCAGCGTTTCCAGGGATCGACGCAACGTTCGCCCGCAATGATCGATTTCACGCCCGACCTTAACGCGGCGTACCGTCCGTAACTGTTCGCTGCGAATATCCAAGTGTGAACCAAGTCCGGTTTCAATTCCTTAATCAGCTTCTTCAGTCGATAGTAGGCGCCGATATCGAATTTCCACTTTTTGTTGATGGAGTGAATAGGAATGTTCGCTGCTTCAAGTTCTTCTCGATACGGTCCATCTGACGTCATCGTGCAGACATGAGTTTCGAATTCGTCGGCCGGCAAGTGCGTTGCCAGTAGCATCATTTGCTTTTCGGCACCGCCGCGAACGAGCGTTGGAATGATTTGCAAAATGCGTTTTTTCGCCATTTCTTCGAACTCAGTTTTCTAAATCGTTAGCTGCGGGGAAGATCATTGCGGCTGTTATCTTTTGCTTGCAAAAATCTGTCGTTCAATAATTTCCAAATGCTCTTGAGCCATTTTTTCCAGCGAATAATGCTCGATCACATATTGTCTAGCAGTTTCCGCTCGTTGTTTAGACGGACCTTGTCGCTGCAGTGCATCGAGAATCGCATTCGCCAAAGATTCTGGATCGCGAACTTTGCAGAGCAACCCTTTGTCTTCCTGAACTAAGTCTCGGTTCCCTGGAATATCGGTAGCGACGACGGGAACGTTTGCCGCCATGGCTTCCAGTAACGAAAGCGACATGCCTTCTTGATAAGATGGCAGCACAAACGCGTCTGCAGCGGCAAGTAAATCGGTTACTTCATCGAACGAGCCCGGTAGGATAATTTGATAAGAAAGTTGCTGTTCGCGAATGTGGTCCCAAATGGCTCGGCCGTCCGAGCCTTCACCAACCAGCCAAAGCCGGCCGTTAGGGAAGGTCTTACTCACGATCTTCCAAGCATCAATTAAATCCAGCAAACCTTTTTCTTTGTCCAAACGGCCGGTGTAAACGACCAATGGTTCACCTGTGTTCACCTGTAAAATTGGATGCGCATCAGATAACGACAAACGGGCCTCTGTCTTATCAATGTTTGCGTCTTGGACCTCGACACCGTTGGCCACAAAACGTACTCGTTCCTGATCGAAGCCCGCATCAAGAAGCTCTTGATGCACCAGCTGACTCGGAGCGATGATCGCGTCCGCTTTTTGACAACCCAGTTTTAACCGATTACCGAATCGGGCTGTTCGATGGAATTCGCAATCGCCAGTTGGACCCGCGCCTTCTGCACGAATCACGACTGGGATGTCGAATCGGTGTGCTGTCTTCGTTGCAGCATAGGCATCGTGTTTCAGCATCGATACCAGAACCGCATCATATTCGGTGCGATGTTCCTTTAGCCAGTTTTTTAAATGGGTCATGTAGCGAAACGTGCCCCAGCCTTTAGTCTTGGGATGATTCAGCCGTGTGACAGGAACCTCGCGATGAACCAATTCGCTCGGCCAATTTGATTCCCATTGCGCCGTCAAGAATTGTACAGAGTGACCTTCTGAGTGAAATTGTGAAGCCAGCCCCGCCATCGCTCGTTCCGCGCCGCCGACCAGCGGCCAGAATCTACGGGAAATCATTACGATGCGACTTCTTTTCATGAAGAACTTAATTTAATAATTTCAAGTGTTTTTTTGAAAATAGGTGTTAACGCCAATCGCGGCTTGATGGAATCGCTGCGGATTGACGCCGCCAATACGATTTAGGAAACACGAAACGACTTAATCACGATGCTTCGCCAAGTCCGATTCTTCAAGTGCCGCCAAGTACGGCAAGTTTCGATATTCGTCGTTGAAATCCAAACCGTAGCCGACAACAAACTCATCTGGAATATCGAAGGCGACAAAATCTGGCGTGTATTGAACTTCCTGTCGCCCTGTCTTTTTCAAAAGCACGGCGGAGCGAACCGAACTGGGTGAATATGATTTCATCAACGCGACGACTTTTTCCAAAGTATGCCCGGTATCAAAAATGTCATCGATCAATAGGACCGCACGCTCAGAAATGTCAGGCATTAGCTCAGCATTGATTTTAAGGTCGCCGCGGCGATCACCTTCATAACTGGCGGCTTGGACCACACCAACTCGAAGTGGCATCGAAAGTTTGCGAATCGTGTCCGCTAGCAGTACAACGCTACCAGTCATGACTCCAACGATCGTTAGTGGATTTTCGCGATAGGTATCGGCGATTTGCTGCGCAAGTTTCTCGACACCAGTTTGAAGTTCGCTCTCAGAAAGCAGGATTTTCACGACTAATTAAGTATTTTGATTTCGCGGATTGAAGCCAAGATTTTACGGTGGAATCGACAGGTCCGGTAGCGGTAAATCGATCTGTGAGATTCTCGCAAACCATGTTAGATTTATCGCGTACAAAAGTCCCGACACCATTAATTGTCTGGCAAATAAGACCCAATTCGCTCGAACGGTGCATTCAGGAAGAAAATAAGCCGCTCGAAAAACCGTGCTGACTCAGGGAAGAAACATGCACAACGCAAAAATCATCGCCGCACTGCTACTGATTGTTTCGGTGGTCCTCCTGCAGGATTCGCAAACTTTCGGTCAAATACAAAACAATAATGCTACCCAGGGAGCCACCCAAAATAATGGAGGATTCCGTTCGGGGTATCAGGGGCAACAAGGCGGTACAAGCCAAGGTGCCGCGAATCAGGGTGCCGCGAATCAGGGTGCCGCGAATCAAGTTAACCCTGCTATGCAGGGGGGACCGCAACAAGGAAACGTTCAACAGGGGAAAAGTCTAGGTGGGCAGGTTCCACTCCCCAATGTACGACGCGATCCAAACGAACGACTGGCTCGTCCCTTCCCGGAGTTGCAACAAGCGCACGTTGAATACCTTGATCAATTGTTGAATTACTGGGAAACGAACAGCAACAAGATCAAGCGATACCAATGCAAATTCACGAATTGGACCTACAATTCGATGCAGGTGCCGATGACCGATCCGGAAACCAAGCATGTGCTCGCGCAAACGATTTCGGTGGGCACCATCAAGTTCGCAGATCCCGACAAGGGCCTGTTTGATATGGAACGAGTATGGGCGTTCGACAAACAGCTCTATTCGAACAAGCAAGAACCGTTCAAAGAATCCCCTGAGCAAAGACAGAAATGGCATTGCGACGGAAATGCGATCTACGAGTATTTGTTCCAAAGAAAAGAGCTTGTCGAAACTCCGATTCCAATCGAGATGCGTGGTGAAAGGATCGTCGACGGACCACTCCCGTTTTTGTTCGGTGCCAAGGCGGCTGATTTAAAAAAGCGGTATTGGATACGAGTGATTACCCCAGCGGCCAATAGCGAAAAAGGTGAGTACTGGTTGGAGGCCTATCCAAAGTTTCGTCGTGATGCCGCGAACTTTCAAAAGGTCGAAATCATCTTGGAAAAAAAGGACTTTCTGCCATCGGCGTTGACCCTGTATTCACCCGAGCACGATCTGAAAACAGGGAGAACGGTTGTCAAGCAGACCATCAAATTTGAAAACCGTAAAATTTGGGAAACGGAACAAGCGGTTGGGCTCGCTCAAATCTTTGATGGGTTACTCAAACGTCCTGGAACCCCATTTGGCTGGCGACGAACGGTCAACGACCAAAATACCCGAGTCAGTCAAAACCCTGCCAAGGCGAACGTTCCAGTTCAACAGAAATAGTTGCCCAAGGTTTAGCAAGCTGGTTGCAAATGAGCTGCTGAATACACAAAAAAGCCCGCATTGGATGCGGGCTTTTTTGTTAGAAAAACGGGTGGTGGATCAGGTCTGAATTGCAATGTAGCAACCGTTGTCAGACGGTGGAAATCCACGCTTTGGCGCGCGTAGCTACTCGCCAGAGCGATACCGTCACACGGATTCGCAAGAAGCAAAAAAACCGGTCACGATAGCGACCGGTTCGGTTTGCCTGCGTAGCTTTTCAAAGATCGGTTGTTATTTCAATTCTTTAATTGAAACGTTTCGGAATTGAACTGGATCATTGTGGCCAGCGAATCCAAATGATCCCTTCTTGTTGTCTTTTCCTGGATGCGGGCTGTTCGCCATGAATTCAGTAATCTTGCTGACATCGGTATTCAAGATAATGTTGCCGTTCAGCTCGACTTTAATCGTTGAACCGACGACGGTGACCTCTTGGAAATTCCATTCGCCTGTTGCACGAAGGTAGCATTGTTCAGCGGCTGCCATTCCATAGGCTGATCCGTGATACTGTCGTGCATCAAGTTTGCCGGGGTAATCGTAGTTCAAGATTTGCAATTCAGTCATTCCGTCGTAAGCGGTGTTGCCTTTTCCGGGGTAACGAATCGCTAGGCCGTTGTTACCTTTTGGAGGAAGCTTAAATTCAAGACGTGCTTTGAAATCGGCATATTCTTTTTTGGTATAAATCGTGCCTCCTTTTCCCTTTTTGCACATCAATAACCCATCAACAACCTTGTAATTATCGATTGGGCCAGCCCAGCCCTCAAAGTCTTTTCCGTTAAAGATACTTTCGAAACCCTCGTTATGTTTAGCGGCTAACATGGTGTTCGCTTCGTCAGCTCCGATTTCGCGAACGTAGATGTTTCTCCAGCGGATTTCGCCACCATGAGTCTGTAACTGGATCGGGCCTTTTCTGACCAAGGGCTTTTTTCGATCCCAGTAGTTTTCCATGATCGCATGATCAACAACCAGTTTGTCATTTAGGTAAACCGTCGTTCGGCACCCAAGTTGAATGACACGAACTTTATTCCATTCGCCAAAGGGTTTATCTGCGAGTACGATTGGGTCTTTGCCAGCTGCACCTGGACTGTTATTCCAAAGTCCACCTGAGCCTTTGTCCGCGCCGATATTCCATTTGCCGCCTTCTTTGGTGGTGTCCCAAATTTGAATTTGCGGTGTGGCTTTTAGATAGATTCCGCTATCCGCTTTGGCGACCGTTTTGTATTCCAACCAAAATTCGTAATCGCTGAATTCTCTTTCGCTGGTTAGGTACACGCCCTTGCCATCGTTGACCAGCTCGCCGTTTTCAACCGTCCAATGCGATTCGGTGTCTGCAACAAATTTTGCTTTATGGGCCGCCAGATCTTCCGCTGACATTGCGTTGGTTTTTCGCGGATCGGCGGTTTGCAGGCCATACCAGCCATCAAGATTCTTGCCGTTAAATAGCTTTTCAAAAGGCGTCGGCGGGTCTTGTGCGTTCGCCGAAGCAACAAAGGTGGGCGAAGCAATGATCGCGAAGGATACCGCAAAAATTGTGAGAATTCTGTAAATCAAGTTAATCTCCCTGAATTTTTTGGAACAATACATTCAACTGAAACAAAACTGTGCCGCGCTCGTTAATCAGCTGTTCGGCAGAATATTGGTTGCAGGATGGATTGGAAGTTTAAACAAATGAACTCTTGATCAAATTCATATTGCTGGTTTTTGGAGTAAGTGGCACCACGATTTTCAAGATCGAATTTTTTCAAAGTCTTGTTATCGAGCATGCGCAGGATTGCAAATACGAAACAATCGTTCCGTATTTTATCAAGGATGCGGTGCCTGAATTTCTCTTACAACCAGATTTTTGTAAAAATTGAACCATAACGCCGAGATTGGCCCTGTTTTTGCCCCAAATGAAAGCGGGCAGGTACCTGACAAGCTACTGTTTCCATACAAAACCACAGTTTTTAACTAACAAGCACGCCGGCAAATCGTGCAAGTGTAGGCGGCCATAAAATGAGTCGATGTCCAGCCCGCTTCATTCCTGCCGAACCGCTTGTCGATTTCGAATTTGTTTTTAATTGATTCAGCGTGGAAGTTCGAGGCAGCTCAACTGTTTCATATTGATTTGTTTCGCCAACGACATGGCGACACCCTGTTCTTCGCACAAAGCTAATCCGTCGGATTTTTTTCTTTCAAGGTTTGTAGATGTTTAAACCCCTGATGTTCATTCGGAAGACGCAAATTCGAAAATCTCAAAGTTGTTCGACGAATATGCTCAAACGGCATAAACCGTTAGCGTTGTTGCTGATCGCGTTTTGGGTTGGAAGCTTCGGTACGCTTTCGCCTTCGCGATTTGCATCTGCACAAGAGGAAGATGCAGCGGCAACTGCACCAACTTCGCAGGATGAGGATACAGCTGACAAAACGGCAAAACCTGAAATCAAGGAAAGGACGATCTACATCCCCTTTGAAAAGCTTCGGGATGTCTTTGAAAAAGATAATCGTAAAGTTGTTTTGTCATACAAAGAATTCAATGAGCTTTGGAGGGCGGCGCAAGCCAACTCGGAGCCGCGTCCGGCAGCAGAATCCAAACGGGATTCAATCATTTCCCAAGCCGAATCAATCGCTGAAATCAAGGATTCGGTTGTGGCCGTCGAATCGACGCTCAAGATCGAATTACTTTCCAAGGGCTGGAGCGAAGTTCCAATCGGGCTGCGAAATTCTGCGATCAGCAGCGCGACCATCGGAGATGAAGATGCAAAGATCGTTTTCGATGCAAATGCTGGTTACAAGCTACTTGCCAAGAACGATTCGGACGAACCGAAAAAACTTGAATTGAAACTCAAGTTCGCTCGAGCATTTCAAAAGAATTTGGGGCAAAGCTCTGTTTCGTTTCTTGCTCCTCAAGCGCCCGTCAATCGTTGGCGAATTCGCATCCTTCAACCGCAGGTTAAAATCGATGTTACACCTTTGATCGCCGTCACTAAACCGACAGCAAAAAATGCGGGCGACGAAAAACCAGCCGGAAATGACGACGATGAATTTGATCCGGAAAAGGAGACCGTCATCTACGCGTTTCTTGGCGTCGCCCCAAGCGTTACGTTGACGTGGAATCCAAAATCAGAGGGAGCGTCCGGCCTCGCGGCGATAGTATCCGCTCAAACGAATCAACAAGTGATCATCGACAAGAACGTTCAGCGAACTACGGCTCAAATCAACTACGAGATTTCTCGCGCGGAACTCGCTGCATTGAAAATCGAAGTCCCAGCCGATCAAAAAGTTACCAACGTTTTCAATGCGAACGTGAAAAAATGGGATGTCGCAACGAAGGATGAAAAGCAAGTTATTAACGTAGAGCTATTTTCTCCAATCAAGGGCTCACAATTGCTCACATTGGAACTGGAAAAGCTAACCGAGGAAGCACTTAAACAGGATTTTTCTGCCGCTGTCATCAACGCTCTTGATGCGTCACGGCAGCAAGGCATTGTTGTCCTGAAGCTTGCTGAGGGGTTGAGGTCGAATGCAACCAATCGAATAGGCCTGCTGCAATTGGATAAATCCGAATTGCCAGCTCAGCTTAGCCGTACCAACTGGAATCTAGCCTACCGGTATGCGTCACTTCCGTACAAGTTGGAGTTGAGCGTCGAAAAGATCTTGCCGCGAATCGTTGCGGAACAAATGATCGAGGTCGATGTCACGCCGCAGAAAATTTCGGCGACGATGCAGGTCGTTTACGACATTCAACAAGCGGGCGTGTTTAGCACCGACTTGAAAATTCCAGACGGTTTCGAAGTGCGTTCGATCACGGGCTATTCCAGTTCAAAACAGGTCTCTGCCGCTCAGGTCAACGAATACCGCAAGAGTGATATCGAAAAAACGCTTTGGTCGGTTGATTTTTCTCGAAAAGCGTTGGGCAAAATCGGTTTGCTTGTTGAAATCGAAAAGGAACTCTCCGATCCCAATTTGTTGACACCGACGGGCGAGACTTCGGTCATTGAGTTGCCTTTCCCACAAGTTTCTGATAAGTACATCGAATACTCGGCTGGCAGCACGATCGTTTATGGGCCGGTAAGCCTCAGAATAAATCCGGAAACAATCACCGGGTTGCAGCAGGCCACAGCGGCGAAAGCAGTTGAGAAAATCGCCGCTCGCGGTTCCCAATCACAAGCTTCGCAAGCGATTCTGTCGTACACATTTTCCGGAACGCCCTCTCTTTCGATCAATGTTCTGCGCCGCAAGCCGCAAATCACAACGCGCCAATTAATCACGGCAAAAATCGAAAGTGGAGTGGTTACCTATGACGCGAAATTTTACTTCGATGTTCTGTATAGCGGCGTCAAAAATTTCCGAATTGACATGCCCGATTCTGTTGCAGCCACCGCGCGAAACTTGACAAGCGGTGTGACCGAAACTGAAATCGATGACGCGGAAGATGTGCCGCTCGGATATGTTGCTTGGGGATTCACCGGCGACGCCGAGTTTTTTGGCAAACGGATGATTCATCTCAATTGGAAACAGAAAATTGATGAATTGGAAATTGGAAAGAGTGTTGACATTCGGTTTCCTCGTTTGATTCCGCAGAACGTCGACCAGGCTCAAGGTCAAATTGTGACCAGCAAATCGGAGACCATCGACATTCAACCAATTGATGGTGTTGAGGGTTTAGTACCGATAGATCCCAAAGTCGATTTAATGGCGGAAGCCAAAGTAACCGATGCTGCGATTGCATTCGCATTCGTCGATCAATGGAAGCTTGGCATACGCGCAACACGTTACGACGTCGAAGACGTCAAGTTGACGAACGTCGAAGCGGGACTGGTTCAAATGGTCAAGCTACGACAATCTGGCATGAACGTTCGAGCGTTGTTTCGAATTCGAAGTGCTGTTCAGCGACTGGGAATGAAGTTGCCTAAAGGGGTTGATCCGAGCGATGCGTTCGATTCGCAGCCCGTTCGAATCAACGGAAATCCTGTCAATTTGGAGCTGGGCAATAACGACGAACTTTTCATTCCTCTGACCGGTATCTCAACGGATGAACCGTTTTTATTGGATCTACGCTACAAAGTAGACGAGGGCGCCTCTCGAATGGTCTTGCCGGCGTTTGCGGACAATCCTGCAATGCAAAAAGTCTACCTTTGTGTTTACATACCGCAGGAACAAGCGGTCGTCGGAAGTGTTGGACCGTGGACCAATGAGTTGTTGAAGGACAAGACGCCTGGCCAAATATTGTTTGAAGGTTCCTTTAATGAGTTCTATACCGAACAGAAAATTCGAGATCGTGTAAATGAAATCAAGAACGAGGTTAAATCGGGTGTTTCAAATGTTTCGGCTGCTCCGGAATTTACAACCGACGGTCGCAGTTTTCTGTTTTCTTCTTTGCGACCAGATCCGGAACAAGAGTTGCAAGTTTTCTCCGTTTCAAAATGGTGGATTAGCACTGTCTTAATAGGCACCGTGTTTGTCATCGGCTTGCCACTTTATCGCCGGCATCTGACGTATCAATTAGCGGCACTTTTTCTGATTATTACCATTGTGGTATTGGCTGGCGTTTTCTTTCCGATGTTGGCCCGACAAATCCTGAACTCGGTACTGTTCATCAGCATCGGCCTGATTGTCCTTGTGTGGACGATTGGGCACGCAGCCAATTTTTCCGTTAGCCTAAAACGAGCTTGGAGCTCTGCGATCGAACCGGAACCTGTGAGCTTTGAAGGCGTAAGCGATTCGCTACCGATGCAAACGTCGTCTACTTCGGATTCGAACGGAGGCGAAAGTACAGGGTCGCCAAATTCAGGTAACCCAGAATCGACAAGTCAATCTGATTCAAACGAATCCAACCAATAGGAGGCGACCCATGAATCAGCAAAACAACAATACCGACCAAAACAGTGTCAGCAATCGTGCCGCGACCATGTATCGATCGAATCAGCAAAACCGGCTTGG
>Ga0316204_10008431_pt1 | contig 14330 bp, 10 predicted proteins | sample 6monrhotite_MG_2_FD_205661 | JGI IMG/M metagenome (GOLD analysis project Ga0316204, IMG submission 205661) | Microbial mat bacterial communities from mineral coupon in-situ incubated in ocean water Damariscotta River, Maine, United States -... | ecosystem: Environmental > Aquatic > Marine >...
TTATCATCCGCCGTTAGGATCTGTTGCCCACGTTCACGGTCTGAAAAACTATATTCTGTCGCCCCGCCATCCGTTGCGAAAGCCAAATTTCCTAACGCGGAACTTAGCCCAAAAATTAACCCGAAATGCAGCGCAATCAACAAATTTATCATTTTTATCATCAAATCCTCGGTGATGGGTGAACGGACATTTGACCCTATCATATCCATATTATGAAACCGAGAAAGTAAAAAAGATTCAAAAAAGATCTACACTATGTTATTTTTGCGCCGTGGTGATGGAGATTATTGTTCCCCGGACGATGGGGGTGGGGCCGGTGCCGCGGATTTGTTCTTTGCCGGGCAGGATAATCAGGGCGATGGCGGCATTTTCTGGTGCTATATGGGCATTTAGCGTAAGGCTGCTCCCGTCGCTGTTGGCGGTGACATCGAACTCTTTAGCGCGGCAAACTTTTGTCTCAACCTCTGAACCTTGAATCCATACCTCATCACCGGCAACGCCGCCTTTAAGGCCGTTTGGCAAGCAAATTGCGATCAATTTATCACGCTCATTCAGCTCCGCTTCGCATTGTACCGTTTGCCCGGCGATCATTGTATCAGGGCAAGTGATGGCCGGAAGTTCGGCAATATCGGCCATTTGTACGCCGTCATCGCCATTACCGCCACCACCACTGGGCCCACCACTGGGCCCACCACCGGGGCCACCGCCGGGACTTGGTAAAATCTGGCCAATGGGCCGCCATTCAATGAAATAATCTTCAACTTCGCCCTGGGCAAAACCACCGGCAGGGCCGCTGCCATCCCAGTTGGACATGGTCACCGTATCGGCGACACTTTCAGAGGAGACCATATTGCGCGCCCATACCGGAAATATAAGGCGGCCAAAGGGGCCTGATGTTGGCCAGGGAAAAGGCTGGGTGATCAATGTGGTGAAACTGCCGGGATTGAGCGGGAATATTTCATCCCGCGCCACCCATTCATCTACGCCGCCCGGCACGCCTTGCCATTCTCCATCACGGACAATATCAAACAGCATATTCCAATAGGCGATGCCCTCTGTCTGGGCCGTCGGCGACGTCCAGACGCGGGTAATAAAAAACGCATTGACGCGGCTGGTGATCCATATCACCAGAATACCGTTCATATTAATGTTATAGGGCGGGACGGGCGGGCAATTCGGACCGACAGGATTGTGGGAGGCATTTTCTTTGTCGCAGTCGGCATTTGTCGTCACCGGCGCGGGCGGATTAAGGTTTGACGGGCCATCAGGGTCAGCCGGATCGGTCGCGTCATATTCCATGCTGGGAATATCGGCCGGATTAAATTGCGGCGGAAAGCTCCAGACCGGGCCACGGGCGAGGGGGCCAATAAAAAATTCATCCACGTCCAGCATATAAGGCCCGGGAACAGGATCGGTGCCAACCGTGGGGAATTCGGCGGCAATGCCGGCATTATCCCATATCAGCACACCCGGACTGGAACTTGGAAAGGGCGCGTAATAACCTGTGTCCATCCCTAAGTCACCGTCCGGCGCATCACCATAATCCGCGAGTATACCCGTTGGGCTGGGCGCCGGGGACGGCAACATCAAAAAAATAAAAAACCCAAATATCAAAAACAGAAACAAAAAGATGATATTACGTAAAGACATTGTTCGCCCTCCAAATTAACAGAAATCGGAAATACAATACGCACGTCGTACATCCCAAGCCGGGAATGATGGATGATAAATGAACTGAGGATCGAGATTATACGCCTATTCTAAGCGTAAGTCAAAAATCTGCCGGTCAAGCAAGGCCGTCAGCAACCTTGAAATTGGCTTCTGTTCTTTCGCGTATCTCTTCGATGGTGATGCCTGGGGCAAGTTCGGTCAGGGTCGCGCCATTCTCGTCAATGGTAAAGAGGCCAACATCGGTGATGACCATATCGACCACGGCAACACCGGTCAGGGGCAGATTGCATTCTTTTAGGAATTTGGCACTGCCATCGCGGGCATTATGATCCATGAGGATGACGACTTTTTTTACCCCGGCCACCAAATCCATCGCGCCGCCCATGCCCTTGACCATTTTTCCCGGTATCATCCAATTGGCCAGATCGCCCTTTTCCGAGACCTGCATTGCGCCGAGGATACTTAAGGCAATATGGCCGCCTCGGATCATGCCAAAACTGTCGGAAGAGGAAAAATAGCTGGTGCTGGGAAGTTCGGTAATGGTCTGCTTGCCCGCATTGATCAGATCGGGGTCGATTTCGTCCTCAGTGGGGAAGGGGCCCATACCCAGCATACCATTTTCACTTTGCAGCGTGACATTTATACCATCAGGGATAAAATTGGCCACCAGGGTCGGGATTCCAATGCCTAAGTTGACATAAAAACCATCGCGCAATTCTTGTGCGGCGCGGCGCGCCATGTCTTCTCTTGTCCAGGCCATGATTATTCTCCTTGCGCGCGTATGGTGCGTTTTTCAATACGTTTTTCCAGATCCTTTGACTGGATAATACGTTGAACAAAAATTCCTGATGTATGGATATGATCCGGATTTAATTCACCAATTTCCACCAGTTCTTCGACCTCGGCAATGGTGATTTTGCCGGCCGTGGCCATCATTGGATTAAAATTGCGAGCGGTCTTGCGAAAAACAAGATTGCCTTCCTTATCCCCTTTCCAGGCCTTGACCAAAGATACATCAGCGACAAGGCCGGTTTCCATAATATAAGTCTCGCCGTCAAAGTCTTTATGCTCCTTGCCTTGCGCTATCAGCGTGCCAACACCGGTTTTGGTGTAAAAACCGGGAATGCCCGCGCCGCCAGCGCGGATCCGCTCGGCGAGCGTACCCTGGGGGTTAAATTCAAGTGCCAGTTCTTCTGCCAGATACTGACGTTCAAATTCTTTATTTTCGCCGACATAGGAGGAAACCATTTTTTTGATCTGCCGGGTTTGCAGCAAAAGACCCAGCCCAAAATCATCAACGCCCGCATTGTTGCTGATGGCCGTGATATTTTCTGTTCCGCTGTCCCGCAGGGCAATGATCAGATTTTCCGGAATGCCGCATAGTCCAAAGCCGCCGGCCATGATGGTCATGCCGTCAAAGGTCACCCCTTCAAGCGCTGCCGCCGCATCCACATATGTTTTTTTCATGGTTGTCTCCTGCCTTAAGAAGGCTATTTAGTTGCATTTGAAACAATTTAATGGCTGCATATACCAAAAACATCAATTTTGAAACAGTTAATTTTGGATAAGTTTACGGCTTAATTTTCAGAAAATCAAAGTAAAGGCAAAATATTATCGGCTTGCCTTGAAGCAGCCTTATGATTTTGCTAGTGTGCGCCATGATATTCTGGGTTAATTTTGAGGTTGCAAGTTGAAAAGAATTTTTAGTGTGTTTTTTGGGTCTCTGATGGCCATGGTTTTTACCGTGAATTTTGCCCTTGCGGATAACCGTCAGCTGCTGGGGACTTACCGGGACTGGGATGCCTTTTTGTTGAAAAAAAGTTCTGGCGAGAGGGTCTGTTATATGATTTCGATTCCAAAAAAATCCAGTCCAAAAAATTTGAAGCATGGTAATCCTTTTTTGACAGTATCTCATAAACCGACCCGGAAAATTAAAAATGAAGTCAATTTCGTGGTGGGCTATAATTTTAAAAAAAACTCCCGGGTCACTATGAAAGTGGATAAACGTAAAACATATCGCTTATTCACAGAAGGTGATGGTGCTTGGGGCGATGATGTAAAAAGTGACAATGCCATGACACAGGCCATGAAACGGGGCAGCAATCTTGTGATGAGCGGCGCTAGTGGGCGCGGCAATGCCACAAGTTATCGTTTTTCACTTTCGGGCTTTACGGCGGCCCATAACGCCATTACAAAGGCCTGTCGTTAAAATTCAGGCGCTTAAAAAGATGCGAACATTACCACTAGGCACAGAACCGGCTGTTGTAAGTCGGCCCGCACTTGATGTGGAAAAAACTATGGTTGGCCTTGATCGGTTAGAGATCATGGATCGTCTGCGCGCGATTGGCATCCCTGAAAAGCAGATCAAAATGCGTAGCCGACAGGTTTGGCACTGGATTTATTATCAGGGGGTCAAAAGCTTTGATGAGATGCTGAATGTCTCCAAAGATGTGCGGCAAAGGCTGTCGGATAATTATACCATTGGCCGCCCTGAAATTATTGAGGCATTGGTGTCTGAAGATGGCACCCGTAAATGGCTGATGAAATTCCCCGATGGCAATGAGGTGGAAACGGTCTTCATTCCCGATGAGGCAAAAGATCGCGGCACGTTATGTGTCTCGTCCCAGGTGGGCTGCACCCTGACCTGTAAATTCTGTCATACCGGTACCCAGCGATTGGTGCGCAATCTGACCACGGCAGAAATTGTCATGCAGTTTCTGGTGGCGCGGGATCATCTAGGAGAATGGCCAACGCCATCTGAAGGCCGGGTTTTGTCGAGCGTTGTGATGATGGGCATGGGCGAGCCGCTGTATAATTTTGATAATGTCAAAAAAGCCCTGAAAATCATTATGGACGAGCAGGGGATCAGTCTGTCCCGCCGGCGAATTACCTTATCCACGTCGGGTGTTGTACCGGAAATGAAACGCTGCGGCGAGGAAATCGGGGTTAATCTGGCCGTATCCCTTCATGCGGTGGATAATGATGTTCGAGATGAAATCATGCCGATCAACAAGAAATATCCGCTTGAAATGCTGCTCGCCGCCTGCCGGGACTATCCGGGGGCCAAGGCTTCCCGCCGGATCACTTTTGAATATGTTATGCTGAAAGACATTAATGACAGTGATCAGGATGCCCGCAACCTAGTCCGGTTGTTAAAGCAATATGATATTTATGCCAAAGTCAATCTCATTCCGTTTAATCCCTGGCCCGGCTCTGATTATCAGCGATCGGATGACAGGCAAATCAAGAAGTTCTCTGAATATATTTTTGATGCCGGAATCTCAGCCCCCATTCGTGCGCCGCGCGGCGAAGATATCCTGGCCGCCTGCGGACAATTGAAATCCGAGTCAGAGAAGATGCGCAAAAGCGCACGTCCAGGACAACAGTAACCACAGGTTATTGATAGGATAGGTTAATAGACGGCATTTACGATGAAATAGTAATTCATCAACCAGTGGTATAGGCCAATAAAAGATATAATAGATGTTGCCGCAACTAACAGAATCCTGCGCCTGAAGACCATTAAGAATGCAAGATTAGCAATGAAGCCAATGGCCAGAACAGTCGTCATCTTTTCCCGGTAAGCAATAAAGGGAAGAAAGCGTTTTCCATGGATTTTTTCAGCCTTATAATATGCGGAAGAGGTTTTTTCCTGGCTTTGGGCGTTTTTACTGACGGCTGTGAGCTTTATAGAGCTTGAGGCCTCATTCACGCGTGGATTATTTACCGTGATGGTATCACCGGATCGTTTTACGGTTATTTTTTCCCCATAATGGAATATATTTGCGTCCCAATCCTGAGGGTTAGACCAGTTGATATCTGCTGTATTATTGTGCTTATTGTCTTTTGTATTCTCAAGTCTTGGGCCAAAAACAGAAATTGCTGCTAACCAGCTCTGATCAGATTTTTGGTTAATAATAAAGGCTTCAGATGGAAATAAATTTTGACCTGAGCCCACCCAGCCCGCCATGGGGTTTTCCAGGCCGTTAACTTTCCGGATTTTCATGCCATCCGCGCCTCTGAAAAATACATCCATTGACAAATTTGTTTTTTTACCAGAAATGAGAAACTCTCTTTCGTCCTCTTTTGGTATGGAAAGTAAAGTGGGATGAAGATTCCAGACAACTTGCGCTTGCCTGTTTTCAGGATCATCAAAAGAATCGAGCGTAATCCAGATAAAATCACTTATCGCCAATATCTGGCGTCTTACCGTGAATCCATCTGTTCGCACGCGGTTTAACTCTATAACTTTTATTTGGTTATTGTTGAAATGGGATAATACGGATGATGTCCTTTTACTATGCAGTTTTTCATGAACCAAATGCGGCCCATTGGCACCAGTCCATGAGATTGCATTCTCTCTTCGATTATCCGTATAGGGCCAATATCCGATACTGGTCCACCATTCCTGACCGGCTTTCCATAGATTAAAACTCAGTTCATCAGCATGTTTGTGTCCCATGAAGGGGAAATATGACCAGGTGATTGCAGTTTGTGTTAGTTTGTCTTGTGCGGGCCAGAAATCCAGCCCTGACCACCAGACGGCATAACCAGCTGCAGGTTTGAATGTTACCTCTTTATCCGGACGGAAAAATGATTCTTCGGAAATGTTTTTTTTCGATTTTCCATATTCCTTGGTAAGAAGCTTTTGTCCTATTTCGTCTATTCTTTCGTTGGTATCCCCAAGCTTTGGCAATGTGCCGTCCGTCCGGCGGAGTGCTTTGAGAAAGTTTATTCCCTGCGCGTATTTTTCCGTTATATCATCAGATATGTCGACGTCCAACAGCTTGAATAACTGTATGGTCGTTGATATTAATCTCAGGCCGAAAGAATGATATTCAGCGGAGTGTTCCAATATCACGCCTTCATCATTAATGAAGAAATCAAATTGTTTTGTGAGGTTATTAACAGCAATTTTTTTTAAATTCTGTATTTCTATTATTTCTGGGAAGAATAAAATCGATTTGAGAATGGCTATATTTTGCATGGTCCCATGGTTGGTTTTGAACGTGTAATTTATTTCCCGCGCCAGAAATTCCGCTTGCCGTGTTGCCATTTTCAGGAGCTTCCGCCCATTTTCCAGATCAAAGCCAGGGTATGATTTATAATGATACCAAAAATTTGCCAGAATTTCACTTCGCGCTGCCACAGCATGATCATTCCAGACAAAACTTTCCGGGCTCCAGACGTCTTGTTCAAACTTATCCCAGCCAAGTATAAAATTTAAGGCAGCAATGAGAAATTCTGGCCTTTCTGTTTCTATATAAGCGTTGAGGAATAATTTAGGGATCATAAAACCAGCATAATATAACCGCCAGTTTATTTTCCCGGAAAAGACAGCCTGATCATCAAAAGGCATTTTTATAGAACGCTGGTGAAAACCTTCCAGATTTACCTTGCCCTGAATTAAATCTTCGGCAATTTTTTCAATATTGTTTAATGTTGATTGAGATATAGATCCGCTAACATTTATTTTTTTTAAAGCCCGCATTGTGGCATCATCCGGAAAGGCGCGGGACATCATGACGGTTTCATCGGATATATCAACATGTTCAATATGAAAGGCCTTTATGACAGGATGCCAAATGCCATACATGACGAGAAGCGGACAACAGACGGCAAGAAAAATGATCATATTTCGAAAAAAAATTCGCATTGAATATATCTTTCCAATAAATTTAATTTAACCCATCAAATTTAATTTAATGATGAAGCCATTTTTTAATTTCTGCCGTCACGCGCCCCGCTGTTTTGCCATCCCAAAGATCTGGTTTGGTACCAGATCGCCATTTCCCTTCTAAAACCAGATCAACATTTTCCAACAGATTATCAATTTCTACCAATTTATTGGTGCCTTCTGTAATTGTAATGGGCCGCTCGGTATTTTCGCGCAGCGTGAGGCACGGAATATTAAGGTAAGTTGTCTCTTCCTGAATGCCGCCGGAGTCCGTGATAATGAGCTTTGCTGATTTAACCAGGCTCATAAAGGGGGCATAGCTTACGGGTTCTACTAATTTCAGGTGCTCAATAGATTGTATGCCATCCCATAGGCCATGTTTCTGCAAACTGTTTTTGGTGCGGGGATGGACAGCGAAAATAAGCGGTATTTTCTTGGATACGACTGTGAGCTGATCCATCAGCTTATTCAACGTGTCAAATTCATCCACATTAGAGGGCCGGTGCAGGGTAACAACGCCGTAATTACCAATTTCCAGGTCATATTTTTCCGGCGATTTCTCTGCTTCGATCTTATCTTTGAGAAGCTCGTATGAATCCATCATGATATTACCCACACGAACAATGCGGGATTCTGGGTGCCCCTCATTTCGCAAATTTTCATCTGCATCAGGAGAAGGAGTCCATAATGTATCGCATATGGCATCGGTCACAAGGCGGTTAATTTCTTCAGGCATGCGCCTGTCACCGCTTCTCAGGCCAGCTTCCAAGTGGGCAACAGGGATATGAAGTTTGGTGGCCACCTGTGAGCAGGCGGCGGTCGGATTGACATCGCCAACAACCACAAGGAAATCAGGACGCTCAATTTCCAACACTATTTTTTCATATTCTATCATGACATTGCCGATTTGATGAGCGTGCGATCCGCTGCCAATGCCTAAATGGAAATGTGGTTCCGGCAGCATCAAATCCTCAAAAATACTGTCGGACATATTGGCATCATAATGCTGTCCGGTGTGGATAATATGCACTTTGCACCAATCCTCATTATTCAGAGCATGATAAAGTGGGGCGATTTTCATGAAGTTAGGCCGCGCCGCTGCGATAAGATGGATGATTTTTTTCATAAATTATGTCCGTGTTGGCTCTTGAGCTGTTTCAGGAGGGCTGATTTCATCCATTGGCTTTGCCAGTTCCATTTTTATATGGCTGATCAACAACACAATGAAAGCTAAAATGTAATAGTATAAATCAATATATGCCACATTAATTGTAAGGCCATTAAAAGCAAATCCTGCAATGCTGATCTGGCTGTAGGAGAGAAGGGCGGCAGCCCATTTTAAATCTTCACGTCCTTCAGCTTCTTTGGCGACCTTTTGTGCAGAGACAATTGCTGTGGTCATCAGCAGTAAAAAAAGGAATATACCCAGATAACCCTGCTCTTCCAGAATTTGGAAATAAATGCTATGAGCCGAACGATTTTCATCAAGACCTGCCAGATATTTCTGATAATAGGGTTGGTAGAAACGGGCATGGAAGCCATTGCCGATAATGGGGCTTTCTGTTGCCAATTGAACAGCATATTTCCATTGGAGTATTCTGGTTGATGCTGATGAATCTTCCTCATAGGTTTGGATGGTTTGCATACGGCTTTTCCAGGATTCCGGCATAAAGGCCAGAACTGAAATCCCCCCAATGACAATTAAAGTCCCGATAAGAACTTTATGTTTGGTTCTTACAAATAGGAGCAGCGTGCTTCCTATTATACCAACCAGGCCGCCGCGGGACTGGGTACCCAATATTGTAATGAAGGACAAAAAACTGCCGCCATAAACGCCTACGCGAAAGATTTTCTTCTCAAAGAGGTGGCTCATAGCAAACATAAGGGGGACGACCATCAACATAGCGAGAGACACGCCATTATTATCACCCCACAGGGTATTCGGCGCCCCCCATATTCTAGCGCCGCCGCCGGTGAGAATAGTAGATATGCCACCCTTGACACCTGTGAATCCGACAGAAAATATGAACGTCCAAAGGCCGGCGATGATCCAATGTCTGCTGTTTAAAAACAAGAGCATGAATAAAACAAATAACATGTTTTTTGTATGGTCAAGCCATTTGTCAAAAGACAGATCATGGGAAATCGAAAAGACGGTAGACAGGCAGGTCAGGAGGTAGAATATCAACATGATGACGGCAACGGGATGAAATAGTGCCTTTTTTGCCTGTTTGAAATTGATGACCACACTGATCAATGTGGCCCCGGCGATGATATCCAGAATTGGCATGGTATAAATCCAGCCGAAGGATTCCTTATGAGGATTCATGACGGACAGCCACAACCAGCCTAAAATACCAATTTGTGGCTTACGTAATGTGGCAAATACGATACAAATAATCGCCGTGAAAATGAAAATATCGCGCATGGGCTACTGTCTAAAATTATTCTGGCTAATATTATTCTGGCCAATATTATTCTGGTTGTTATGTTTCTTTTTGACTTGCGCGTCCTTCTTGTATGCCCAATACATGACATAAAAAATGCCAAGATTGAACATTAGAAATAATAAGTTATTTATTAAGTTAGATAGAAATTCCAATTGTCATTCCAATGCTGTTTTATCTGTCTTAGTAACATTATTATGTTAATAAAAAATAATTTTATTCTTAATATTTCTCTGACTGATATTAGAATATATATTTCATGTTTAATTTCATTACCCGGCCTGCGGCGGGAAAACCCAGAATTTCCTCAAAATTTTCATTCAATAAATTTTTCATAGATAATTTAATCTTGATATTTGATCCGATTTTCTGGATTGCTGAAAAATCCACCGTTGTGTAGCCCGGCATTGCAATATTTCCGGTCACGATGGAGCTGTCAATGAAATTACCTTTAATATTGGCGAAAAAATTTAATTTAAGGTTATCTTTTGGCTTTAGAGTAATGCCAGCATTGCCCTTCCATTTGGGCCTATGGCGCAATTTTATATCACTATTGACGATATTTGTATCCGTATAGCTTACATTCATATTGATATTAATTCGGTTGGCAAATGATAATTTTGAAGAGAATTCAACACCTTCTGTATTAACGCGATTGCGGTTTATATTTTGAAAAATTTCAGGATCAAAATCGATAAGATTAGAAAAACGATTATTATAATATATAATTTTTAAGGACATTTTTTTATCAAAAAACATCTGCTGCAGCCCAACTTCAAAATTTGAACTTTTTTCCGGCAGTAAGTCCGGATTGCCAACCAATGGATTTCCGAGCGCAAAAAAGCTTGGTAATTTGAATCCTTCACCCCATGTGGCAAATAGGGCTGGCCCGTCCTCTGCAAGCGCGCAATTTACGCCAGCCTTAAAATTTAGTTCGTGAAGTGTTGTGTTAGGCTCATCGAGCCGGCTGCTCAGAGAAAGTTCGCATCCTTTTAATTCAGAAATACGTGCCTCGGCAAATACACTGGCCGTATTCCTTGTCAGCGAGAAATCTGTTGGTATTTGGAACCCAAAATCGACAAAACCTGCGTCGCCGCCATTTTCGTTCAAATAGGCCGCGCCAACAGTTATTTTTACCGTATCTGACAGGTGATATAGTCCATTGAATATTATTTCATTGCGGGAAAAATTTGAAATGGTTGTGAATGATGGTACGCCGCTAAATACGCCTGGTGCGATGGCGGGTGAAAAAACCGTTTCATCAATACGGGTCATGTTATAAAGCAAGTTAAATTGGAATTTATCATTAAGCGAAAATACTGATTTGATGTGCCCGGAAAAAATATCACCATTTCTGGTTTGAACATCTCTGAACACAGCCAGCCTTGGCCCTCCACTGTCTTCGGGGAAATTTTGAGCATTACTATCGCTGTAGAACAGGTTCATCCTGACATTAAAATTTTCTGTAATATCGCCGCCCGCACCAAAACTGACATTCAATCTATCCAGCTTGTTGCCTTCCGGGCTATCGCCGCCTTCAGAATAGCTCAAACCGATGGTTACGTCTTTATCCTCTCCTATTGGTGCTGAATATGATGAGGAAAGGGCGAAACTATTGTCGGACCCATAACTTGCATTGGCGGAAAAATATTCTTGATCCCTGTTTTTTCTGGTGATCAGGTTAATTACCCCACTGACTGAACCAGAGCCTAATACGGGGGAGGCAGGCCCGCGAAGAATTTCGATCCTATCAATCATATTTGGGTCCAGGGAAGAAAAATCAAAGGCACCGCCGCGGCTGTTTGTCGGGTTATTGACCTTTACGCCATCAATTAAAATTGAGGTAAAATTCGGATCGCCCCCCCTCAGGGATAAAAATGTAATGCCGCCGTCGCCGCCAACCTGGGCAACATCAAGGCCAGGAGTACCGCGCAGTAAGTCGATAAAATTTCCGTCCATCTTATTTTCAATATCTGCCGGACCTAGAATTTCGACATAGGGGGGCTCTTTTTCATCATATAAGGGGATATTGCTGCCGGTAACCACGATATTTTCGATTTTTAACGCTTCGGCAAAAGTCAGGTTTGTCGAAAATAATAACGATAGAATCTGCATGGGTATTAATATGTTAAATTGATCATTCACTATAAAATTGTCCTAAAAAATATATGGCTATTAACGCAAAATTGACTGTGGGATAAATGGCATAGATGCCGTGATATTACAAATATTTATTGTATTGTGATGGGTATGATGTTACCAAAAAACATGACGTAAATATAACGTAGTTATACAGGAATTTTGGGATGAAAAAAGACTATCTAAAAAATATTTTGTTCGTCGTTATTCAACTTTTTCTGTTGATATGTGCGCTATATTTAGGCAAGGAATGGAGCAACGGTTATAATATAATTCCAAAATTTCTTTTCACGTTGCCTTCGGTTACGGTGGCGGACACAACATTTTTGGGTGTTATAAAGATTTTTATCGTATTTGGGGTCATTTTTTATTCGTTGTCGGCCTTAAAGTTCGGGCCAGTAAACTTTAGCAACCCGCGCAGAACTATTCAGGAATTATTCACCACCTTGCTCGCTTTTACTTTTTGCACTCTCTATATATTTTTTGCAACTGACTTGCCTTTCAGTCCTGATTTTTTCGCGGGAACGGGGCTGGTTTATTTTGGACTGCTCGTTTTCACGCAGTTTGTTTTTGAATTTCTGGGTAAAAAAACATCCGCCGTAAAATCAGCCTTGCTTCTGATGAAAGGTCTGGGGCTTAATCTTATCAGAACGACATTTTCTATCGGGGGAATTCTGGTCATAATATTTGCGATGTCACCGCTTATTCTGATGAAAGCCTATACCAGTAACAGAGATGTTGCCAATGTGGTCACGCAAATACGCCTTGCTCTTAATCAGGAAAGTTATGAGGGCTGGTTATTGGTCAATGCCCTGCCAGATATGACTTTCCGCCAGCCCATAATGGCACAGTTCTCTCCTGATAATAACAGTATTATCTATATATTGGAGCGTCATGGACGCCTGTATAAAGTTAATTATGATGTGGCAGGGGAGAAAACGCTTGTTCTTGACTTCTCTAATCGTGTGGGTGAAGTAGAGATGGAAAATGGAGCACTGGGCTTTGACCTGCACCCGCAATTTGATCTGGAGAAATCCGGCCATAACGCCTATGTCTATATTTTTTACACCGATTACACAGATGTTGCAGGCGGTGATCAAACAAACCGTTTATCAAGATTTAATCTTGCCGATAACACGCCTGAGGAACGTTTGTCATCTGAATATCCTTTGATTGAATTTAAACGTTTGAACGATGGTTATCATAATGGCGGATCTGTGGAGTTTGGCCCAGATGGTTTTTTATATATTGCCTTAGGCGAATCTTCCAACAGCAAGTCTCACCAAAAGATCGATTATAAATTACACGGCGGTATCTTAAGAATTGATGTGGATCAACAGGGTGGTGATATAAGTCATCCGATTGTGCGTCAGGCCGAGGATACCCTGTCTCAGGGCTATTTCATTCCATCCGATAATCCTTTTGCCGGTCAGGAAAATGCCTTGGAAGAATTCTGGGCCTTGGGCCTGCGCAATCCTTTTAGAATTTCTTTCGACCCTAAAACAGAAAAAATTTGGGCCGGTGATGTGGGTTCGACCAAGTTTGAAGAGATAAATATCATCGAAAAAGGCGGTAATTATCAATTTCCATATGTCGAAGGGGTAACGCCGGGCAAAACAGGCAAGCCGGAAAATTTTATCGGGCAGGAGAAAGGCCCGGCCTATTTTTATGGTCATACGGCCTATGAACGCTCCATCATTGGCGGCATTGTTTATCGGGATGGAAAAAATTCAGAGCTTACGGGAAAATATCTTTATATGGATAATTATTCCGGCAGAATATATTCATTGGCCGCTGATGCGCCCGTGTTAGCTGATCCGATAACGCTGACCCGCAGTGAGCAGGTGGCTCAGCGCGGCGTAACATCAATGATTTCCGCCCCAAATGGGGACATTCTTCTGACCACATTGGGACGGGCTGAAGATCAGTCCGGACGTTTGATGAAATTGACTCCATCAAGCCAAATGGCGATGGCGGCACTCGAGAAACAACAAGCCGAACAGCCACCTCAGGCAGATGAAACGGCGCGTATCGCTCCGATCAAACTCTATAATGTGCATTGTGCACGCTGCCATGGGACAGGGGGCATGGGTGATGGGCCGGATAAGGAATATCTGGAAAGCCTGCTGCCGGATTTCACCAACGGAGAATTTATCGATGCGCGCAGCGATGCCTTTTGGTTTAACGTTATTAAAAATGGCGGTGAGGCAGAAAGTCTGAGTTATGAAATGCCGCTTTGGGAGGGTATTTTGGATGATAAGGAAATTCAGGAAATGATCCAGCTTCTCAGAAATTTTAAGGAAAGAAAATAAGTATGACGAAGGATCCGCACGGGCAGATATTTAACGGAGCGATTATTGTTTTCCCGGCATAATACAGCCTGCGCCCGTCAATCG
>Ga0316204_10008432_pt1 | contig 14327 bp, 9 predicted proteins | sample 6monrhotite_MG_2_FD_205661 | JGI IMG/M metagenome (GOLD analysis project Ga0316204, IMG submission 205661) | Microbial mat bacterial communities from mineral coupon in-situ incubated in ocean water Damariscotta River, Maine, United States -... | ecosystem: Environmental > Aquatic > Marine >...
CACCATAACGACCGCGCCAACTTTGTGTGCTTCCCGGACAATGTCTTTTATCGGATTAATGGTTCCCAGCGAATTGGATGCATGAACGATGGATACAATCTTGGTTTTAGGGTTGAGCGCTTTCAGAAATTCCTCCCAGATAATGTCCCCGTATTCATTAATGGGAATTACTTTTAGGTGAGCCTTTTTACGATCACAGACCATTTGCCATGGAACGGTATTGGAATGATGTTCAAGTGTAGATACCAATACTTCATCGCCTTCCTCTAAAAAAGCTCCTCCGTAACTGGAAGCAACCAGATTTATACCATTGGTGGTTCCGGTGGTGAAGATGATCTCTTCCTTTTCTCCTGCATTTATAAACTTTTGTACAATTTCCCGGGTATCTTCAAAAGCAGCGGTTGCTTTTTCCGCAAGAGTATGTATACCCCGATGAATGTTTGCATTATAGCCCTTATAATAATCCGATATAGCTTCAATTACCTCCAAAGGTTTTTGGGTTGTAGCTGCATTATCAAGATATACCAAGGGATGCCCATTAATTTTTTGATGAAGAATGGGGAATTGTTCCCGGATTGCCTTCAGATCAAATTCTAGTATATCGGACTTATGTGCCATTTTTTCATTCACGTTAAAAATCCTTGTTCAATCGTGTAGAAATTACTCCATCCAGTGAATCACGAATCGCATCAATTCGAATATTGTCCAAAACATCATGAGCAAAAGCATACAAAAGCATGGCTCGTGCACTTTCTTCACTAAGCCCTCTTGACCTCAGATAAAACAGTTGATCTTGATCAATCTGTCCTGTGGTTGCTCCATGAGAACATTTGACATCGTCAGCCCAAATTTCCAGTTGTGGTTTGGTATTGATGGAAGCATCGTCAGATAATAAGATATTCCTGTTGGATTGAAATGCATTGGTCTTTTGAGCATATTGACGTACATAGATCTTTCCGTTAAATACGCCGGTTGATGCATCATCCAATATATTCTTATACAACTCATTAGAATAAGAGTTGGGTTTCAAATGATCGACCGTAGTATTATTATCCACATGCTGATCATCTCTCAAAATAGAAAGACCATACATGTTGCTTTCACAATGTTCCCCGTCCATGGCAATGGAAAGGTTATTTCTAATCATACTGCCACCGAGGGTAACGGTCACCGAATTGAATACTGAGTCATCCGACTGAGTAACATTGGTATGCCCTATATGATATGCCGCAGTACGGTCTGGTTCAATTTTATAATAATCAACCACTGCATGCTTCGCTAAACGAATTTCTGTAACTGTATTGGTAAAGCTTTTATGATCTCCAAAGGTGTGAAACATCTCGGTAATTTTTACCTGGCTATTTTCACCTACCAGAAATAGATTTCTGGGCATAGTAAGTACCTCGCCTGCTGAAGTGTCCTTTATAAAATAAAGAACCACAGGCTTTTCAATGACTACATTGTTTTCAAGCTTAATAAATACTCCATTTTTAGCAAATGAAGTATTGAGCTCTTCAAACCCATCCAGTTTTTCAGGTCCAAGATCATTAAAGTACTCCTCAATGGCTTCAGGAAAATGTTTGTAAGCATACGATAGATCCAATAATTTAAATTTATCTTCTTCTATCAAAGTTGAATGTTTTTCAGATAAATTTCCATTTACAAATACCAGGCTATTCGCTTCTCGATTGGTGGCTAAAAGCTCCTCTATTTCCTTGTCCAGGGTGTTGGAGTAGGGGAGAGTAGCATAGCTAAAGACTTTGGAGAACTGCCGGGCAATATTGGTATACTTATAATCTTCATGCTTAGAATTAGGTAAGCCCAATTCATGAAGGGTAGAAAGTGATTTTTTCCGTAGCTCATGCAGTGTTGAATTCTTTTCCCCATTCAAGGTCTGCTCAAATGCCTGGAATTCTTGCTGAAGATTCTCAAGTTTAATTGATCGAACTGCCATGTTAAACTGCGTTTACTTCCTCTTTAATCCAATCATAACCTTTTTCTTCCAACTCCAATGCCAAATCTTTGGATCCTGACTTAACAATGCGGCCATTGTACAATACATGGACAAAATCCGGCACAATGTAATCCAATAATCGCTGATAATGCGTCACTACAATAGTAGCATTATCGGATGACCTCAATTGATTTACTCCATTGGCAACGATTCGTAATGCATCGATATCCAGTCCGGAATCTGTTTCATCCAGGATGGATAATTTCGGTTCCAGCATTGCCATTTGGAAAATTTCATTTCTTTTCTTTTCACCTCCGGAGAAACCTTCATTCAGAGGACGGTGCAATAAGGATTTGTCAATATCAACGAGGGTCATTTTTTCTTTCATCAGACTTAGAAAAGAAACGGCGTCCAGTGGATCCAATCCTTTATGTTCTCGAATTTGATTGAGTGCGGTCTTTAAGAAATTTACAGACGTTACTCCAGGAATTTCTACCGGATATTGAAAAGCCAGAAAAATACCTTCTCTTGCCCTCACTTCAGGTGCAAGATCCAATAAATCTTTATTCAGATAACTTACTTCGCCTTGAGTAACTTCATACTCTTCTTTCCCTGCAAGAACTGAGGCTAATGTGCTTTTCCCTGAACCATTGGGGCCCATTATGGCATGAATCTCTCCAGGCTTAACCTCAAGATTGATTCCCTTCAATATCTCTTTGCCGTCAATTGAGGCATGTAAATTTTGTATTTTTAACATTTCTATACTTGATGTTTAATTCATTAACCTACACTTCCTTCTAGTGTAAGCGCCAATAATTTCTGAGCCTCAACGGCAAATTCCATGGGAAGTTGATTGAGTACTTCCTTACAATAGCCGTTCACAATTAACGCTACGGCACTTTCTTCATCTATTCCCCGCTGGGTACAATAGAAGATTTGGTCTTCACCTATTTTAGAGGTAGTGGCTTCGTGCTCGATCTGAGCAGAGCTGTTGGCAGATTCAATGTAAGGAAAAGTATGAGCTCCACACTGATCGCCCATTAGCAGGGAATCACATTGAGAATAATTTCTTGAATTTTCAGCACGATTCATCACCTTCACCAGTCCACGGTAGGAGTTTTGACTGTGTCCGGCAGAAACACCTTTAGATACAATTCTACTTCGGGTATTTTTTCCGATATGAATCATTTTTGTACCGGTATCGGCTTGCTGGTAATTGTTAGTAACGGCAACTGAATAGAATTCACCAGTAGAATTATCCCCTTTAAGAATACAACTTGGGTATTTCCAGGTGATGGCCGATCCGGTTTCTACCTGAGTCCAGGAAATTTTGGAATGATCACCTGCACAAATTCCTCTCTTTGTTACAAAATTATAGATTCCTCCTTTTCCATTTTTGTCCCCAGGGTACCAATTTTGTACTGTTGAGTATTTTACTTCTGCATTTTTGCTTGCATAAATTTCTACAACGGCAGCATGAAGCTGGTTTTCATCTCGCATAGGAGCAGTACAGCCCTCCAGATAACTCACATAAGAGTCATCATCAGCGATGATCAATGTCCGTTCGAACTGACCAGTATTTGCAGCATTGATTCGGAAATAGGTAGATAATTCCATCGGGCATCGAACCCCTTTAGGGATATAGCAAAATGACCCGTCTGAAAATACTGCTGAATTCAACGCAGAGAAATAGTTATCTGTAATTGGAACAACTGAGCCAACATATTTTTTAACCAGTTCCGGGTGATCCTTAACTGCTTCGCTAAAAGAACAGAATATGATTCCCATCTCTCCCAGCTTATCTTTGAATGTTGTGGCTACAGAAACAGAGTCAATAACCGCATCTACAGCTACACCCGTTAGCCTTTTCTGTTCATCAAGAGAAATGCCCAGTTTTTCAAATGTCTTTCGTAATTCCGGGTCCACCTCGTCGAGACTATTGGGTGTTGCCTTTTGCTTGGGTGCGGAATAGTATATTATATCCTGATAATTGATGGTAGGAAAGGTAATGTTTCCCCAGTCAGGTTCTTCCATTGTCAGCCAATGTCGGTATGCCTTAAGTCTCCATTCCAGCATCCATTCGGGCTCGTCCTTCTTGTTGGAAATAAAGCGAACAATATCTTCACTCAACCCCATTGGAGCCGAGTCTGAATCTATTTTCGTCTCCCACCCATGCTCATACTCCTTACTGGTGAATTCATCAAGTATCCGAGTATCATCACTCATATTGCTTAAGGTTTATTTAGAATAATTATAAATAACGAAATAATTGCTACAAAGATACAAAATTTATATCCCAAAGAACAATTATTCTGTTTAAGAAAAACTAATATTTATTAAACCTGATCAAATTGAATATGGCGGTTGAGGCTTTCCTCGAGGGAAATGAACGTATCGGTACGTTCAATCCCATTGATTGTCTGGATCTTATCGTGCAGTACATCTTTCAGATGATTGGTGTCCCGACATCTGAGTTTTACAAAAATACTGTAGTTTCCTGTGGTATAATTTATGGTAACAATTTCTGGGATCAGCTTCAAATCCTGAATTACCTGATCGTACATGGAACTGTTTTGTAAATAGATGCCCATAAATGCAAGTATATCATATCCGAGTTTATTATAATCGAGCAGTAGGGTAGTGCCCTTGACCACACCCAACTCTTCCATTTTTCGCATTCTTACATGAACTGTACCTCCGGAAACGTATACTTTTTTTGCGACATCGGTATAAGGCTTTTTGGCATTATCGATTAAGATCGAAAGTATCTTGAGGTCGGTATTGTCAATTTCCAAATTTTTACTCATTATTCAAGTGTTAAATTATTAATTATGTAATAATAACACTATAATATTAAAAAGTATATAAATATTGTGCTTATTCATTAGAAATATTTTAATCATATTATAATTTTACCTACATTTGTCTTGTTCATAGTTAATAAATACATTGAAAACGTTCTTTTAAACTAATGAACTATACTGTAGGGTGTTGAAACTGGCAGACATACCCTCCTGTCTCGGGGGTGAGGGAAATGGGATAAACACGGCATAATGGATTGACCACTAATGATTGAGTTGTGCTGGGGCTAACCACCTCGTGGAGGTTCGAATCCTCCCTCTACAGCAATGGTTAGGGAAAATTTGATTTTCAGGCTGTTCATCGAGGGGTGAACAGCTTTTTTTTGAGTAAATTTTTCTCGTAATTATAGGCTTTGATTGATTGTACTAAAGCTCTAATACAGAAAAGATCAATGAATGACATTTTAAAACGTAAGGTTTTTGACCGTTTCAAATCTGAATTTAAAACGGATCCCTTACTAATCTTCTCTCCCGGGCGAATCAATTTGATCGGAGAGCATACCGATTACAATCTTGGTTTTGTATTTCCAGCTGCAATTGACAAGGGTATTTATCTTGCCATAGGTTTCTCCAGCAAGTTATCTAAGGTTATTTCTCTGGATATGGATAGTTCTATTGAATTTTCTTCAAAAGAAAAGCTCCTTCCATTATCGGATGGAGGCTGGAAAAACTATTTGCTCGGAGTTGTAGAGTTTATTAAGAACGGAGATAAACTACCAAGTGAATTTAATATGATATTTGGAGGAGATATTCCGATCGGTTCAGGCTTGTCCTCGTCTGCCGCTCTTGAAAATGGAATCGGCTATGCATTGAATGAATGCTTTGGGCTAGGGAAAACAAAGCTTGAGTTATTAAAAATTTCACAAAAGGCAGAGCATGATTTTGTTGGTGTGCGGTGCGGTATAATGGACCAATTCGCCAGCATGATGGGAGAAAAAGATCAGGCAATATTATTGGACTGCTCCAATCTCGAATCTACCTTATTTCCTGTTGCCTTGGAGGGCTACAGTATTGTTCTTTTAAACTCTAATGTAGACCATAATTTGGCTGGTTCAGAATACAATAAACGAAGAGAAGAATGTGAGGAAGGAGTAGCTATCCTTCAAAAATATTTTCCCTCTGTTAAAACTTTGCGTGATGTAACCATGGAAATGCTTGAACAGCATAAAATGAAATTTACTCCTGTGGTATTGAACCGATGTGAATACATTTTAGAAGAGAATGAAAGAGTACAGCAATTTGGAACAATGCTTTCTAAAAATGAACCCGTTTCAATCGGAGAAATACTTTATCAGGGTCACGAGGGGATGAAAAATAAGTATGAAATCACCTGTAAGGAATTAGATTTTTTGGTGGATTACACAAAATCATTTCCTGATGTACTAGGAGCACGGATGATGGGGGGTGGATTTGGCGGATGTACGCTGAATATAGTTAAAGTGGACTTTGTGGATGAGTTTGTAAACTCCATCAGTACATCCTATAACCACCAATGGGGACTAAATTTAACCCCCATTTCAGTGGAAATATCAGATGGTGTAGGACTGATATGAATTACTAAATTAGGATTAGCTTTTTAAGTCCCCAATTATCTCCATCGTTTCCTTCACTTTTGTGGTTAATGCCTCGAAGTTGAATTTTCCTTGATCATCTTTTACAAAAAGTTTTGAGCCCATCCCAACACAATGTACGCCTGCGTTAAACCATCCTTTTAGGTTGTCTTTGGTTGGTTCAACACCTCCGGTGGGCATGATGCTGGTCCATGGAAACGGACCCCTTACCGCCTTTACGAAATCTGGTCCACCTACCTGTGTTCCTGGAAAAATTTTAACTACCTCTGCACCCAGTTCTTCCGCATAGGAAATTTCAGTTAAGGATCCACAACCTGGAGACCATGCAACTTTACGCCGATTACACACTTTTGCCATCTCCGGGTTGAGAATAGGAGAAACGATAAAGTCTGCTCCAAGTTGCAGGTAAAGAGAAGTGGTTCCCGCATCAACGATAGAGCCAACCCCTAATGCTAATTCAGGTAATTCTTCAATGGCATATTTATTAAGGCTATTAAACACTTCATGGGCAAAATCACCACGATTTGTGAATTCAAAAACTCTTACTCCTCCATCATAACAAGCCTTAGCTACCTTTTTACAGATCTCAGGATCAGGATTGTAAAAGACCGGAACCATACCCGTTTCTTTCATTTTTAGTGCTACATCAATTCTGCTGAACTTCGCCATTTTCTTTCTTTAATTTATGAATTTAATTTATCGGGCAACCCGGCCTGAAGCATCGCCTCCCATTAATTTTTCAACCTCGCTTACCGTTGCAAGGTTAGCATCTCCTTTTATGGTGTGCTTTAAGCAAGAAGCGGCCACTGCAAAGTTCAATGCATTCTGATCATCATCTGGATAAGTAAGCAGTCCATAGATCAAACCTCCCATGAAAGAATCTCCTCCGCCAACACGATCCACAATATGCGTGATTTGATATTGAGCAGACTCATACATTGTTTCTCCATCGTACATAACACCAGCCCAGGTATTGTGTGAAGCAGATAAGGAACCTCGAAGAGTAGTGATCACTTTTCGTGCTTTTGGAAATTTCTTCATCATTTGCTGACATACCGATAGGAATGCCTGCGCGGTAACTTCATGTCCCTGAGTAGTAATGTCCAGTCCTTCGGGTTTGATACCAAAGTGCTTTTCGGCATCTTCTTCATTGCCCAGAATAATATCACAATAGGAGGTGAGTTCTGTCATGATCTTTTCAGAATCTACGCCATATTTCCATAGCTTTGCTCTGTAGTTAAGGTCAGTAGATATGGTAATTCCCATTTCACTGGCTACTTTCACAGCCTCTAAACAAGCATCCGCTGCTCCCTGAGAGATTGCAGGAGTTATTCCTGTCCAATGAAACCATTCCACTCCTTCAAATACTTTTTTCCAATCTACCATTCCGGCCTCTATTTCAGCCATAGCAGAGTGTGCTCGGTCATAGACTACCTTAGATCCTCTACTTACTGCACCAGTTTCGAGAAAATAGATGCCCAATCGGTCTCCACCCCATACAATGTGTTCCGTATTTACTCCTCTTTTTCTCATCTCCATTAATGCGCACTCTCCAATATCGTTCTTGGGTAGGCGGGTTACAAAATTTACGGGTACGCCGTAGTTAGCTAATGAGACGGCTACGTTGGACTCTCCTCCTCCGTAAATCACATCAAATGAATTTGTTTGAGAAAATCTAAGATAACCTGGAGGGGCTAATCTTAACATGATCTCTCCGAATGTAACTACTTTTTTCATGAGTGCTGAGGTTTGGTAATTTCCGTTAAGGTTAACGAAAATGAAGGTTATTTTAAGTTAGTTTAATCTATAATTCAATGCCGTGTACGAACACGACATATGCAAAACTAATATATTTACTTTTTAACACAAAGTTTTTTTACTAATTTTAGCAGATTAAAATGGAAAAAATCACTATAAAGGAAATAGCCAAAAAAGCAGGGGTATCCATTGGTACCGTAGATCGTGTTTTGCATAACCGTGGTGAAGTAGCTGAACGCACCAAGAAGCAGGTGTTAAAGATTGCCAGAGAAGGAAATTATCAAACCAATTTGTATGCAAGAAATCTCAAACTCAATCGAAGGTTTACCCTGGCGGTATTGATACCTGAAGATAATGAGTATTGGAAGGACCATAATAATGGGTTAAGAGCAGCAGTTTCACCCTATGAATCTATGGGTCTTCAGCTGCAGCAATTTACTTTTGATCGACATGATTTGAATTCCTTTCTTTTTAATGCTCAAAATATGCTGAAAAGCAATCCATCCGGTGTAATTATGGCACCATTAATTGAAGAAGAGGTGTTAAAGATTACTCAGCAGCTTGATGAGCAGGGCACCCCCTATGTTTTTGTGGATTCTAATCTGGCTTCTGCCAATCCAATTAGCTTTATTGGTCAGGATTCTACTAAAGCAGGATATCTGTCTGCCAAACTCTTAAATTTAGGGTATCCGTCGGGACATAAAACGTATATAGTTCGCTTCGATGATTTCGACAGCCTCAATAAAACTATAGAAGAACGGATTTCGGGCTTTAAAAAATACTATCAAGATAGGAGTTATTCAGATACCATGATCCATGAAGTTCATTCTCATGAACTTTCAGATTTATTGGAAAACCATAATGTGGAGGAATGGATTCATTTGTTTGTTCCGAACTCCAGAATATTTGAATTAAATGCATTGCTTGCCAAAAAAAACACGAATACCAGATCAATTGGTTTTGATTTGATTGAGGAAAATATACAGTGCTTAAAAAATGACCAGATAGATTTTATTATCAATCAAAATCCTTTTTATCAGGGGGAGTTGGCCATTCAGACCTTCTACAAAAAACTAGTGCTGGATACTGAGACAGAGAAACAGATAAATATCCCACTGGAAATAGTGACCAGAGAAAATCTACCTTGATTTTAGTTTCATTCTTTTCTTGAACTTTTCGCCAATGACTTCATGTACAGGACGGTTTTCAATTCGGCTTTCCAACCAGGATATGATATCAAAATAAAGGAATGGGCGCTTCTCGTAAGGGTCTTTTGCCAATACTTTCAGTTTATCTTTTAGCTTTATAAACTCTCCCTTTAATTGATCCGGATAAATACGAGTAAGTTTTCTAAGGAAATGAAAAATCTCTTTTTGAAACTGATGAATATCCTTCATTTTCCCAATGAAACGATAGGTTGACTTTATTTGATACTCCATATATATCTCATCTCCTTGCTCATAGTGACAAATGAGCAGCAGAATTCTTGTAAAGCACTGAATGTCTTCTCGTATATCTTTACTCTTACTTTGAAGGATTTTTGTTAAGTATTGGATTGCCTTATCAATCTCCTCTGCACCAAGGTATAAGCAGGCTACTTTATAGTAATAAACCTTGATGTTATGTTCGTCAAGACGATTACCAAAAACGGCAATTTTTTCATCCATTTGCTGTACCATCCTGGTGCCTTCCTCAAATGTACCCTCCATAAAATGACGATTCAGATGATGAACACTTTGAAATTGGAAAAGCAATAAACTTAAATTTGCATCCAATTTAACCTTGGAGCTTTCTTCAAATTCATCTAACCAGGAAAGTGCCTCTAAAAATCCATTATAATCCCCTAATTTATAAAGCGATGCCAACAATGCATTTAGTCCCTTTAAATAGGCTGCTGCTCTGACAAACTGCAAATCATGGGACCTAAATAACTCTACCCATCTCCTGGCATATTCATGACACATTCCAAAATCCTGGATGAGGTAATAATACCACAAATGTGCTCTGTACAAGTATAATTTTTCATTGAAATCCAGTTTTTTAAGATCGTAATCCGGAAGGTTTTCGTAGAAAAAATCCTTTACATTTGAGAAATCTTTTTCATTTCTGATGTAGCCAACCTTAAGATACAAACCATAAAGTCTTAGTGCCAAATTGGAGAAATCATTAACATTGGAAATTTTACTATTTATCTCAGTGGATTCTTTGCAGAGGGCTTCAGCTCGTTCAGTAAAAGACCCTGTAATGTATTGCAATTCAGTACTTTTTTCATAATGTAGGATCTCCATATGCAGAATATCCCGTTTATATTCTATGGCTTTTGATTTAACCTTATCCAGTACTTTGAGACTTTGCTTATACAAGCCTTTGTTGTATAATACTTTGGCATAATCCAGTTGTTCCCGAATCTGAATATCAATATCATTATTAATATTATTTAGTCTTAAACTAAGTAGGAGTTGCTTATATAAATGAGACTTGAGATTGGATAGCTGTGTTTTTTTTATAGATTGAATTTTCTCTAGAATTTTTACATCGTCATATTCACTCATTTTATCCAATGCATCAAACAAAAGAATGAACTTTGTTTCCTCTGGATTGTTTATTCTTTTGACATATAATTTAAAATTTCTCTTTTCCGATTTGCTCAAGGTTTTGATCAATTCAAACAAGGGATCATTCTGAGATTTGGCTATTGTAATACTTTTCATTAAATGATTTTATAAATAACTGAAAAACAGACGGTTGAATCAATTATTTATTGGTTGAGTATTGTAATACAGTTCACACTTGAATTTATTTTTGACCACTAAAAACCTAATTTAAAAGTTTGAACACAAACTAAACAGATATTGGGAGAATTCTTTTCTCTCGAGAAGTGTACCGCGAAGCGAAAATTTTAGTTTACAGGAAAGAATGACAGATAACAATACATTATACGATCCAGCCTTTGAACATGATTCCTGTGGGATCGGCTTTACCGCTCATTTGGACAACCAGAAGTCTCATTCGATTGTTGCAAATGCATTGGTAATGCTTGAGAACATGGAACATAGAGGTGCAGTTGGTGCGGATCCATTAACGGGGGACGGGTCTGGGATTTTGGTTCAGATTCCACATGAATTCTTTAAAAAAGAAACTGAAAACAATTTTGATCTACCTGCAGAAGGAAAATATGGAGCTGGAACCATATTCTTTCCACGGGATAAAGAAGAGAAATTATTCTGTAAGGAATATTTAATTGAGTATTGTGAACGGGTGGGTGTGGAAATACTCGGATATCGAAAGGTACCGGTACGTGAAAAGGGAATTGGAACCTCATCTTTATATGTAAGCCCTGGAGTAGAGCAGCTATTTGTAAAGCTCAAAGATGAGACGTTGACTTCAGACGATCTGGAAAGGAAGCTATATGTGCTTAGACGTTCAGTTTCTTATGCGATCAAGCGTGATGCAAGAATAATTTATGATTTTTACTTTCCTTCATTTTCGACTCGTACCATAATTTATAAGGGTCAGTTAACGACCAATCAATTAAAATCTTATTTTCCTGATTTATCCAATGCAAGATTTAAATCGGCATTGGCTATGGTACATTCGAGGTTTTCGACCAATACTTTTCCAAAGTGGCGTCTTGCGCAGCCCTTTAGATTTATTGCCCATAATGGTGAAATCAATACTATTCGGGGGAATGTTAACCGAATGAAGTATAAGGAAATGATTCTGGAGTCGGGTATGTTCACTCAGGAAGAATTTTCACTACTTCGTCCCATTTGCCATGATGCAAATTCTGATTCGGCTAATCTTGATGCAGTAGTAGAACTATTGGTGATGTCCGGCAGAACTTTACCGCATGTAATGATGATGATGATTCCTGAAACATGGATTTATGATCAGAATATGGATGAAAAAAAGAAGGACTTTTATAAGTACTTTGCATCGTTGATGGAGCCCTGGGATGGTCCGGCTTCTATTTGTTTTACCGATGGTAAGATTATAGGAGCAACATTGGATCGTAATGGATTGAGGCCCTCTCGTTTTTGTATTACGGAAGATCGACAAATTATTATGGCTTCAGAGGCAGGGGTTCTTCCTGTGGATGAAAGTAAGATAATCGAGAAGGGGCGATTGCAGTCCGGCAGAATGTTTGTGGCAGACCTTTCACAAGGCAGGATTCTGGACGATAAGGAAATTAAGGATGAGCTGTGTGAAGCCCAACCATATGGGAAGTGGTTGGAAGAAAATCTCGTAGAGATTGGAGACCACAAGGAATTGATTGAACTCAAGGAGATATTTGATGAAAGATCACTTCAACAAAACCAACAAGTATTTGGTATAACCGCTGAGGATATTAAAATGATCCTGATTCCTATGGCCCATAAAGCTATTGAACCAGTGGGGTCAATGGGAGCTGATAATCCTCTGGCTGTTCTTTCGCAAAAAAGTCAGCATTTGTCCAATTACTTCAAACAGCTGTTTGCCCAGGTTTCGAATCCTCCAATCGATCCCATACGTGAAAAATCAGTAATGGCATTGTTTACCCGAATAGGGGAACAAAGAAATATTTTAGAAGAGACTCCGGAGCATTGTCGGCAAATTCACATCAATCAGCCAGTACTTACAAAAAAAGAATTTAATGCTTTAAAAAATAATGAATTCGAGGGATTCCGTTCAGGGTATCTAAAAGCTGGATTTAAATCAGATGGAAAGGAAGGAAGACTTCAGGAAGGTCTGGATAAGCTATGCAAGAGTGCAGAAAGAGCAATTAAGGATGGTAAACAAATACTTATAATTTCCAATAGAAAGTGGACTGAAGATATTGCCCCCATTCCATCACTAATTGCATTAGCCACGGTACATCATCATTTACTGAGGAAAAGACTATTGCATAAAGCTGGGTTGATTGTAGAAGCAGGGGATGCCTTAGAAACCCATCATTTCGCGACACTCATTGGTTATGGTGCTTCGGCAGTTTATCCTTTCTTATCCCTCGAATCTTTGATTTCATTAAGCAGAGCTGGCGAAGTGGAAGGTGTTTCTGAAGGAGAGGCCTTGAATAATTACATTGCAGCTATCAATTATGGATTGTTGAAGATTCTATCTAAAATGGGAATCTCGACCATGCAAGCCTATCAGGGAGCTCAGATATTTGAAGCAATAGGATTAAATAAAGAAGTGGTAGACCACAGTTTTTCCGGAACTACTTCAAGGCTGGAAGGTATTGGTTTTGATGGAATTGCCAAAGAAGCATTGGTCAAACATGGGCTGGCCCTTACCAATATCAGGGAACTGGATCCGGGAGGGTTTTATCAATGGAATAGAAGGGGGGAAGCTCATCTTTTCAATCCTGAAACGATACATCTCCTGCAAAAATCTACCCGGATAAATAGTTATGAACTGTATAAAAAATTTGCGGAAAAAATTAATGAACAGAATGAACGAGCGGTAACGCTAAGAAGTTTATTCGACTTCAAAACAGACCGGAAATCGATTCCTTTGGAAAAGGTGGAGCCTGCAGAAAATATATTAAAACGATTTGCTACAGGTGCTATGTCTTTTGGGTCCTTATCTTACGAGGCTCATGCCACACTAGCAGTGGCCATGAATCGTATTGGAGCCAAATCGAATAGTGGCGAAGGTGGGGAAGACGAGGTGCGATTTGAAGTGAAACCTAATGGTGATTGGGAACGATCGGCAATCAAGCAGGTAGCTTCAGGTCGATTCGGAGTTACTTCCAACTATTTAGCCAATGCCAGCGAGTTACAGATAAAAATGGCTCAGGGAGCTAAGCCTGGAGAAGGAGGACAATTGCCCGGCCATAAGGTAGATGATTGGATTGGCAGAGTTAGAAGTTCTACTCCTGGAGTTGGATTAATCTCTCCTCCTCCTCATCATGATATTTATTCCATAGAAGATCTGGCACAGTTAATTTATGATCTCAAGAATGCCAATCGGGATGCCAGGGTAAATGTAAAACTGGTCGCGGAAGCTGGGGTAGGAACCATTGCTGCTGGTGTGGCAAAAGCACATGCAGATGCCATTCTCATTGCAGGTCATGATGGAGGAACAGGAGCTTCACCAATTAGTTCAGTACATCATGCAGGTATTCCCTGGGAACTTGGACTTTCTGAAGCTCAGCAGACTCTGGTCAAAAATAATCTAAGGAGCAGGGTAGTACTACAAACA
>Ga0316204_10008433_pt1 | contig 14326 bp, 14 predicted proteins | sample 6monrhotite_MG_2_FD_205661 | JGI IMG/M metagenome (GOLD analysis project Ga0316204, IMG submission 205661) | Microbial mat bacterial communities from mineral coupon in-situ incubated in ocean water Damariscotta River, Maine, United States -... | ecosystem: Environmental > Aquatic > Marine >...
GGATCACCGCCTTGGGCGCGAATGCGGCCAAGAACGCATCTGTGACGTTCTGATAAGGGTGAATTTCACAATAAACGTCGAGTTCGCGCAGGCGCCGCGCGATAAGCTGCGTCACCTGGCTGCCAAAATCGATGATGAGAAGGCGTTCGTGGGTGCTGATATTCATGCCGCTTCGGTAATGGCAGGGCCGGATTTGTGCAAGAGGGGGCGGCGATATTCGCGGCTGCAATAGTGGGGCGCGCCGCTTCGATGAACCGCATGATAAGCCGCCTTCTGCCGCGAGTTTTTTGGGCTACTGACAGGCCATGTCGTTTTCGCACCTCAGGGGCCGCAATTTTGGTAAGGCGCGGCTGGCTGGGGCTGTAAGACAACGGCAACCAGTCAGCGAACCTATGGGGGACGGATCATGTCGGATGCACCAGCCAGAGCAGGACGCCGCAGTCGTGGCGGCGGTGGTGCCGCGCGCCGGGCAGAGCGGACAGCGGTAAGTGTTGAAACCGCGAAATATATCGAGCGGAACATTCCCAATTATGAGGTTCTGACCGAGGAGGCGCTGGACCTCATCGAGGCGAACGCGGAAACCGTGCTGGCTGAAATCGGTGTGAATTTCGTCGATAACCCTCAAGCGCTGGCGCGTTGGAAAGCGGCGGGGGCGGATATTGATGGCGAGCGTGTCCGCATCCCACGTGGTCTGGCGCGCAAGCTCTGCGCCACCGCGCCATCCCAGTACACGCAATATGCCCGCAATCCTGAACGCAATGTCGTTGTCGGGGGCAAGAACCTTGTGCTCGCGCCGGTTTATGGCCCGCCCTTCGTGCGTGATGCCGAAGGTGGCCGCCGCTATGCCACGATGGATGACTTCGAAAAATTCGTGAAGCTGGGCTATATGTCCAAGTGGCTGCACCACTCTGGCGGCACGGTGTGTGAACCAACGGATGTTGCGGTCAACAAGCGTCACCTCGATATGCTGCTGGCCCATATGGTCTATAGCGACAAACCCTTCATGGGGTCCGTGACCGAGCCGAGCCGCGCGCAAGACAGTCTTGAGATGTGCGAGATCCTGTTCGGCAAGGATTTTGTACAGGATCACACTGTGATGACCTCGCTGATCAACATCAACTCGCCGCTGACGTTTGACAGCATCATGATGGGCGCGCTTGAGGTCTTTGCAAAGAACAATCAGGCATCCATTATCAGCCCGTTCATTGTGGGTGGCGCGATGGCGCCGGTCTCTGTTGCAGGGACGCTGACGCAGGTGCTGGCAGAGGTGCTGGCCGGTGTGGCTTATAGCCAGATCATCCGCCCCGGGTCGCCTGTGGTGATGGGTACATTCGTGACCTCGATCGACATGAATTCTGGCGCGCCGACATTCGGCACACCAGAGGCATCACACATCACTTACGGGGCAGGGCAATTGGCACGCCGCCTGAATTTGCCATATCGTTCGGCGGGGTCGTTCTGCGGATCGAAGCTGCCCGATGCGCAGGCGGCATATGAAACTGCAAACAGCTTGAACATGGGTCTGCTGGCCGGCGTCAACTTCATGCTGCACAGCTGTGGCTGGTTGGAAGGCGGTCTCGTGGCCTCTTTTGAAAAATTCGTCATGGACGCAGACATGCTGGGGACATTGCATCACTTTGCGCGGGGCGTTGATATGTCCGAAAACGGGCAGGCGATGGACGCGATCGCAGAGGTGGGCCCGGGGGGCCACTATCTTGGTTGCGCGCATACGCAGGCAAATTTCAAATCCGCGTTCTGGCGGTCTGATCTCTTTGACTACAAGCCGTTTGAAACCTGGGACGAAGAGGGCGCGCGCGACACGCAAACCCTCGCGACAGCCCGGGTCGCAAAGCTGTTGGAAACATACCAGCAGCCCAAGCTGGACCCGGATATCGAATCGCGCCTGCGCGCCTATGTGGCCGAAAAGAAAGCCAGCATGCCGGACGCATTTAGCTAGACCAATTGCGGGGCGGTGGCGCGCATCAGATGCGCCTCGCCCATGATTGCGATCAGAACTTCGACATGACGGGCGGGGCGATAGCTGGCTGACCCGGCCGTGCGCAGCGCCTCGATTTCGGATTCCATTTCAAGCAATAGCATGATTGCCGCCCCATGTTTTGGCAGTGCTTCGCATTGCAGAATGCGGCGCAGATGCACTGTGCGCCGATAGTCATCGACGCCAAAGCGTGCGGCCCGTGCAAGCAATGGGGGGCGTTTCAGGGTCGCGATGCGCGTATGTAGATCAAGCATGTTTCAAGTCCTGTATCAGAGGTGAGGTGCTGTTCAGCATGACACAACCTTAGCGGGTGTTGCGGAATCGCCATGAGATAAGAACGCTGCGGTCAGGTTTGTTTATCTTTTAGAAAGAATGGTTGACCGGCGAATGTCAGCGTTAACAAATGTGTAACCATGCACGCTCAGGTGGTATGCCGTCATGCACCACTGGATGTGACGGTCATCTGTTGCGTCGGTGAATGCGACAAAAGGATGCGTGATCATGACAGCACCACAAGGACGGCAAGCACCGTCTGACCTTCCACGTTGGGTCCCGGATGCGGCCCGCCACTATCTTGTTCACACAGAAACTGGGCTTTCGATCCGCGCACTTGCGCGGGCCAGTGACTGTCACCCGTCAACGGTTCTGCGGCAGGTACGCCGATTTGAGGGGCGCCGAGATGATCCGCTGATAGATGCGGCATTGCGGTCGCTGTCTGCGCAGGTCTCTGCGCGTGAAATCTTGAAAAAGGGGAAATTGAAAACTATGAAAACGGCGTGTTTGAAGAGTAGCTCTCAGCAGCCTTCTGGCCTGACGCAAGGACGAATCAACCAGGAGGCAAAGCGCATTCTGCGACGCCTGTGCGAACAGGGCGCCGTGCTGGCTGTCGCACGGGAAATGGAAACGGCCGTTGTTGTGCGTGTGACGCCCCAGGGCGATCAAGTGCGCACCGCCGTTGCAGAACGCGAGATCGCGCAGGCGATGGCACTGAAAGACTGGATCAGTTGCCCCGATCCTGAAGGGCGCATTGCGCGCTATTTCATCACCAACACCGGACGCGCGGCCTTGCGGCGCCTGACCGCAGCGGATGAAAATCGCGCCAGCGGCTTTGCCGAGCAAAGCGCCGATCCCGATGGTGACGCAGGCTGGGATATTGCCGCGCTTGAAGGCGTGGGACGTCCGCCAAACCGGGCCTATCCCACCGAAAGCCCGCTTGTCGGTCTGGCCCGCCGTCGTGACCGCGACGGCAAGCCTTTTCTGCCGCGTGATCTGGTCGCGGTGGGCGAACGTCTGCGAGAAGATTATGAGCTGGTCGAAGTCGGCATGGGCGGCAACGAAAGCTGGGAAAGCTTCATGAATGGCGAAACACCCGCCGAGGTCACAGATGGCCCCAAAGGTGCCGTTGCTGCACATGGGCGGATCAAGGACGCCCTGGCAGAACTGGGGCCTGGGCTTGGTGATGTGGTTCTGCGCTGTTGCTGTTTTCTAGAAGGTCTGGAGCAGACCGAGAAGAAAATGGGATGGTCGGCGCGTTCAGGCAAGATCGTTCTGCGCATCGCGCTGCAACGGCTGAAACGCCATTACGAGGAAACCCAAGGGCGCTATGGTCCGATGATCGGGTAACCGCCGGGCCATGCGCGGCTTGCAGTGCCGTCATGCGCACCAACCGGAGCATTGGACTTTGGGCTTTGGCGACGTTAGGTAACGGGTAACAAGACCGGAGCCCTGATATGCCCCCACGCGACCTCAAGATCCCAGCGCAACGCCACCCCGAAAAGCAGCGCCGCCCGGATGCGCCGCAGCCGAAAAAGCCGGACTGGATCAGGGTGAAGGCGCCTACGTCTCAGGGCTACAAGCAAACCCGCGATATTCTGCGCGACAACAATCTGGTGACCGTCTGCGAAGAAGCAGGGTGCCCCAATGTGGGCGAATGTTGGAGCCAGGGCCACGCCACGATGATGATCATGGGCGAGGTGTGCACCCGCGCCTGTACCTTCTGCAATATCGCAACCGGCAAGCCGCCAGAGGCGCTGGATGTGTTTGAACCGGGTCGGGTCGCGGATGCGGTCAAAAAGCTGGGCCTCAATCATGTGGTCATTACATCCGTGGATCGCGACGATGTAGAAGATGGCGGGGCAGAACATTTCGCCCAGACGATCCGTGCGGTGCGCCGTCAGTCGCCAGACACTACGATCGAAATTCTCACGCCAGACTTTATTCGCTGTGATCCCAAGGTCCTGGAGATCGTTGTTGAAGCGCGGCCAGACGTTTTCAACCACAATCTCGAAACGGTTCCCGGCCTCTACCCGCAGGTTCGTCCGGGCGCGCGTTATTTCCATTCGCTACGCCTCTTGCAGCGGGTCAAGGAGTTGGACCCGACGATGTTCACCAAATCGGGCATCATGGTAGGTCTGGGCGAGGATAAGCAGGCCGTGGTTCAGGTCATGGAGGACATGCGCGCCGCCGACATCGATTTTCTGACCATCGGCCAGTACCTGCAACCCACGCCCAAGCACCACAAGGTAGACCGGTTCGTGACGCCGGAAGAGTTCAAGACCTACGAAAAGGCGGCCTATAACAAAGGGTTCCTGATGGTCTCGGCCACGCCGCTGACCCGGTCATCCTATCACGCAGGTGATGATTTTGCGCAACTGCGTGCAGCACGGCGGAAAAAGCTGGGGCTGGCTTAGCGGGTCTCTTTTGCCAAGGCGGGAATCGCCTTGAGATAGGCTGCGATTGCAGCGCGATCAGCGTCGCTCAGGCGGGCGGTGTTGCGTACAACGGCGGCCATCGACCCGCCGGCAGTGTCAAAATCGGGCGTAAAGCCGCTTTTGAGGTATTCGGCGATCTCAATCTCTGACCATGACAAGGCGCCGCTGGTGATATTTGGGATGCGCCCGTCACCTGACGGGTTGGCGGCACCGGCCATCCAGCGATCCCTTTGCAGACCCCCAGCCAGGTTTCTGGAGGTGTGGCATTCTGCACAGTGACCCAATGCCTCTACCAGATAGCGGCCACGCTGCAATTGCGGCGTGGGCGCATCGACAAGCACCCAATCGGTTGAGACGAAAAGCGCCTTCCAGAGCCCCAAACCGATCCGCTGATTGAAGGGAAAGGCCAGCTCATGCGCCTCGCTTTGCCGGTCAGAGGCGGGCAGCGTCCGCAGAAAAGCGATCAGGTCAACGATATCTTGTATGTCGGCCTTGTTATACGTCGCATATGGAAACGCCGGATAAAGGTGTTCACCGTCACGTCCAGCCCCCCGGGTGATTGCTGACGCCAGTTCCACATCCGACCAGCCACCAATGCCCTGCACCGGATCACTTGATATATTCGGCGCAATAAAGGTGCCGAATTCTGATGCGAACCGCCGGCCACCGGCCATCAGGTCAGCCGGCCCATCGGTCGCCACATGACAGGCGGCGCAACCGGCGGCGGCAAATACCACCGCGCCATTCTCCGGGTCCGGCACATATCCGGCCAATGCATCAGACGGCAACGGCTGAGGACGGGTGACGAACCACCCCACCGCCAGCACCGCAATTGCCAGCAGGAACAGACTTCGGAAGGCCTTCAAGATCAGTTGTTTGGCACGCGGTAAGTCTCATGACAGACGGCGCAGGCCTTCCCGACAGGTCCGAAGGCCGCTTTCATCGTATCAAGCCCACCACCGGCTGCGGCGGCAAGTGCGACCGTGGCCTCACCAAGTGACGCATTGGCGGCTCTGAAACCATCCATATCCGTCCAAATCTCGGGTTTGGCACGGCTGCCTTCGACGCTGCTGTCAGTGCCTTCGGCCCAATAGCGGGTCTGATCGATGCTTGCCAAGGCCGCAAGGTTTGCGGCGGCGGCGGCGGCCGTCTCTGCGTCATAGGGAATGCGTTCCTGAACCATGGCGCCAAGTGCACCAATGTTGAATCCGTTCAATTGCATCTGTGACTGGCGTGCATTCATGGCACGCTGCTGGTTCTGGGTCAGATGACTGCCCGCATAAGCTAACGTAGCAACCGTCAGGGCGGCGGCGGTGGCGATCATGGTGAGTTTGTGAATTGGCATTCTGGTCTCCTCAATCATCGGAAAGTTCATGTCTAGAAGCGAAACCTAGCACAGGTTGACGTATGGTCAATTGGCGCAGGCGCACCATTGCCTAGCGCAGTGATCGCATGTTGTTGGGTGTTAACCACGCAGGCCACCCCCACAGCTGTTCAATCGTAAACAACAATAGGCTGACGCCGATGATTGCGGCCACAAACTTGATCCTTGCAGGCGATGGCGGATTTTGCGCCCAGCGTTTTGCGCGCAAGAGCCAGCGGGGGTTCATGTCTCAGCCGTGAACCGGACCTTGCCGATAAAACCAAGGTTGCGGTTGCGTTGGGCAAAGTCGATGCCATAGCCCACGACGAATTCGTCAGGGATCTCAAAGCCGGTCCAGTCGGCTTTGAGATCCACCTCGCGCCGGGCGGGCTTGTCCAAGAGGGCGATGGTTTTCATCCGCGCAGGTTTGCGCGATCCGAGGAATTTGGTGACATGCGCCAGCGTGTGCCCGGTATCAACGATATCTTCGACGATCAGCACATCACGCCCTTCGATCTGCCCGCGCAAATCCTTGAGGATGCGCACCTCGCGCGTGCTTTCCATGCCGTCGCCGTAAGAGGAGGCTTCAAGGAAATCCACCTCGACCGGCAGGTCCAGTTCACGCACCAGATCAGCGATGAACACAAAAGACCCGCGCAACAGCCCCACGACTACCAGTTTATCGGTATTTGCAAACTCCATCCGGATCTCGCGGGCGAGGTCCTCGATCCTTGCGGCGATCGCCTTGGCACTGATCATTTCGTCAATCACATAGTCTTGGTGCGGCATGGGATCCTCAGTTTGGGGAAATGTCTTGATTTTCGCCTCAGACAATACGACATCCGGTGCCGAAGTCACCCGCGAAAGACCCCCGCATGCCAAGTCATTCCGAAACCAGGTTTTTGCCGTACACAGCCCAGCAGATGTATGATCTGGTCGCGGATGTAGGCAGCTATCCGCAGTTTCTGCCCTGGACCGCCGCGGCGCGGGTCCGCAGCGTGACGGATAAGGGAGACTATCAGGAAATGCTGGCCGATCTGGTGATTTCATTCAAAGTGTTTCGGGAAAGGTTCGGCAGTCGGGTGCGTCTGTGGCCCGATGAGATGAAGATCGACACCGAATACCTGGACGGTCCGTTTCGTCACTTGGAAAGCCAGTGGCGTTTCAGGGATGCCGCAGGCGGCTGCGAGGTGTCCTTCTCGGTTGATTTCGAGTTCAAAAACCGGCTCTTGCAGGGGGCGGCGGGCATGTTCTTTAGCGAGGCGATGCAGCGTGTGGTGCGATCTTTCGAGCGGCGGGCAGTGGAGCTCCACGGTTGAGGCCAGAGCCGCGATGTCGGATGCCAGCCCAAGGATGTGGCTTCACTCCATCATTGCGACAACGACACGCTTTGAAAGAAATGAGAGCGCGCCCATTTGGGGCGCGCTCTGCCATGTTCCACCGATCCTGCGGTCGGGCTCAGCTATTGAACTCGTAGGCCCGTTCGCCATGAACCGCCAGATCCAGACCTGTGGCCTCGGTTTCCTCATCCACCCGCATCGGTGTTATCGCCTTGCAGATAAAGATCAGAACAACGGTGACGACAATGGTGTAACCGCCAACAATCACCAAGCTGCCCAGTTGTGCCGCCCATGCGCCAGCCCCAAAGACCGCGATCATAATCGAACCGAAAACCCCGCCGACGCCATGAACGGCGAACACATCCAGGGTATCGTCGATCTTGATCTTGTTGCGGATCAGGCTCACGGCTTCCTGGCACAGAACGCCCGCAACGGACCCGATGATCAGCGCCTCAACGGGGCCGACGAAACCGGATGCCGGCGTGATTGAAGCAAGCCCTGCAATCGTGCCAGTAACGATCCCCACCAGTGAGGCTTTCCCGAACTTTATCCGCTCCCACAAGACCCAGGTCAGCGATGCCGCTGCCGCCGAGATATGCGTCACCGTGATCGCCATCGCCGCACCACCGTCGGCAGCCAGTTGCGAACCACCGTTAAAGCCGAACCAGCCGACCCAAAGCATCGCGGCGCCGATCATGACCATGCCGGGGTTATGCGGCGGCTTGGATGGGTCGCGGCGCGCGCCAAGAAAGATCGCAAGGATCAAGGCGGCCAGGCCTGCGGTTTCATGCACCACAATACCACCGGCAAAGTCACGCACGCCGGTCGCGCCAAAGATACCGCCATCCGACAACATGCCGCCGCCCCAGACCCAATGCACGACCGGCGCATAGACCAGCAGCATCCAGAGCGATGAGAACAGCAGCAGGAATGCAAAGCCGATCCGCTCGACATAGGCACCCACGATGAGCGCAGGGGTAATGATTGCGAAAGTCATCTGGAAAGCAAAGAACAACACCTCCGGCAGGGTGCCTGACAGGGTATCGGCTGTGATGCCCGCAAGAAACATCTTGTCCAACCCGCCCCAGAACCCGCTGGTGCCGGACCCGAAGGCAATGGAATAGCCCAGGGCGAACCACAGGATGCTCATCAAACTGGCGATGGCGTAGCAGTGCATGAATACGCTCAGCACATTGCGCGCGCGCACCAGCCCGCCGTAAAATAGTGCCAGTCCCGGCAGCGTCATGAATAATACAAGCGCCGTGGCCACCATGATCCACGCAGTATCCGCTCCGTTCATTGTCCCCTCCTAAGATTCTTGGGTCTTTTGTCGGCGCTATAGGACGGATTTGGGCTGCTTATTAAATGTGCAATGCACGCGCAGCCGGCCTAAATCAGGGGCAATTCACGAAGCGCTGAAATATTGGGCGGAATGCGCGGCCACCGATTAGGAATTATGCGCAACTGAATCAACAGCGCTGGCAAAAAGCGCGAGCCCATGATCCCGGGCGGCACGACGGACCTGATCCCGGCCCATGGGGCCAAATTCAACGGTTTCAGTGATGATGCCAGCCGGCCCGGCAAGTCCAAAACAGACGCGCCCCTCGGGTTTTTTCTCTGATCCGCCCGGACCGGCAATCCCCGTGATGGCCACGGCAATATCTGCCGCGGACCGGTCCAAGGCACCCTTTGCCATCCCGTGGGCCACTTCTTCGGACACCGCGCCATGTGCCTCCAGCGTGGCCTGCCGAACACCCAACATCTGCATTTTTGCGGCATTCGAGTAAGTCACGAATCCACGGTCAAAAACGTCAGAGCTGCCGGGCATGTCGGTAATTGCCGCACTGAGCATGCCACCCGTACAGCTTTCCGCCGTGGCCAGCATCACACCGCTTGCCTTGGCGGCCTGGAGGAGCTTTGCCACATTCAAATCAGAACGATATGATAGAGTGCTGCCAACAGGGCCACACCGACAGCGGCAAAGAGCCCCGCGATCACATCATCCAGCATCACCCCGGTCGGGCCGTGCATACGGTCAGCCCAACCGATCGGACCCCATTTGGTAATGTCGAACAGGCGAAAAAGCGCAAATGCCGCGATCCAGCCGGGCCAGAGCGCCAGAATGCTCACATCCTGACGGGCTGCACCAATTGCCAATGGCAGCAGCGCGATCCATTGGCCACAGACCTCATCAATCACAATCTCGGATGGGTCGTGGTTGTCCTTGCCTTTGGTCTCGACCCCGGTGGCCCAGACACCCAGCACGTAAGAAACAAAAACCCCGGCAAGCAGACCCCATGGGCCGCTGAGCGCGTAGATCACCCAAGCTGCGGGCAGGGCTGCAAATGACCCCCATGTGCCGGGGGCAGGGCGGAGATGTCCGACATAAAAGAAAGTGGCAATCAGATGGGTCATCGTTTCACCAATGTGACCGTGGCGATGGCGGCGATGCCTTCCTCGCGGCCTGTGAACCCCAGCTTTTCAGTGGTGGTCGCCTTGACGCTGACCCGGTCACTGTCGAGCCCTAAATAGGCACCCATCACGGCCTTCATGGCGTCCTGATGCGGGCCGATCTTGGGAAACTCGCACACGAGCGTGCAATCGACGTTGCTGATCTGAAACCCTTGGGATGCCACCAGCCCGACCGCATGCTCCAGAAAGACATGGCTTGCCACGCCTTTCCATTGTGGATCAGACGGTGGGAAGTGCTGGCCGATATCGCCCTTTCCGAGCGCACCATAGAGCGCATCAGTGACCGCATGCATACCCACATCCGCATCCGAATGTCCCAGCAGGCTGCGGGTGTGTGGGATCTGTACGCCGCAAAGCCACAGATGGTCCCCCGGCCCAAAGCGGTGCACATCAAAACCATTGCCGCAGCGGATATCCATGTCTTGCCTCATCAGTTTGGCGGCCCGGGCGAAATCTTCGGGCGTGGTAATCTTCAGGTTATTCTCATCGCCCGGCACGATGGCAACGTCCAGCCCGGCGGCCCGGGCGATGGCCACATCGTCGGTTTCCCTGCCAGCGCTGGCGGCGTGCGCTGCGAGAAGCGGCGCGAGGAGAAACCCCTGCGGCGTTTGAGCGCGATAAAGGTTTTCGCGATCCTGCACGGTTTGCACCATACCTTCGGAACCAAACCAGAGCGTATCTGTCACCGTGATTGCGGGTGCAGCCCCGCTGGCGCTGTTTAGCGCCTCCAGTACCCTATCGATCAAGGCATCGCTGACCCATGGCCGGGCCGCATCGTGGATCAGAACCCTGTCGATATCGGCGTTCACGGCCTTTAACCCTGCGTGGACAGAGGCCGCGCGCGTCGCGCCACCAACCGCGACGGTCGCCGCAGGCTCACGAGGCCAAAGCGCAGTGCCGATGTCGTCGGGATGCAGCACCAATACCAGTTGCGAGATCGCCCGATGGGCCGCAAACCGCGCCATCGCATGTGCCGCCACCGGGCGGTCACCAAGGCGCTGCCATTGCTTGGCAATTTCACCGCCCGCGCGCGTGCCACGCCCGGCCGCGACAATGATGGCCGCTGTTGTCATCCTTGGTCCGTCCTTGTTTGGCACAGGTTTAGGGAACAGTCAGGCGCGACGCAATTCGTCAGTTTGCCACAAGGGATGCACAATAATTAGGCGTTTGCCAATTAATAGGGACAAATTCACCGGCTATACGTTGAGAAGTTACCGCTTTGTCCGTAAACCCGTGCACAACGCGGAACAGATAAGCGACAGATTATTCCCTTGGCACCGACCGAATCTCTGGTTCTTGATACGGTGGCCCTGACGCCACCAATTGCCCTTGCCCCGCTCGCGGGCATCACCGACCTGCCATTTCGTCAGTTGGTGGCCTCGTTCGGAGCGGGGTGGGTGGTGAGCGAGATGGTCGCCAGTCAGGAAATGGTGCAGGCAAAACCCGGCGTGCGCGAACGTGCTGAGCTTGGTTACGATCAAGCGGGGACCGCCGTGCAGATCGCAGGACGCGAGGCCTATTGGATGGCCGAAGCCGCGCGTATGGCCGCTGCCAATGGCGCGGCGCTCATCGACATCAACATGGGATGCCCGGCCAAGAAGGTCACCAACGGCTACTCCGGCTCTGCTTTGTTGCGCACACCCGATCATGCGCTCAGCCTGATCGAGGCTGTGGTGAATGCCGTTGATGTGCCGGTCACGCTCAAGACCCGGTTGGGGTGGGACGACGACAGCCTGAATGCCGCGGACGTGGCCAGACGTGCCGAGGATGCTGGCGTCAAACTGGTTACGGTCCATGGCCGCACCCGCTGCCAATTCTACAAAGGCGCTGCCGATTGGGCCGCGATCCGCATGATCAAAGAGGCGGTCTCGATCCCGGTCATTGCCAATGGTGACATCGTCAATGCAGGCACGGCCCGGCAAGCGCTGGCACTGTCAGCCGCCGATGGCGTCATGATCGGGCGCGGCGCGCAGGGGCGTCCTTGGGTCTTGGCGCAGGTATCGGCAGCGCTGCATGGCACGCCTGTGCCGCAAATCCCGATGGGGCGCGATCTGGTCGAAATGGTTGGCCGGCATTATGAAGCGATGTTGTCATTCTATGGGGCGGAAATGGGCCGCAAGGTCGCGCGCAAGCATCTGGGGTGGTACATGGATCAGGCAGGCACAGGGCCAGTTTTGCGCAAGGCAATTCTGACACAGGCCAATCCTGCCGATGTGCTGCGCGATCTGCCCGATGCGCTGGACATGCAGGTGGCGGCATGATCCTGGGTCAGGCGCTTTGGTCGTCCTTGCCGGTTCCATCCCTGATGCTGGATGGTGACGACATCATCACCATGAGCAACCCGGCTGCGGAAAGCTTTCTCAATCTGTCTGCCAAGGCGCTGGTGGGCGAAAAGCTGTGGGAAAAGGTGATGATCGACGCGCCGCTGGAAGCCGCTTTCAGCCGGGCGCGCAAAAACCGGACATCGCTTTTCGTCAATGACGTGGATGTGGGCAGCGGCGAGCGCGCGCCGATGCTGTGCAACCTGCAATTTGCCCCCCTTCAGGGCAGTGACGACACCATGGTCGTCATGATCAGCCCACGCGAAATTGCCAGCCGGATCAATCAGAACCATTCATCGGGCAGGGCCGCCAAATCGGCGATCGGTATGGCCGAGATGCTGGCACATGAGATCAAGAACCCGCTGGCGGGGATCACCGGGGCGGCACAACTGCTCTCGATGGGGCTCACGCCGGAAGATCAGGAGATGACCGATCTGATCGTCGCCGAAAGCCGCCGGATCGTGAAACTGCTGGAGCAGGTTGAACAGTTCGGCAACCTGCGCAAACCGGAACTGAGGGCTGTCAATATTCACGATGTGCTGGACCGCGCGCGCCAGTCTGCCGCCGTTGGCTTTGGCGCGCATATGCTGTTCATCGAGGATTATGACCCATCACTGCCACAGACGCTGGCCGATGGCGATCAGCTCTTGCAGGTGTTTCTGAACCTGCTCAAGAATGCATCCGAGGCAAGCAAGGAAGCCGGCGCGATCCGCTTGCGGACCTTCTATGACACCGCATTGCGCGTGCACCGTTCAGACGGAACACAGGCGCGTCTGCCCTTGCAGGTCGAGATCATCGACGATGGGCCCGGCCTGCCCCGCGATATTGCAGACGATATTTTCGAACCCTTCGTGTCGGGCAAGGAAAACGGGACCGGGCTGGGGCTCGCGCTGGTGTCGAAACTGATTGGCGACGCGGGCGGCTGGATATCAGTGGACAGCGTGCCGGGGCGCACGGTGTTCCGGATATCACTGCCGGTCGCACCCAAAGAGATTAACGCAGGAGAAGATTGATGGACGGGACAGTATTGGTTGCCGATGACGACCGCACGATCCGCACGGTTTTGACCCAGGCGCTGACCCGCGCGGGCTGCAAGGTTCATGCAACCTCGTCAATCGTGACGCTGATGCGCTGGGTCGATGAGGGCAAGGGTGATCTGGTGATCTCGGACGTTGTGATGCCTGATGGCAATGGACTCGATCAATTGCCCAAGATTTCCAAGGCGCGCCCCGGTCTGCCTGTCATTGTCATTTCCGCGCAAAACACCATCATGACCGCGATTCAGGCCGCCGAGGCAGAGGCCTATGACTATCTGCCCAAGCCGTTCGATCTGCCTGACCTGATGAAACGTGCCGCCCGCGCGCTTGAAGTCAAGCGCCGTGCGCCAGCACCCCGCACCCCGGACATCAATGCGACAGAGCAGGGCGGTGATCTGCCGTTGGTCGGGCGCACGCCGGTGATGCAGAACCTCTATCGGCTTGTGGCGCGGGTCATGAATACACAACTGCCGGTGCTGATCACCGGCGAAAGCGGCACCGGCAAATCGCTGATTGCCCGTGCCGTTCACGATTTTTCCGACCGGCGCAGCCAGCCCTTCGTGGTTGTCTCGGCGTCTGACCTTGAAGGGATGGATGGCCCTGCCACCGTTCTTAACCGGGCCAAGGGCGGCTCGATCCTTTTTGATGAGGTCAGCGATCTGCCCGAGCAAGCGCAGGGGCGGATCGTGCGAATGCTGGACAGTCTCGGTGACAACGCACCGCGGATCATGGCCACCTCGCAATCGGACCTGATGGCGCGAATGGAAGACGGGTATTTCCGCGAGGACCTGTTTTACCGCTTGGGCGGTGTCACAGTGGATGTGCCGTCCTTGCGCGAACGTGTCGATGATATCCCGCTTCTGGCGGAACATTTTCTGGCCCGCGCCGAACGCGATGGCGCACCTTTACGGCGCTTTGGCGAGGCAGCGCTTGATCTGGTGCGCGCCTACAGCTGGCCAGGCAATGTGCGTCAGCTTGAGAATGCCGTCCGGCGTCTGGTATTCACCGCGACGGAAGAGGAAATCACCCGTTCCGAAGTCGAGATGGTTTTGGGCAACCAGCCAGCCATTGAACCGCTGCGTTCGG
>Ga0316204_10008435_pt1 | contig 14323 bp, 18 predicted proteins | sample 6monrhotite_MG_2_FD_205661 | JGI IMG/M metagenome (GOLD analysis project Ga0316204, IMG submission 205661) | Microbial mat bacterial communities from mineral coupon in-situ incubated in ocean water Damariscotta River, Maine, United States -... | ecosystem: Environmental > Aquatic > Marine >...
TCAGCCGCGCATCGGGCTGTGGTACCAGCAACAAAATGCTCCATCAATCGGTGTTGTTTTATTCTACTTAATCGACTCTTCCGCATGTACATTAGATAACATTTCCTTAGTTATCTGGTACAGCCCCAAGAATTATATTAGAAGGCGGACGGTATGTGAGAGTCTTTGCAATAAGCAATCAGATATTTTTTGCGCCAATATTGATGTATTTAATTTCTTATCCCTTGGATGCTGATGGAAATCAAATAACAGCTTTTCAAAATATACGGCCCGTATTTGGGGGGCATATTCTTCCGATAGTTGGGAATATATATGATTTTGTTGAATCGGGTGATAGAAATTATCAACATGTATTGATTGTAAGGCCACAGACTAATGCGTCTGGCGCAGATATTAATGCTAATATAACGTTAGAGGTAAGCAATTGTCCTTTCATCGGTTAATGATCATATTATCATTTGTGATATTATCCATTTCGGCAAGTCATGCTGCTACCATTGGAAGTCTTTACCATATAAAATTTAACTGGAAAGTTGAACAAAGAACTTCCGCATACTATGAAATGACCACTTATATTTTTGACTCCATGAGCAAGGAACCTGCCTATCTATATTCTAAATATGGCAATTTTAGTGGTGTCTATATATGGATTCCTAAAAATAGCTCCTACGCTAAATTGGAAAGAATTATTTCCAATGCAAATAGCCAATATATTGTTCCGGTAATTGATGATAATTCGCCTCTGAAAATATTATTGGATAAAATATTTCTTGGTATTGATAGCGGGCAAACAACTTTTACCTGTCATGTCGTAATGCCAGTGGAGTTTAATTCTGTTGACGAAGTAATGAGGTATCTCACAAAAATACAATATTATATTCTCAGAAGGGGGTATTTAATTTCCATGACATTTATTGGAAAAACAGAGAAAAAGTTTGATATAAGTTTTAATTTCCTTGCTGATTGTATATCAAGGAAAGAAATTGTGAGCGATTTGTTACATATTGTTTCTCTTGATCACAAGAATCAGCGGCAATTGTATTCACCTCATCAGAAATGAACAAGATATCCGTCACCAAATTTTGTTCCTACGGTATTAGAGCTTTTCTGTCCTTGTTTGAATTAATTAGATTGCCCCCGGATCGAACGGTATTTTAATTTGGGGGCTATCGGGGTGTTAGACGAATTCTGTAATTCGCGCTCAGTCATAAACGCTGTTAATGATTTTAAAGAACGACAGATAAGATTGGCCATACAGAATGCTTTGGGTATTTGTCGTAAACTATAAAAAACAAAAATTAAACACACACAGGCTAGATTCACTGACAGGGATAATACAACAACAGACATAACGAATGAGGGAGCTCTCTATTCTATTGGAAATTCCACTTTTTTCCGCTCTAACCGTTGTACGATTGATATCGATTGTTCAAAAAAATATTTAAAAATGGAAGGAATTATGACTTTTGAGATGCTCTATTATCTGCCAAAAGATGTTAATGGGACTATTTTTGGTTTATTGTCAGTATATTTCTTCTGGTAATGTTCGTAGGACCTCTGTTGTTACCGCGTGTATTTATTTGGCCGACCATGGTAATTAATCTGTTCATATTGATCGGAAGTGTTGATCTTCTTTGGAATAATTATGAGCGGGCTATAATATTCTGGACGAATATTAATACAGGTTATGGAAAATATGGTTGGATCAAAGAACAATTGTTTTTCATTTTTTGCGCCCTGCTTTTCGTAGGCCTTCTTATGCCTTCTATATGTCATATAATTAAAAAGATGAAATGACTACTATACAAATACGAGTCCATGAGGGAAGAAGATGTTTTTTGAAATATGTTATATAAAATATGTTATATAATTGGACAATTCCGAGAAAGTTGATACGGGTAGATTACCTGTTTTTGTTGTCGGTTTCTTTGTTCGCCTTGTATCGTCCGGCCCTGTTTTATATCAAAGCTCTCTGGAGAAAACGACAAGAATTCTAAAGCTGAAAGATAACTCATCAATCTTTGACATTACTGTGAATTACCCCGCTCTTTATGGCGGGTTTTTTTATTGGAAAAAATATGACAGATACAATTATCGATAATTTGGTCGAGAAGGTCAGGGCTGAATAGTGCCGAGTTTTGTGGTCTTTCAATTTTTACGATATCAATTATAATACTTAACTAAAGGATAAATGACCAATGTATGATGAAAAGCATTTGCCGGCCCGAACTCAATTCAGCCATTATTTGCGGACTGGCAGAATTCTGACAGCGGAATCTTTTGAAGAGCGGAAGTCATATCAAACAATATGTGATGATTTTTTATCTCAAAAAGGATGGAGTACGCGTGATTTTTGGAATCATTATTTCAGTGGAAATGGGCGGACAGTTGACTTGGCTCATGTAGGGTTACTGGACAGGTTTCAGAATAGTCGGTCTGTCAGGCGGGCTGTTAATGAGTTTCGGGATCGTCAGAAACAATTGGCAAGACAAAAAGCGATTGCGATTTGCCGAAAGGTAAAGAGAGGGGATGCGACAATACAATTCACCACATTTCCGGATAGAGATAATACCGTAACAGATGTTACTTTGGATATACTGCGGCTTTTTTCTGTAGGCCGCTCAACTTTTTTCCGATCAGCGCGGTCTGTGCTAGACGTGAATTGTGAGAAGAGGACAATACGACTGGAAGGGGTGATGAATTTTAGTATTGATGATGCCTTTATTGATGCCAAAGATATTCCGAATATGATGAGGGGTGATCAGGACTTTGAGAATGCAGTACCCTTTAAAATTATCGCCAGCTGGCATAAAAAATGGATTTGGGGAGGTAGGTTCTGAATAATCTACGGGATAATAATATGGCATATTGTTGGCAATTTTTTGAAAAAATATGTCTTGCTGTGGCCTCAATTTTAATATGGTTCCCGGTTATATGGGCTTTTTTCTTGCCCGATATAATGGCGTTTCTGAATTGGATAATGAGTTGGTTTTCTAATATGGAGGGACATATATTTGAAGACATTATTTTTTCCAGCTATATTATCTTTTGCCTTGTGGTTCATAGCTTCATTTTCGGGTTATTGGCCTATATATTCCCTGCATTTTATATTCTGCCTGTATGGGGGCTAATGCTTTATTCTTTTTATTTAAGTGCACAGAAAAATATTTTCTATCTTATTCATATAGATGATGTATCCAAATTTTATTATTTTGAAAATGGGGAAAACCGGTATCAATATTATACGGCCACTGATATTTATCTGTTGATACTGAATATAATTTTTTTGATTATTCTGTATCGTCCGGCCCTGTTTTATATCAAAGCTCTCTGGAGAAAACGACAAGAATTCTAAAGCTGAAAGATAACTCATCAATCTTTGACATTACTGTGAATTACCCCGCTCTTTATGGCGGGTTTTTTTATTGGAAAAAATATGACAGATACAATTATCGATAATTTGGTCGAGAAGGTCAGGGCTGAATAGTGCCGAGTTTTGTGGTCTTTCAATTTTTACGATATCAATTATAATACTTAACTAAAGGATAAATGACCAATGTATGATGAAAAGCATTTGCCGGCCCGAACTCAATTCAGCCATTATTTGCGGACTGGCAGAATTCTGACAGCGGAATCTTTTGAAGAGCGGAAGTCATTTTTTGTCGGCAATGTTGCACGCAGGGTAATTTTGTCCAAGCTAAAGAGTTTTGTTCAAAAACGTCCGTGGACTACGGAAAGTTTTGTTGCCTATTATTTTATTGGGGGCGGGGGATCAATTGATTTGGCAAATGTTGGATTGTTGGGCAGGTTTCGTAAAAATAGTTCTGTCAGAGGTGCGGCGGATAAATTTAAAGCCAGGCAGGTTAACTTGGTAATAGAAAAAGCCAGAAATATTTGTCGCAAGGCAAGAAAAACAAATGTTATATCAAAACATGGATTTTCTGACCGCAATACTGAAGTAACGAATGTTACAAATGATGGCCCCCTTTTCTCAGTTGATGGGTCCACGCTCTTTCAATCTTCCGAAGCAAAATTTATATTGGATTGTGAGTCGCAAGATATTCACTTGCAAGCCAGATTGAATTTCAGAATTGACGACCGATTTGTTGATGCAGTTGATATATTTAATTGGTTTGGCCCTGATTTGGATTTACCTTTTTCAAAAGCATATAATATTACAGCCAATTGGTATGAGAACTATGTTTGGAAGGGGCGTTCTTGAATATGAGGCAGAAGGTGGGGAGAAGGTATGACTGGAGAAAGTATGAACGCATTATATTAGGCATAGCATCGGTCATTGGATGGTTTCCGATAAGTTGGATATTCTATTTTTCGGGTTATATCCTATGGGCGATATTTTTTTCTTTTTCGGACGCCATTGCGCCGGAATTTGAATTATGGAGTTATATCGGTTTGTGTATTATTGTGCAGCTGGTTTTGTTTGGCGTTTTTGCTTATCGATTTCCTCATATTTATATTATACCTACCTGGCTGATTTGCCTGTTAGGGCTCATTTTGAGTGTCAGGCAGGTTATATTATCTATTATAGGCCCCGATGATCCAAAGATTTTTCTGGCCATCTTTGCCTTGATATCCCTAACCATCCTGTTCCGCCCGGCCTTGTTTTATGGCCGCGCGCTTTGGCGAAGAGTATTGGCCCACCGCGCCTGAGGGCCGTAATAATATTTATCATGTCTATTCGACTATAGGAGTTGCTTCATGTATGACGCGAAAAATATCCCCGCCCGGACGGCCTTCAGCCATTACTTAAGGACGGGACAGAGAATTGATGAGTTTCAATCGGATAATGTAAGTTATCTGTTAAAGCGGTACCAAAAGTTATTAGAACGGTTAGAAATAGTCCGGAAAAAATTGTTGTTACAGGAGGGCGTTTTGTACTGTAACAGTTACAAAATTTCCAAATTTTCGTGGCCCCAATGAGGGCGACTCTGTCTTCTGCACCTCTGGATGCTAATGGCAATAGAATAACGGCATTTCAGAATAATCCGGCTCCATTTATTGGTCTTTTCCCACCGGTTACCAAGAGGACATATAGATTTGATGCCGGGCCTGTTGGAGATAGTTATCGGCATGTTTTGATTGTCAAACCTGATGCCAGAGCAACGGGCGCAGATTTTATTGTGAATATAACATTGGAGGCCAGAGATTGATTTTTCGAAGAATAACGGCTGTACTTGTCTTTATTTTCTTTTTCAGCTCTCTGAGTTTTGGCAATAAAATTGGCAAGATTCATCATATTAAATTTGAGTGGAAGTTGCAAAAAAATGTTTCCGCTTTTTATGAAATGACCACATATATCTATGAAGCTATGGGCAAGAAGCGAGAAGTTCTTTTTTATACTGAGTATGGAAATCTGATTGATCTTCATATATGGCTTTCTGATGATGATTCATATGTTAAAATGCAACGCATTATTTCCTCGGCAAATAATGCTTATATCAAAGCCGTAATTGATCCTGTTTCAACTGTAAAAACGCCGCTGCATAAGATGTTTTTTGAGGTAAACAGGGGTGGAAATGAGGCTGTTTGTGAAATTCATAAAACAATGGAATTTATTGATGCGGATGAGGCCTGGACGTATCTTCAAAAAATGCAGGATCTGGTCTTTAGGCGGGGGCATTTAATATCCATGTTATATATGGGTAAGACAGAGAAAGAGTTTGATATAATATTTAGTTTTTTTGGTGACTGCATTTCAAAAGATGCCATTGTTAATGATTTGTTGAACATAATATCTGCGAACGGCCCCGGTTAAATATACCTCAAAGTCATTTAATATGGTGTAACAATATAAAGATAATATGAGGTGATTTATAATTAAAAAGGCGAAGGTTAATATTAAGCATATTTTGCAAAGAGCTTGGTTCTGGCGGGCTTCTTTATACGCGGGAGCATTGTTTTTTTGGTCCCTGATTTTTATAGCGGGTTTTTTTAGTGAGAATGAGCCAAGTATATCGATCGAACAATTATGGATAGTGGCAATATTTTATGGTGCGTTATTCGTTCTTCTCCCCATTATATATTGGCGGGTTTATGTGGCTCTTGCGTGGATAATAAATGTTATTTTTTTATTGGTTCTTATATTGAGCATGATGAGACTTGCTCATATAATAGCGGGCGATCCCTATTATTTAGAGAATAATGAAAGAATTTGGGGGCCGGGATTTCACTTCATGCATTATGTTGTATTGGGCGTTACCAGTCTTTTTATTTACACACTAAGATGTCCGGCACTGCTGTACCTCAGAGCGCGTTGGCAGAACCCGGCAGCGAGGGCGATAACGATCTGTGTGGCCTGTGCGGCGGCATTGTTTATGATCTGGACATTAAAGGCATTCGCGATGAGCGCAATGCCCGTTACCAGGACTTGGCGCGGAAGCATAAGACGGCGAAGGATGAGGGCAAGACCCATAAAATATGGCAGATGAAGGGGGATTTTTTTACCCGCCTAAGCCATAAAAGAGCCAACGGACAGAAAGTTAAGATTGACGAGAAATTCCGGGTTGGTAGTGAAGCATTATTTTTGCCCAATGATCCTGAGGCTTCCTTTAATGAAACCGCCAATTGCCGGTGTATTGTTCGATATGTTAAAGAATATAGCAGCATACAGTCAATTGGCGATAAAGAACTTGATCAATATGGCATTGAGGCAACAGATTATATTGTAGCGGAACTCCGTAACGCTGAAGATAAAAGGGGGCCCACAATTCGGCGAAATATACAGCTTGGTGTGGCCGTTGATAAACACGGCGACTGGAAGGATGCAAATCCTTATGTTCTCGAAGGCCTGGACAGCACTGCCGGCATACGCGGAGGTCTGGGATATATTCGTAAGGGTACAAAATTGATTGTTATCGGCTTGCCCCGAAAAGACAGCCTTGATTTAATTTTTAGGGAACCATATGTTACGCACATATATAACCTGATTAAAAAATATCATGTCCCTGTTGTCATGTTTAAAAGAGGGCCGGACAATCGACAATTTCTTTTCAGACCCCCTGCGGGGAGCCCGCCGGTGATGTGGAAACCTTTTAAATGAGAAAGAGATACCCTATGGAAAAAATACCTGTCTGTCTTATGGTTATCTTTTCACTATGCTCATTCGGGGCAATTCCGAATGCATTTTCTGAAGAAAGTCATTTTCATGAAGTATCCATGATACACTTAATCGCCAATCCCAAAAAATATCGGTACAAGAAAATTGCCGTTAAGGGATATTATACGGAGGCCAGAAACGGTCATTTGTTTCTTTCCAAAGATCATGCTGACATTATGGATATAAAGTCAGGTTTCCCTGTTTTGGATAGCAGAAACGTTAACAACGCTCAATCCTCTGCCGCATGCAGTGGTCACTATGTTGAGATGCGCGGTGAATTCGTAAGTTTTAAGGATTGGGAGCGTTACTCTATCATTGACTTGGAAAGGGTGTTAATCCTTAAGCAAAATAAAGAATGTTGGAAAGTTCGGAAGCGGTAACGATATAAAATGATATTATTCCGTGCAGCGGCATTATTTACGCACTGGTCAGCGATGGCTGGATTTGGGCCTAATCTCATGAATAGAATGTAGGCCATGTTATTCCGGCTCTTTCGGGGGCCGTATGGGGTAGCTGGGGAAGCGGTTTTCTGTTACTTGTTTTTCGGCTCTTTCAATTTGATGCTCATCCAGTTTTTTGCGGAAATTCTGCAGGGTTTCTTCTGTGATATCAGGATCATTTTGTTGGTATAGCCTTAATATCCAGAAATAAATGTCGTCTTTTTGATCGTAATAGGCGGGCGCAAGTTGGTGAAAACGTAACAGTTCCTTGTCCGCGCGGATATCGCCGGATTTGGCCGCACTTAACAACAGGTCATATGCCGCCATCATGACATAGAAGTTATCATGGGGCCGACTGAAGTCTATGGAGAATATTGGGAATTTCTGTCTTTCTTCAAAGAATTCTTTATTGCGCATGAGCATGGCGCGGGGATAATGGGCTGGGCCAAAATCATAAAAATGAGAGGAAATATAGAGCCACTCATAGGCCAGCACGGGATCCTGTTTGTGACCGCCCGTGCCCTTAAGGAGATGCAGGCCAACGTCCAGATACCCAGCGCCGCCTTGTTCGTGAATATTTTTAAGCCAACGGATGCGTTGGATAACAGGCTCCGGTATATCCCAAGGGCCCGTGGCATGAAAGGTGACATTTTCGAGAATATCCCTATCAGTCATATTCCATATATTGGCCGGACCAAGATCGGGATCGGGATCAGGGTCAGGGTCGCGTGTTCTAGCATACCAGGGGGCCAACATGATGGCGGCTTCTTTTGATAAGGCCCGGGCTTTGTCTTTATCCTGTTCAATGCCCTTTCCGTACCAGTAGAGGCTTGCCAGACGAAATTTAATATGGGCAATATGACTGTAATAGTTTTCAAATAAGATGGCGGGCTGGCCTTTGGCATCAAGAGAAGGATGATCAATATATTTTAAGGCACTGTTATATAGGGCTAGTGCTTTGGAGAAATCCTGTTCAGCGCATATGCCGCGCATGTAAAGGTCCGCCTGCAGAAGACTGTCCGGGAGCGATAAGGGTTCATTAAAATCAAGAATTTTCAGAAAATCTGCGCAGCGCCCTTCTTTAAAAGCCGTGCTGACGGACATATGGTATTTTCGGGTTTTTCGCTCTGTTTCCCGAGAGGCTTGGCGCATCTCTTCTCTAAACTGTTTGTCTTTTTTAAGATGCGTTTCGACTTTTTTTACGTCACGATTGTATTTATTTTCCAGAGAATAATAATCGGCCACCCTCGTCATGAGGAGAACGCCGATGCCGAGTAATATGAGCAATCCTATTCGTGACCTGGAAGACATGATGTTATCCCAATATGCTTTGTATGTGTCTTTATCTATAACAGTATTTAAGTGGATAGCCGAAAATTTATAATTTAAGGGTCACATTTTTTTTATTCTAAACATTCAAAGAGATGAGAGAATACTGAGATCAGGATAGCTCTTCATAAACTCATCCATGCAACATGCACATCTATACCATTAATTTATCCCTAATATTATGGAGAGTTACCATGTGTCAATCAAATAATTATACCAAATCTTCTGTGGAACAGTATTTACGTTACGGCAGAGGTCAGAGTCGTATTGTCATTAACGGTCAGCCTGAGCAAAAAGGAACGGTAGAGAAATTGTCATCAGAATGTGGAACAGCTCTAGCGGCCTATCGTTACGCTCATATAGATTATATAAAAGCTATCAGAAAGGTTCTTCAAATTCAAAAAGACAAGGCGCAGCTAGCCCTTGAAATTGAGAATGAACTTGACAATATCATACCGCGTCAGAATGGGGAGTTAATAAGTATTATTGCTATTTTATTGCCATTCCTGCGACGTGCGAAAACTCAGTGGGCAACGCGAAAAGTCATTTCAGCAGGGACAGGAATATTGCGAAGTCTGATAAAAATATCAGATCTATATCCACCTATTCGTAAGCTAGTTGGTCAATTAGAACAAAAATATACGGTTCATGCCGTTTGGCGTAATAAAATGGATACGCGAGGTCGGCGTAAGGAAAGACTTTATCGACAATATAGAAATATGGGCTGCCCCAAGGACGTTATTCAACAGTATGTTGATCGGGATGAAAATCTAATATAGGATTTCATCCTGATGGATTAATATAGATAAGTGCAGATGAGATCGGGCAACGTGACCTATTGAGGGAAGCAGAAAAACTTTGCGGATTGTTTCTAGAGGACGATAATATAGGCCGGGAAAAATCGACCAAGAGATTCCAGAAGAGGTTTTCTCATAGACAAGCCATAGATTTTACAAGTGCGTTTTTCGCGTTGGGGAATAGCTATCTAGATATGGCACTTGTGGCTGATGTGGAAGTCAATTGTATAACAAGAGCTGTGGCCATCACAGGCAATATCCGTTATGAGATTAATGACTGATTTAGGGACGTTACGGACTTTGAGGATAAAATTTCCGGAAATTAGGATTATGAAGGTGGTTCACCATATAAAATCTGGGCTAGTTGGCGGCAGCCGTATGGTTGGAAAGGGGGTTTATGAATATGAGGCAGGCAGCAGGTGATACATATGCATGGCAGGTTTATGAGCGAATAATTCTGGGGTTTACCTTGTTCTTTGTTTCTCTTCCTGTTTTCGAAGTTGTGTATATTATTGGCGATATGTTCTGGGTTAAAGGGCCACCCTTTCTCCACCAGGATATTACGTGGGTTCATATTGTTATGGCAACGGCCATTCATCTCACCTTTTTTGGTGCATTGGCATATGTTTTTCCTAAAGTGTATATTCTGCCTGTATGGCTATTAAATCTTATAGGATTTTTTCTGAACGTAAAACAAGTGGTGACTATGGTTACACATCCATATGATCCGAATATCTTATATTATTCTGGTATGTTGACCATTTTTACCTTATTTTCCGCGATAATTTTATTCCGTCCGTCCTGGTTTTATGCTCTGGCTATATGGCGAAAAATAATTTTTGTGAACGACACGGGTTAAATATACCTTACCGTTGCGATTACCCTTAAGAAGATGATTTATGCAATATAGCTACCCGATCCGGATGCGCTATTCCGGCTCTTTCGGGGGCCGTATGGGGTAGCTGGGGAAGCGGTTTTCGGCTACTTGTTTTTCGGCTCTTTCAATTTGATATTTACTTAGTTTTTTGCGGAAATTTTGGAGGGCTTCTTCTGTGACATCAGGATCATTTTGCTGATATAGCCGTAACATCCAGAAAAAAATGGCGTGTTTTTGGTCGTAATAGGCGGGCGCAAGTTGGTGAAAACGCAACAGTTCCTTATCCGCGCGGATATCGCCGGATTTGGCCGCGCTTCGCAGCAGGTTATATGCTCTCATGCCGACAAAGAAATCATCATAAGGTCGGCTGAGTTCAACGGAGAATATGGGGAATTTCTGTCTTTCTTCAAAGAATTCTTCACTGCGCATGAGCATGGCGCGGGGATAATAAGCCGGGCCAAAATCATGAAAATGAGAGGAGATAAAAAGCCATTCATAGGCCAGCGCGGGATCCTGTTTGTAACCGCTTGTGCCGTTAAGAAGGTGCAGGCCAACGTCCAGAAAGGCCTGTCCGCCATCTTTGTGCATTGCCTTTAACCCGTTGATCTGCTGGGTCACCGGTTCCGGCATATCCCAGGGGCCGGTGGCGTGAAAGGTGACATTTTCGAGAATATCCCTGTCCGTCATATGCCAGGCATCGGTGGGGCCAAGTTCGGGATCAGGCGCACGATGACTTACGCTGGCATACCAGGGCGCGAATATGAGGGCGGCTTCTTTTGATAAGGCCCGGGCTTTATCTTTGTCTTGAGAAATTCCCTGACCCCGCCAGTAAAGGGTCGCCAGGCGAAATTTAATATGGGCGATATGGCCATAATATTCTTCGGGTAAATACAGGCGCCTACCGTTAAAATATTCATTGTTGTCATATATTTCTGTTAATTCTTTTTGATAAAGGACAAAAGCTTTCGAGAAATCCTGGGCCATGCATTTACCGCGCATATAAAGATCGGCCTTCAGGAGGCTTTCAGGGGTGCTCAAGGGCGCTTCAAAAGCGAGCAATGTCATAAAATCCGCACAGCGCCCCTCTTTGAAAGCCGTGCTGACGGACATATGGTATTTTCGCTTCTTTCGTTCTTTCTCTCTGAAACTTTGTCTGATTTCCTCGTCCAGACGTTTGTTCGCGGCTACACTTTGTTCCACAGATTTTGTCGTTTCAGCCATTTCCTGTTTGATGCGGGTGTATTCTTTGTCCCAGGAATATTCCCGCACCACCAAAACGACAAATATGGCGATCAAGATCAGGATTAACCCGGTGCCGAGCGTTACAATTTTTTGCATTATATCTTGAAGCCACATACCCCTACCTCTCTATTATTTATAAATAGTTTTTTTACCACATCTGACTTTTTTTGATCAGAACGCTTTTCTTCACCTTACGATTAATATCTAAATTAAACAACATATTGGAGGCTTCTTATGTCACATTTAAAAAAACATCCCAGATCAGCTATCGAAAAATACTTACGGTACGGGAATGGTCAGGGCCAAGGCTATATTGTCATTAATGACACGCCTGAACAAAAAGGAGAATCTGAGGAAATGTCAAAAGAGTGTAATGATGCATGGAATGTTTTCCTACGCGCTAAAGAATCTCATGATGAGGCCACAGATATAGTTTTCAGCCTTCAAGATGACTTAAACCAAATTAATATCACTATTGAAAATATACTTAGGGGTATCAAGGATTCCAGAACGGGTCATTTATTACGTATGGCGGCTGATATGATTCCTTTACTAAGGGCCGCAAGGTTAGCCCGCGGCACAAGAAATATTATCGCTGCAGTAGGGGATATATTGGGAGATTTATTAGTCATTTCCGATTTATATGCACCCATAAAAAAACAAAAAGATTTCATTGTAAGAATACATAAAGAACTCAAATACTGGAACACTGAAATGGATAGACTGGAAAAGGAGAAAGAGAGGCTCTTTCACAGATATAATCGTATGGATTGTCCTGCTAAATAACGCTTGTTGCAAATAACGGGTTTGACCAAGAATTATACGATACCATCATGAACAAAAAAATTTACAAATTAAATAATCATTGCCTCTATTCATGTCGTCACATCATTTTGACCGACCGGCCAATTGAGCGGGCTGTCTATTGGATTTTTTTTGATTTGGTTGGCAGGTGGTTATTGCCTTATATTACCCGTGCCAGCGTTTTTCAGAGAGTGAGGGATGGGTTCCTGGGGCAGATTCAACGTGACCTATTGAGGGAAGCAGAAAAACTTTGCGGATTGTTTCTAGGGGACGATAATATAGGCCGGGCAAAATCTATCAAGAGATTCCAGAAGAGGTTTTCTCATAGACAAGTCATAGATTTTACAAGTGCGTTTTTTGCGTTGGGGAATAGCTATCTAGACATGGCACTTGTGGCTGATGTGGAAGTCAATTGTATAACAAGAGCTGTGGCCATCACAGGTAATATCCGTTATGAGATTAATGACTGATTTAGGGACGTTACGGACTTTGAGGATAAAATTCCGGGTAATCAGGAGCTGCCTCTTGGGACGCCTTTTAAGATGGTCGCCCATTGGTCACGGCCTGTCAGCCTATCAGGAAGATTCCAGTGATGCGTGATATTGAGAAATAGTATATGCGGATACTACTGACTTTGGGTACTGTTTTTTTGTGGTTTCATTTGTTCATGGGTGTCTTCATAAATATTCTTGTTCGGGAGGAAGGGTTTCTAACCCATCAGTTTTCGCCATTTATTTATGTCGGTCGTTATCTTTATTCCGATAATATTCATGACGATGTTTTCTGGTATTTGTTGGGCGGCTTTTTTCTGATTACGGTCATAGGCTCTTGGATTTGGTCACGTATATGGTAATGGCCAGAGTCATATTGTCATTAATGATAAGCCTGAGAAAAAGGGAGCGTCGGAGAAATTATGATAAAGTTCTGTATAAACAAAGGTATAAGGTTGAAAATATGTTCGGAAGACTGAAGGATTGGCGAAGGATCACAACCCGATATGACCGTTGCGCACACACTTTCCTCTCAGCAATCTACATCGCTACAATCGGTATATGGTGGATTTAATGAGGCCGGAGCCTAGGCAACCAGAGCTGCTCAAATGAGCGGCTTTTTTTCGTTTTCACAATATTTTTTTCACAGACATTAACAAATTGTAACAATATTTTGGAAAAGGATACCTTTTATCTCATGCGTAATTTAAATAACTTTAAACATACGACTTCTTTTGATTATTACTTAAGAACAGGCCGTAGAATAATTATTAATAATACCAAAACGCGAGCTGATGAAAATTTACACAAGAAAATAGATTTATCTTTTCTTAAACATCTTCGCCCTGATGATAAAAAATTGGCAACGCATTATTTTTTAGGCGGGGGAAAGGAATATAACTTAGTTCAAAATGGTATGTTAAATAAACTTATAGGCGCTTCCTCTTTTAAGAGACTTAAAGCAAAATTTGAGGCGAATATCAAAAAAGAAATTGTGAAATACTCGAGAGATATATGTAAACAAAAGCCGAGAAATAAAATTGTTAGGTTTAATCGGACTTTCTTTGAGCATTTACCTATTGATTTCACAAGTAATTTAGGGGCTGTCCTAGATAACTAGCCCATATATTGTTTAACCCATTGTTTTAACTCTTTTAGTTGAGCTTTTGGATTAGGGTTATTAAATCGCCACTCACACTCCTTTAAGAATAGAGGAAAATGCTTGG
>Ga0316204_10008436_pt1 | contig 14321 bp, 15 predicted proteins | sample 6monrhotite_MG_2_FD_205661 | JGI IMG/M metagenome (GOLD analysis project Ga0316204, IMG submission 205661) | Microbial mat bacterial communities from mineral coupon in-situ incubated in ocean water Damariscotta River, Maine, United States -... | ecosystem: Environmental > Aquatic > Marine >...
CTGAATTATTAAAAATGGCTGTAAGGTTTCCTGATGCTTTAAGTACCGAACGTGATGATATTGATGTCGATGAATGGAAACAAATTGAAGATGGTATTAAATCAACTTTAGAAAAAATTAAGGACTATAGACTACAAGAAGGAAAGGCCCTAGAAAGTGACTTTAACGATAGAATTAAAAACATTGATGATTTACTCGAACAAGTCATTGCAATTGATCCAGAACGCATTGAAAATGTTAGAGAACGCTTAAGAAAAGGAATTGCTGATATTAAAGAAAAAGTAGACGAAAACAGATTTGAACAAGAGCTTGTTTACTATATTGAAAAATTTGATATTACTGAAGAAAAAGTGCGCCTTCATAACCATTTAGAATACTTTGTTAAATCATTAAACTCAGATGATTCTAATGGGAAAAAACTAGGTTTTATTGGTCAGGAAATAGGTAGAGAAATTAATACTATTGGCTCAAAAGCCAATTATGCGCCAATGCAAAAAATAGTAGTGCAAATGAAGGATGAACTGGAGAAGATTAAGGAGCAATTATTAAACGTATTGTAGTTATGAGCAATGGTAAATTAATTGTGTTCTCTGCACCTTCAGGCTCTGGCAAAACAACTATTGTAAAACATCTTTTAAATCAACCTGAGCTCAATTTAGAGTTTTCTATTTCGGCTATGTCTAGAGATAAAAGAGGTGAAGAAATAAATGGGAAAGATTATTATTTTTTATCTGCCAAAGAGTTTATTTCTAAAATTAAAAAAGATGAGTTTTTAGAGTGGGAAGAAGTCTATCGAGATAATTTTTATGGCACTTTAAAAACCGAAGTAGAGCGCATTTGGGCACTTGGTAAGCATGTTATTTTTGATATTGATGTATCTGGAGGCTTACGCATAAAACGAAAATTTCCAGAACAAACATTGGCTGTTTTTGTAAAACCGCCAAGTATTGATGAACTTAAAATACGACTTAAAAAGCGTAAAACTGAAAGTGAAGACAAAATAAATATGCGAGTAGCCAAAGCATCAGCTGAATTAGCTACAGCGCCACTTTTTGATGTGATTATTGAAAATGATTCTTTAGATAAAGCTTTAGATGAAGCCTATACTCTAGTAAACAATTTTGTAAACCCAAGCTCTTAAAAATGAAAGTTGGTCTTTACTTTGGTACGTTTAACCCTATTCATGTTGGTCATTTAACTATTGCCAACCATTTGGCTGAATATAGTGACCTTGACCAGGTTTGGTTTGTAGTTACACCTCACAGTCCTTTTAAGAAGAAAAACTCATTACTGGACGATTACCAACGACTGGAAATGGTATATCTAGCCACAAAGGATTACCCAAAACTTAAAGAAAGTAATATTGAGTTTGGTTTACCTCAACCTAATTATACCGTAAACACCTTAAGTTATTTAGAAGAAAAATATCCTGATAATGAGTTTGCGCTTATTATGGGAGAAGATAACTTGAAGAGTTTTCATAAATGGAAAAACTACGAGGTAATTTTGGCTAGACATAGCATTTATGTGTACCCAAGAATATCTGAAGGGAAAGTAGACCATCAATTTGATGATCATCCAAATATTGTAAAAGTTGACGCGCCAATTATGGAACTCTCTTCTACTTTTATAAGAAAATCTATTAAAGCTGGGAAAAACGTGAAGCCTATGTTGCCAGAACACGTTTGGCAATACCTTGACGAAATGAATTTCTATAAATAAAAAAAGCCAACTAATTCAGTTGGCTATCCTTATTTAATTCTATTATGTGTTAATACGAAGGTGGGTCGTTTTCATCACAATCAGATAATTTTGCCTCAACATACATTGCCCAACTGTTTCCTGAAAACTCTGTGCCTTCAGCCCAAGCAGTCTCTCCTCCTGTAGGTCCTTTTACTTCGGCATGAGCAGCAAAACAATAGTCTTCTAAAATATCATCTAAGCTAACCGTATAAGTTACTTGATTAACCCCATCGGAATGTGTAGAATGATATTCAAAATGTCCTATTTTAGGATTTCCAGAGCCAGTAGTTGGAATTGATCCATCGTCGCATCCACCAATACTTAAATGTGTTGCATCTATCGTCCAATCACTATTTGTAGTGTATGTAATAATTAAATTTTCTCCGTCATTCTCAACTGTTACTGTACCTGCAATATGATGTTGACCAGCAATTAAATTAGTGGTAAAGCATACTTCATCATTTGTACTATTTTGATTATCAGCTACAGTATTTTCAGTAACTGTATAATCTACATTATCAGTATTTGTTTTTTTATTTGTAGAAGCTTCATCATTACTAATTAGTTCAGTAGTGCATCCTAGTAACACAATTAGATTTAGCGTTAAGGCTAATAACATATTTTTTTTCATAACATAAGTTTAAGTAGGTTTGGTATAAAAGTATAATAATCACTTTTAAAAACACTATTTTTTAGATGAACGGCTAATTTTTGTAGTATTATTTTTACTTTTATAGAGCTATTATAAAAAAACCAGCTTTTTTAGCTGGCTTTTTTTATATGTACTAAAACTCTACGAGTCTAAATGAGGAATACGTAATACTTGACCTGGATAAATTAAATCTGGATCTTTAAGCATTGGTTTGTTTGCTTCAAAAATTACAGGGTACTTCATAGCGTTTCCATAAAATTTCTTAGCAATTTTTCCTAATGTATCACCACTAACTACTGTATGAAATTGCGCTTCTGGCTCAACGTGTTCAACAGTCATTTGGTCATTTACTGTTGCAATTCCGTTAGAATTCCCAACAACCAATACCACTTTTTCTTTTGTTGCTTGATCGTAAGCTGCACCTCTAACTCTTGCATTATCACCTTCAATGTGAATCTCTAAGTTTTCTACTTCTAATTGTAAATCTTTTACTGTTTGCATCATGTGCTCTGCAGCCGCTGCTTCTGCTTTTCTTTTTGCTTCTAATGCTTCGGCAGCCTCTTCAGCATCTGTTTTACCAATTCCAAAAACTTTTGCTCCTGCATTTTTAATGAATGAAAATATTCCCATTGTTTCTATTTTAAGGTTAATAATTTATATTTTATAAAGTTCTTAAACTGTTATTGGTATTCCAATTATTGTTAATAACTCTATACGCTTTTTAGACACATTATTTTAAGTAAAGTCACTATAAAAAAGAAACTGCTTAGAATACATATTTCTAAGCAGTTTCAAAACTAAAATAACCAACCAAAATTTTAGCTTCTTGTTTTAACCCTTGGGTTATCTTTCTTTTCTGTTTTTTGTTTACGCTTTTTTTGAGATTTAGATGTTTTTGTATCTGTTGTTCTCATATATTCTATATATCCTCTTCCTTCAAATTCGTAGTAGGTTCCAGATGTTGGATGATATAATTCTATTTGCGCATCATTAAGAACGTTGAGTTCAAAATATTCATTGTCAAAATAATCGTAATCTAATGTTAAAGTTTTTAAGTAGTCATTATTTGCTACATCTTGCACACCATATTTTCCTGTGTAATCCCAATAAATATTGGCAACATTACTAACGTTTTCATCTTGTGAGCTTCTAAAATCTGAGTCATCTCCACCAGATAAAAATTGCATATAGTTTTCGTAATCAAATTCGTTTAATGCACCAACTTCACTAGTATATGTTTTTTCCCAAGCTTCGTATTCTTGTAAGAAATAATGAATGTTGTCGTAGAATACAAAATCGTAGTCGAAGTTACTACGTTGGTAACCGTTTAAAAAATATGAGGTGTCGTTGTTTGGGTTATATAATTCGATGGTATTAGAATCAATTTGATACACATCAAAGGTGTTAAACCCATCAACATCATGGTCTATATCCAAAATCATATCATAAGTACCATAGCTTCCAACTGGAATGCCAAAACCATTTCCTTGGCTTCCAATACCAACTAAGTTATTGTTTGCGTAAAGCGTACCGTTTTTAAATGAGATTGTAAATGCAATCTGCAAAAACGTCGTTTCACCATTTCCAATCGTTTTATTAATATCTACATACCATAACTCATGAGTATTTAATAACTGATTTAAAGATATTGATGGTTCGTCATCTATAATAACCTCTGTGTAACAAGAAGTAAATAATACTGCGACTAGCGCAAATCCCGAAAGTAGTTTTAAAGTCTTCATAAGCTTTTCTTTTAACATTTATAATTAGAGCTTTTCAAATTACGTGCCACAAATGTAATTCACTGATTATCAGGTATAATTGAAACTTAATATTTTACGTATTTTTGGGCATACTAATTAAAATTCTTTATGGCGTCAGATTTAAAATATGCAGTATTTGGTGGTGGAAGTTGGGCAACTGCTATTGTAAAAATGTTATGTGAAAATTTAGATGAAGTTGGATGGTATATGCGTAACGAGCAGGCCACAGATTATATAAAAAACCATCAACACAACCCAAGTTACTTAAGCTCTGTCGAATTTAATTTATCGCAACTAAAACTAAGCAACGATATTAATGAAACAGCCACATATGCTGATGTACTGATTTTTGTAATCCCTTCGGCCTTTGTTTATAAGGAGCTAGAAAAACTAACGGTTGACGTCTCTAATAAAATTATTGTATCTGCTGTAAAAGGTATTATTCCAGAAACAGGTTTATTGGTTGGTGAGCATTTTCATGATAATTATAACATTCCGTTTGAAAATATTGGTGTTATTGCTGGACCATGTCACGCCGAAGAAGTGGCTTTAGAGCGCTTGTCGTATTTAACCATTTCATGTGCAGATGCTGCAAAAGCGCAAGCCATTGCAGACGCTTTGAGCAGCGATTATATTAAAACCAAGATTAGCGACGATATTATTGGTACTGAGTACGCAGTAATGTTGAAGAATATTTATGCCATTGCTGCAGGAATTGCTCATGGTTTAGGTTATGGCGATAACTTCCAGAGTGTGTTAATGAGTAATGCCATTCGTGAAATGAAACGTTTTATTAAGAAAATGCATAAAATGAAGCGTAATATTAATAACTCTGCTTATTTGGGCGATTTATTAGTAACTGGTTACTCGGTGTTTTCTAGAAACCGCATGTTTGGAAACATGATTGGTAAGGGTTATACTGTAAAATCTGCTATGATGGAAATGAGTATGGTGGCTGAGGGTTATTATGCGACTAAAAGTGCCCATTTACTCAACGAGAAAAACGAAAAGAAAACTAAACTACCTATTATTGATGCAGTGTATAGTATTTTATACGAAGGCAAAGACGCCAGAAAAGAGTTTAAAAAACTGACTGAGAAGTTGGATTAATACTTGTGTAAATTAATGAAATATCCAATTATTACTTACTTATTAATCCTTTTTTTGGGTTTTCAAACTGTATGTGGTCAAAGTAAAGAAAACATTTCAATTGGTAGTGCTTTTAAAATTTACTCAAATATTTTAAATGAAGAGAGAACTTGTTTCATAAGCCTCCCTGATTCTTACAAAGAGCATTCTGAATTTAAGGATTACCCTGTGTTAATTCTGTTAGATGGTTATACATATTTTAAAACAACCGTTGGAATTGTTCATTTTATGTCTTCATCTCGTAATAGAAACAACATTATTCCTGAAATGATTATTGTTGCCATTGAAAATGTTAACCGCGAACGAGATTTTACTGTAACTAAACTAAAGACAAAACGAGCTAATTCTATGGGTGGAGGTAGAAATTTTTTAAGTTTTATAGAAAAAGAACTTATTCCTTTTGTTGATAAAACTTATAGTACTGAGGCTAATAGAATTTTGGTAGGACATTCTTTAGGAGGTTTACTAGCAGTCAATTCTTATATTGATGAAAACAGTTTATTCGATGATTACTTATCTATTGATCCAAGTATATGGTGGGATGACAAAACGATGTTAGAAAAAGTGAATTCAATTCCTCAATCATCTTTCAATAAAAAACTATATATAGCTACTGCTAATCAAGGAGAAGCTAATCAGGAAAGAAATAAAAAAAGACATGTTGCTCTATTCAATTTGATAAAAAAAAGACATAAAATACCTAGAAATATTAAACTTGAATATTTCAAATCTGAAAATCATAGATCGGTTCCTCTAATTGCAATATATCAAGGTTTAAGATATTTATTCAGCGATTAATAAACCTCTTCTTTAAAGTATTTACCTCACTAAAACACCCTTAGCTTCCATTAAAGGAAGTAGTTGCAACGCATTTTTATTAACCGTATTTTTTCTAAACAAGTAGGTTTTATCGAACATCTTATTGTCCTCAAAAAACGTGACTTTAAACTCATTGTTTAATGCTAGAATATCTTCTTGCATCAGTTCTATTTTTGCATAACTTTTAGCAGGTAGTTTTTCTAGTTTATGGCGCATTGTAGACGTCGTTTTCGTTTCAGAGTACCCTCTTGTTACAATTAGTACCATTTCTAAATCAACGTGCTTATCATTAATAATGTATGCATTCCAGTCATGAGTTTTGTAAATATCGTTGTACTCATTTACAACAGCTACATACACATCTGTTACCTTAGGAATATAAATATCTTTTTGCAAAACTAAAGTGCGGACTTAAATTGGTCGAGGAAGCGAACATCATTCTCACTTAGCAATCTAATATCTCCTATTTGATGCAATAGCATAGCAATCCTATCGATTCCCATTCCAAAAGCAAATCCAGAATACACTTCAGGGTCAATACCACAATTTTTAAGTACGTTTGGGTCTACCATACCACAACCCATAATTTCTAGCCAACCTGTTCCTTTAGTAATGCGGTAATCAACATCAGTTTCAAGACCCCAATACACATCAACCTCAGCACTCGGTTCAGTAAATGGGAAATAGGATGGGCGTAACCTGATTTTTGACTTCCCAAACATTTCGGTTGTAAAGTATTGCAATGTTTGTTTTAAATCAGCAAAGCTTACATTTTTATCTATATACAACCCTTCTACTTGATGGAAAAAGCAATGTGAACGCGCCGAAATTGCTTCATTACGATATACTCTTCCTGGAGAAATAGTACGAATTGGTGGCTTGTTGTTTTCCATATAACGTACTTGCACAGAACTTGTGTGCGTACGTAATAATATATCAGGATCTGTTTGAATAAAAAACGTATCCTGCATATCACGTGCTGGATGATATTCTGGTAAGTTCAGGGCTGTAAAGTTGTGCCAATCGTCTTCAATTTCTGGGCCTTCACTAACGTTAAATCCAATACGAGAAAAAATATCTATAATTTGATTTTTTACAATTGAAATAGGATGACGAGATCCAATCTCTATAGATTCGCCTGGTCGAGATAAATCCCCAATATTTCCTTTTACTTCGTCTTTGCTTTCAAGCTCTTCTTTTAAAGCATTTACTTTTTCTTGAGCTGTAGTTTTAAGTTTATTTATAGCTTGACCAAATTCTTTCTTTTGCTCGTTTGCTACGTTTTTAAACTCTGCAAAATAATCGTTAAGCAATCCTTTTTTACCTAAATACTTAATTCGGAATGCTTCTATCTCGTCCATAGATTGTGCTGAAAACGCTTCCGCTTCTTCTATGAGTTCTTTAATCTTTTCAATCATGATTTCTCTCTTGTGCTGAATACATTTCAGTATTCAAAATAATGGGTAAATTTAACAAATCTTATGTTATAAACTCTGCTTGAAGAAAATAGTTTACAATAGCTTCTTTCATTAAAACGCTCTGTTCACCAGCTTTTAAATTTGGTAATTCTTCTTTTACAATATAATGCGGCCAACCTTGTTCGTCTATATAATCGAACGTATAATAGCCATAAGGTTCTAATAGTTTACAAATAGCTATATGCATAAGATTGACTTTCTCATCCTTCTTAAACTTACGATGTAATTGTCCTAATTCCTGAACGCCAATTAAATAAATAACTGCATCTAAATCCAACGCATCTCCATCTGCAAACTGTGTTGAGAGCTTTTCAACTACTAGTTCCCATCGCTCTTTTAATTGTTCGTCTCTTGCCATATTTATCTTCGTTGAAAATGGTAATTCTTTTATTTTTGAGACACAAAGTTACTGAGATATAAAATACTAAGGAAACTCTATCGTTATTATTACACCACACTTTTAATTTCTTTTTTTTGAATTAAAAATATGTAGGTTTGTAAAACACAAATTTGTATGAACATATTAGACATCATTTTAGGGGCCCTAATTCTATTTGGTTTAATTCGCGGACTATCTAAAGGCCTTTTTGTAGAAGTCGCCTCTTTAGTTGCGCTTATCGCTGGTGTGTTTGGAGCTATTCACTTTAGTGATTTTGCGGCTGGTTTTTTAGAAAGCAAAGTAGATTGGAGCGAGCAAACCATTAATATTACTGCATTTGCCATAACTTTTATAATTATTGTTTTGGTGATTTCTCTTGCGGGTAAAGCATTAACTAAACTAGCTGATTTTGCTGCTTTAGGGATGCTAAATAAGCTTTTGGGTGGTGTTTTTGGTGCGCTAAAAATTGGACTAATTTTAAGCATTGCATTGATGATTTTTAGCAAAATGAATAGAACAATCCCTTTTTTAGAAGCAGACGACATGGAGAATTCGTTACTTTATAAACCTGTGGAATCGTTAGCGCCTATGATTTTTCCTTATATCATAAAATCTGAAGAAACGCAAGAAAGTGCTTCAAATACAAGTATTTAGTTAGTTAACACTCATCACATATTGTTTTGGCGTAGTGCCATACTTTTTTCTAAATGCAGCAATAAAATGACTTGCTGTACTATAACCAACTTGTAAGCTAATTTCAGATACGTTGTACTTTTTTGTAAGCAATTGTTTTCTAGCATATTCTAACTTATAATCCAGTAAGAAATTAAATACCGATTCACCATAAATATGTTTGAAGCCTTCTTTAAGTTTCGAGATTGACAACCCTACTTCATCAGCAATTTCTTGTAATGATGGTGGCTCGTCCATATTATTAATAACAACTTGCTTTGCTTTTTTGATTTTCTCAACATTCGCTTCATTTTCCAAAAAAGGACAACTTTGTTGATCGTTACTAGCTTTACTAAAATACAAGCTTAATACCTCGTATACTTTGGCCTTTATATAAAGTTGGTGCATCCCATTTGATTTTTGATCATCGAAAATTTGATTTAAAACCAATATCTCGCTTGGAGAGAGTTCCTTATCTAAATAATACTTTTTGTTTTTGTTCTCTTCATTTAAAAAAGGAATAATATCTGCCACTTGAGAAAAGAACGAATGAAACATTTTAATAGAAACAATAAATACCAAATATTTTCCATTCGGGTTCAAACTTAAATTAATGGATAGTGCTTGGTTAGGATTATATAACAAGACAGAGTTTTGCGATTTTACATCCAAACTATAATGTGGGCCATAGTATAATTGGGCATCGCTATTAATACTAAAGTGAATTTGAATAACATCACTGTTTACTTCTTTTATATATCTTAAAACTTCATTAGAGTTGTTATCTATTTCCAATAAACTAAATCCATCCTGAACCAAATGTTCTTTAACTACTCTTTGCTCGTTATTTTTTATGCTCATTTTTCTTTGCCGACACTTTTTTATATTCAAAAAGAACTGCAAAGATATTGAAATCATTGGTGTTTTAAACGATTTTAAAGATTATTTTTTTAGCGACACTATTAAAACTTTAGTCGTTATTAAATTCTTTTTAATGATTCTAATTTTGCCCAGTAAAACAACCTAAATCACTTTAATGCGATTCAAGTCTATATTTATTATAGCAGTGCTATTTCCTCTTTTATGCTTGTCTCAACAACAGGTTGAAAAAACAATGGATACTGTTTTAACACAACAACTAAATGAGGTTGTGGTGACTGCTACAAGGACAATAAGGCAATTATCTTCTTTACCGTTACCTGTGCAAATTATCGCTAAAAAAGAACTTAAAGAAACTGGATCAACTCGATTAGATGCTATTTTAAATGAGCAAACTGGATTAATAACAGTACAAAACTTTATAGGAGGTGAAGGTATACAAATGCAAGGTTTAGAATCTGAATATACATTAGTGCTTATTGATGGTGTGCCTTTAATTGGTCGTTCGGCTGGAACATTAGATTTAAGCAGACTCTCTGTAGGTAACATCAAACAAATCGAAATTGTAAAAGGTGCTTCGTCCAGTTTATATGGTAGTGAAGCACTTGGGGGTGTGATTAATATTATTACAGACAAGTCTAATAGAAATGGCATACATGGTAATTTAATGCATCGATTTGGCACATTTAATGAGCAAGAAACCAATATTAACCTTGATTATAAAAAAGAGAGAATCACTCTTGGAGCTTTTATCAATAGAAGTAGTAGTAATGGCTATGATTTAAATAATGCCACAAATGTAAATACGCTAGACCCATATTTTAACTACACGTTTAACACAAAGTTAAGTTATGATATAACGGAAAATACAAACCTGTTTGCATCGACAAGATACTTCTTACAAGACTCAGATTACATTCCTACTGATACCGAAGCTGGTGAAAGTGAAGTAAGGGAATGGAACGCACATCTAAAAGCAAATCACAAATACAACGAAAAGTGGAGTAGTTATTTTGAGTTTTATGCTTCAAGATATTTTGCTAAAGATTTCCTTAATAATGTTGAAGACAATACACTTTTCAGTGAAAGTTTCTACAAAGAAGTACTAATAAGACCAGAAATACGGGCTACATACAAAGTGAATAATAAGTCGTCTTTTATTGGTGGATTAGGACTTGATTATGAAGCCTTAAATAGAGCCGATTTCAGTACAACACCAAAATTAACTTCACCCTTTATGTATTTACAATATGACACCAATCCTAAAGAAGATTTAAACATTATTCTTGGTGCTCGTTTTGATGGTCATAATGAGTACAACTCACAGTTTAGTCCAAAGGTGGCTTTTAGGTATCAAATATTTGATAAACTTGCGGCAAAAGGTTCGGTTGGTTATGGATTTAAAGCACCTGATTTTAGGCAACTCTATTTTGATTTACAAGGTATTGCTGGTTACACTATTTTGGGGTATAATGTAGTAAATACTAGAATTCCAGAAATGCTTGATAGCGGTGAAATTGGAAGTGAAAATGATATTTTTGTGCCTCTATCAAATTTTAATGACAAGCTAAATCCAGAAAATTCCATTTCCTACAATTTTGGTCTTACCTATAATCCTATTTCAGAGCTTAAACTTGAAGTTAATTACTTTAGAAATGATATAAAAGATTTAATTGATAATCAACTCATAGCAAATAAAACTAATGGTTCTGGTGTGTATAGCTACCAAAATATTAAAAAGGCGTTTACTCAAGGGATAGAATTTAATTCATCTTGGCGTATTTCAAACTCGCTAAAAATTGCTGGTGGTTATCAATTTTTACTGGCAAAAGACAAGGATGCTGTAGAGTCATTTAAAAATGGGGGAGCTTTTGCTTCTTTTCCTGGACAAAGTGCCTTTCAGCTTAAAGAGTCAGACTATTTTGGGTTGTTTAATCGTTCGAAACACATGGCAAACTTTAAAGTCTTCTATTCGAATACACAGAATAAATTCAACACAAACATTAGAGGAACATATCGCAGTAAATATGGTGTTTTAGACACTAATAACAATACATACTTAGACAAATATGACGATTTAGTTGATGCTTACACCATGTGGAATTGGGCTATAAATAAGACTTTTAAAGAAAATTATGAGTTGGGAATTGGTGTCGATAACATTTTTGATTTCACTGATGAACCAACTTCAAATAACGATTTCACTTTCATTAATAACATTCCAGGAAGAATTTTTTTCACAAAACTTAATATTCAATTTTAACCCTTATAAAAAAAACATGAAAACAGTTAAATTAATTACGTTGCTTGCATTATTTATTTCAATATCATCATGCAGTAACGATAACGATGACCCACAATTATTACAAATAGAAATAGACTCGGTATTAAATCTTCATGCTCCTCAAGAGGGAGGAATAGATCAAATGGGAAATCCTATACCTATTTCTGGAGAATTTACAAAGTTTGATTTCTCAACCGGAGCAACAACTACTAGCAGTACTGAATGGGATATTGCTTTTAGAGGGACTTCTATTATTATAAATGGTGGTGTTTCTTCAGGAACTACAGACGAACCTGAACGAACAGGAAATGCTGCTGCTTACATAGGAACCGGAACAATGAGTGGTGTAAAAGCTGTCAATACCTCGTATTTAGAGCAAGATTCCGTTAATGGTTATGTGCTAAGTAATTGGTATACCTATGCTGGACCTCCAACACATTTAATTTCACCAACTGCTGGAAAATTATTAATTATTAAAACGCGAGATGCTAAATATGCAAAAATTGAAATATTGAGCTATTACAAAGATGCTCCTGAAAATCCTGATGCCTATTCAGACGAAGAGCGTTATTATACTTTTAATTATGTATACCAACCTAATCAAGGTGAATTAACTTTTGAATAAACCTGATTCTTCAAAATAAAAAAAGCCGCTATCAAGCGGCTTTTTTAGTATAATAACTTTAGTTATAATAATTCTACTTTTCCCGAAGATAGCATGTAAACACCTCCAACGATAGCAATTTCGCCATTATCTTCCATCTCTCTAAGAATAGGGCTTTTCTCTCTAATTCTATCCATGGTAAGTTTTACATTATTCTCAACAGTTTTAGCCACAAACTCATTGTTAGAAGAATTTGCTTCTCCTTCAACCTCAACTGCCGATTGCTTTACAGCTGGAAGAATATTACTCAATAAATGTGTGATATTACCAAGTTCTACTCCATCGCACGCAGCTTTTACAGCACCACATGCTTCATGACCAAGTACTAAAACCAACTTACTTCCTGCTACTTTACAAGAATACTCCATACTTCCTAGGATATCTACATTTTCAAAGTTTCCAGCTACACGTGCTACGAAAACATCTCCAATTGCTTGATCTAATACTGTTTCAACTGGTACTCTTGAGTCGATACATGAAAGCACTACTGCTTTTGGAAATTGTCCTCCAACAGTTTGTTCAACTAATGCTTTATTATCTATGCTTTGAGTATCCCCAGAAATAAATCTTTGGTTTCCCTCCATTAAATCAGCTAAAACCGATTGAGGAGTTAATTGGTCTTGTACGTCTTTTGTTATTGCTTGATTTTTAATCATGATTTTAAGTTTTTAAAAATTGTTAATATTTGTCTTCTACGTTTTCTTTTACCCAACTTGCACAGTCGTTAAAGTTCTTGAAAATGTGCTCTTCAGGTATAAAGTCTGGAATGATATCAATTCGTTCCATCATATAGCGAGGCTGTTTTAATAAATTTACGAATAATACATCGACACCTTTAGATTTCAAGTCCTGAAGCATATCTTCCATAGCATATAATCCGGATTGATCCATATACTGCATGCGACCTAATCTCATAATTACAGTACTTGCAGTGTCTGGTATTTGTAAGGTAAGATTTTGGAATTCGCTTGTAGAACCGAAAAACAAAGGTCCTTTAAGGTGCTTAATAAACACTTCTTCTTTAAGCCTTTCTGGGAATCCAATCTCATCTTTCCAAGCTTCTTCTTTTATCGGTTTCACATCAGATCGCTCTGCGGTTAAATCACCTATTTTCTTCATAAACATTAATGAGGCAATTACTAGTCCTACTCCAACAGCGTAAACTAAGTTCCAGAATGTAGATAGTAATAATACAACTAGCATTACGACTACTTCTGAGCTAAGTTTTAATGGCCCAATTTTGATGTCTTTTGGTAAAACTGGTATTGCTCTCAATCCTTTATAATCCATAACACCTATACCAACAGTAATTAAAATTCCAGCTAACACTGCCGCAGGAATTTTTGATGCCAATGGGGCTAAAGCTAAAAGGATAATCAATAGCATAATACCTGCTATCATTCCCGAAAGTCGTGTTTTACCCCCCGAATTGATGTTTACAACGGTTCTAATAGTTGCTCCTGCTCCAGGAATTCCACCAAACAAAGAACCAATTGTATTACCAATTCCTTGACCTACTAGTTCCTTATTTGGTTTGTGTTTAGTCTTCGTCATATTATCCGCAACGACACTCGTTAATAAAGAGTCAATTGCTCCTAACAGTGCTAATGTCAATGCTGTGAATATATATGGCGTTATAGAGCTAAGGCTAAACTCTGTAAATATTTCGGTCCTTATAGTTGGCAAGCCCTCTGGAATTCTTTCTATTGGTTGATAGTTTAATCCAAAACCAATAGCTACAGATGTCATAACCACGAGTGCTACCAAAGTACTTGGAACTGCTTTTGTGATTCGTTTAAACCCATAAATAATAAATATGGTCCCTAAAGCTAAGAGAAG
>Ga0316204_10008437_pt1 | contig 14320 bp, 12 predicted proteins | sample 6monrhotite_MG_2_FD_205661 | JGI IMG/M metagenome (GOLD analysis project Ga0316204, IMG submission 205661) | Microbial mat bacterial communities from mineral coupon in-situ incubated in ocean water Damariscotta River, Maine, United States -... | ecosystem: Environmental > Aquatic > Marine >...
CTGTTTAGTTTTAAGAATAATTATGATTATTTCAATAATTGCGGCGATGGATAAAAATCGTTTAATAGGTTCTAAAAACGGTTTGCCGTGGCACCTACCTGCTGATTTCAAGCATTTCAAAGAAGTAACGCTGGGTAAACCAGTACTTATGGGAAGAAGGACATTTGAATCTATTGGTAGGCCGCTACCGGGTCGAAAAAATGTTGTTATTTCACGTTCGGGGTTTGGCGCAGATGGTGTTGAAGACGTAAATAGTATTGAAACTGGGCTTGATCTGGTGGCAGATGCAGAAGAAGTTATGATTATTGGCGGAGCCAATATTTACGAGCAAATGATCTCGCGCGCAGATAAGATGTACTTAACATTTGTTGATGCAGAGTGTGAAGGTGACGCGTGGTTCCCAACGATAGATCCTGATGATTGGAATATTATTGACCAGCAATTAGTCAAAGCAGATGAAAAGAATAATTATGACTTTACTGTTGTTACCTATCAGAGAAAATCTTAACTCTTAGGCTTAACTATTGGCTTAGACTGAGGACAATTTAAGGTGGTTCTTTTCTTCATTTTCGATGATATTTTTAAGGCGCTTAGTTCTCCACCCCATAGACATCCGGTATCTAACGGGTGTAAATAATTTATATTTGGGTTTTTTAGTGTAGACCAATGGCCAAAGACAACATGTAGTTTACTGTCGGGTCGGTTAAATTCAAACCATGGTTGTATGGCTTCTGCTTGCTTACCCGGAGCACCTTTTTCTTTTAATGATAATTTCATATCATTTCTTACGTAGCGCATTCGCGTGAATGCATTGGTGATAAAACGCAAGCGATCCCATCCATTTAGGTTAACTGACCACTTAGACGGCTTGTCTCCGTACATATGATGAAAAAATTCATGTGACTTATGACCTGTTAAAATGTCATGTACTTCTGCTGCGTATGAAAGAGCTTCGTTTATATTCCATCCCGGAAAGAGTCCAGCATGGCTCATGCAAACATGGTGTTTTTTCTGGTAATGTAATAAAGGTTGTTGTATAAGCCAGTCAAGAATGATTTCAGAATCTGCTGCATCAAGTATTTCTTGTATTGTATCCCTCTTGCCCTGTTTTCTATGGCCATTAGCAACGGCAAGTAAATGCAAGTCGTGATTACCTAAAACAGTGATTGCATTGTCTTCGAGAGATTTTATAAATCGAATTGTTTTAAGGGAGTCGGGGCCTCGATTAATAATGTCACCAGCAAACCACAATTTATCTTTATCGGATTTGAAGTTTAATTTTTTTAGAAGGTCTTTTAATTGAGTGTAGCAGCCTTGAACATCACCAATAGCATAAGTAGACATTAGTGTAATTTTTCCAGATCAATTAATCGAAACCAGCCATTAAGTAATGCCGGTGTGTCATTCAATAATTTAGCTTGTGGGCACTGTTCAAGCAAGGTTTCAAATACAATATCTGTACGCGTGGCTATATGTTGCATTGGCAAATTGAGTAAACGACGAATAAGAGCCAGTTTTCCAACGGGGATGAATTTATCCATGATATAAATTTTACCCTGAGGTTTTGTGACTCGTATAGCCTCTTGAAGTGCTTTTAGTGGGTCGGGTACAACAGCAAGTATGAGGTTCATTAAGACAATATCAAATTGATTATCTGAAAAAGGGAGTCTCATTGTATCTGCATTTTGTAAATACATATCAAGTGTAGTGCCTTCAAGTCTTTTCTGGCATTTAGCAAGCATGGCCGGAGTAAGATCTGTACCTATATATGTATGATGTTTGGGTAAAAAAGGAATGTCTAACCCAGTACCAATACCGTTTATTAATACTGATTGTCGATTATTAATGTCAAGGCGATTAATGCTGGAAATGCGCATAGGCTGCGTTGCATTAGAAACAACGAAGTCATAGATGGGAGCTAGTAGGGTATAGCTAAATTTAAGCCCCATAATAAAATCCCGAGTTAGTGCAGGGTAGTGGGAGCTAGTAGGTAAAATTCAGGAATACTTGCCTCGAAATGAAAACCGTCATCCGCAATCATCTGATAGCTTCCCATCATCGAGCCGCTAGATGTTTTCATCATAGTGCCACTTGTATATTGGAAGCCTTCGCCAGGCTTTAAGTAAGGTTGTTCGCCAACTACGCCGTCTCCTTTTACTTCCTGAGTTTTGCCCAGAGCATCGGTAATAACCCAGTGACGTGTTAATAGTTTTGCTGGAAGATTTCCATTGTTTGTAATCGTGACGGTGTATGAGAAAACAAAGTGATCTTGATCAGGTCTAGATTGCTCTTCTATATAGCTTGGGGAAACTTCTACATTAACTTTATAAGCATCGTCATTCATAAAAATACTACCTCTATATTTGGTTAAGCATAACAGAAATAGTGTGAATTATTTCTGCTAAATTATAGGGGGATAATTGAGTGCCTTACGTCAGACTGTTGTGTAAATCAGCAAATTGCTGTAGTGAGAGTGACTGCGCCCTAGTGCCAGGGTCTATGCCGGCACTTTCAATTTGTTCAGCTGTGCATACTTCTCTAAGTACATTGCGTAGTGTTTTACGTCGTTGCGAAAATGAAGTTCGAACCAGTTTAGAAAATTCATTTTCATCATTAACTTTAACAGGCTTTTCAGTGTGTGGAATTAAACGAACTATAGCGGAATCAACTTTCGGAATAGGATCGAATGATTCAGGTGGTACAAGAAATAGAGGTGTTACTTTAAAGTGATACTGAGCCATCACGGATAATCGGCTGTAATTACTGGTATCAGGTTTGGCGGCAAGACGATTTACCACCTCTTTTTGTAACATAAAAAACATATCTTGAATGATATTACAGTGCTCTACAAGGTGAAAAATAATAGGAGTAGAGATGTTGTATGGTAAGTTACCGATAATACGTAGATTCTGTTCATAATTAAGTGCTGAAAAATCAAAATCCAGGACATCTATATTATGAATACGCAGTTTATTTTCACTACTGTAATTCAACCCGCAATTTAGTTGTAATTTGGGCACAATATCGCGATCTAACTCGATTACATCCATTTCACCTACTATTTTTAAGATAGGGCAGGTTAAAGCACCAAGTCCAGGACCTATTTCAATTATGCGTTCACCAGGTTTTGGATTAATACTTTGAATAATTCGTTGAATAATACCTGGGTCAGATAAAAAGTTCTGTCCGAAGCGTTTTTTTGCACGATGTTGTGTTGCCATAATAAATTGTTTCTAACTAAATCAATGTTTGGTTATTGGCGAGGAATATAGCGCTGTCTAGTGCTGCTTTATAACTGCCAGAATCTACATTTGATGTTGCTGCTAAATCAAGTGCAGTTCCATGATCAACCGAGGTGCGTATGATGGGTAGACCCAAAGTAATATTTATTGCATGCCCAAAGCCCACGTGTTTTAACACGGGTAACCCCTGATCGTGATACATTGCAAGTACCGCATCTGCCTGTTCAAGGTATTTTGGTGTAAACAAGGTGTCGGCGGGTAATGGGCCTATTAAGCTCATTCCATCTTCTCTGAATGAATTCAGCACGGGGTCAATGATTTCAATTTCCTCCATACCCATGTGTCCATTTTCACCGGCGTGAGGGTTCAGGCCACAAACTAATATTCTTGGTTCGGCAATTCCATATTTACTCTGCAAGTCACTGTGCAAGGTTGTGATAACTTTCTGTAGAGTGCTTTTATTGATAGCCTGGCTTACCTGACTTAATGGTAAGTGTGTTGTGACCAGGGCAACGCGTAACTTATCTTTTTCTGCGGCTAGCATCATAACAGGCGTAGCAGATGTCAATTCTGCAAGGTATTCAGTGTGACCAGAAAATTGAATACCTGCATCATTTATGACGCCTTTATGGATTGGCCCGGTCATTAGAGCCTGAGTTTTATTTTTTTGCTGTGATTCAACCGCAAGGCGGATGCTATCTAAAATATATTGAGCATTATCGGGGTTTAATTGACCCGCTTCACATGGGGTTGATAATTTAACAGGAAACACAATCATAGTGTTTTTTTGCGCTGCCGGAATATTGTCAAGAGATGTCAGGCACTGAATATTTATTTTAATATTCAGTGTCTGGGCACGGGCGGCCAGCATATCTGGGTCTGCAAAATAAATCAGCTTGGCATTGATATGCTCTTGAGCATTGATGATGGCCAGGTCGGGTCCTATGCCTGCTGGTTCACCTGGTGTTATTGCAATAGTGGGGATCATTTTATTCAGCGGTCTTAATTTTAAAATCTACATAGGCTTCATCTCGGGCACGACGTAGCCATAACTGTAATTCTTCATCGGCCTTTCTGTTCTGAATGGCTCTCTCTGCTTTTTGTCGAATTCGTTGCTCGGTTTCATCCTGTTTTCGACGATCCAGTACCTGAATAATGTGCCAGCCAAACTGGCTTCTGAATGGCTCTGATATTTGATTGTTTTTTAAAGAGTTCATTACTTCGGTAAAGCGAGGAACGAAAGTGCCTTCAGCGGCCCAGCCAAGATCTCCGCCGCGATTTTTTGATCCGGGGTCCTGAGAAAATTTAGCGGCAAGGTCTGAAAATTTTTCTCCATTGCTTAAGCGAGTTTTAATCTCCTGTAATTTCTTTCTCGCGCTCTCATTGTCGGTAATCTCATCCGTTTTAATTAAAATATGCCTGGCAAGGGTCTGGCTTACGATATGTGCTTGTGTCTTTTTGTCGATTAATTTGAGGATATGAAATCCACCAGCACTGCGTAGTGGTTGCGATATCTGGTTATTGTTTAAGGTGCGTGCTGTATTTAAAAACAGGGGTGGTAATTCAGCAGCACTGCGCCATTCCAGGTCACCACCTTGTAGTGCGTGCCTGCCATCGGAAAAGCGCAATGCTACATCCTTGAATGACTCGCCTTCTTCAAGATATGCAATGGCCTGTTCTGCCTTTGCTTTTGCCGTTTGGATGTCTTCAGGTGATGCCGCTTCAGGTGTAGCAATTAAAATATGTGCTAAATGGTATTTGTCGTTTGCGGCCTCGCCCGATTCTTTTTGCTGAGCCAGGAAGATGTCTATTTCCTGTGGCGATACTTTTATAAGGCCAGCAATAATGCGTTGCTGAAGTTGCTGGATAATCATGTCGTTTCGTGTTTGCTCACGAAAATCTGTGTAGTTAATGCCCTGATTTTGCAGCATGCTGCGCATGTCACTGAGTGTGCTCTGATTATTGGATGCAATTTTCTCAAGTGCTTTGTTCAGGCTTAAATCATCTATATATATGCCCTGTGTTTTGGCAAGTTGCAATTGAATGCTGTCAAGAATCATGCGTTCAATAACCTGTTTTTTGAGTGACTCTTCAGGCGGAGGTGTTTGACCCTGAATTTGTATTTGACGCTTAAAGTCACTAAAACGTTTTTTTATTTGTTGAGTGCTAATGGTTTCATCGTTGACGATAATGGCTATTGAATCGAGTTCTTCAAGTGCAAAAGCACGAGGCGAGAGTAAAGTGAAAACAACAAAGGTTAAAGAAAAGAATGTTTTCATTAAATGGTGCATCTTATTAATAATCCGGTTGGTAGCCAAGAATAGCATGTTTAAGTGTTTCGGTAGCTTCTCTTTCAGAGATGCTGCCAAAGTTTTTAAGTACAAACTGGAGCATAATGGAGGAGTTGTACTCATCTGTGTTCAGGTTGTTAGTGGTGTCATTTAGGTAGCGTTGAGAAATTAAACGCAATGCCCAGCAACATGATTCATATTCTAAACCTACAATTGTTTCAATATCGCGCTTGTCGGTTAAAGAATAATTCCAGCGGCTGAGTAATGAGTAATTTTTTGCAAACGGCCAGGCAAAGGATAAATCGGTTTGCTCTATATTGTTGCTTTCATCATCGGCATCACGGAAAAAACGATACCCTATGTTGAAGACGGCCTTATCCGAGGCCGCATAACTCAGCTGGAAATTACGTTTATCTGTTTTTTTAGTATGGGTGTTCCACTGTATTGTCGCACGGCTCCGCCAGTTATCTATATTGCTATTGAATTCAGTAATAATGTCAGACGTATTTCCAGCTGTATTAGTTGTATTAGTATTTAAAAAGACTCGTTGCTCATCAAAGTAGTAGATACGACCTATGTTTATGTTCATAAGTTCATGACCACTTTCTTTATCTAAAATACGTGAGCTCAGAGCCATTGTGACCTGATTGGCGTCGCCAATTCTATCGGTGCCATTAAATCGATTTTCCCTAAATAGAGATGCGAAGCTAAAATTTTGTTGGCTTGTATCAAATAGAGGAATAGATGATTGATCCTCATAAGGAATATTGAGATAAAAAAGCCTCGGCTCTAAGGTTTGAATCATGGCGTTATTGTTGATGCTACGTTCAAAAAATAGACCGCTATCTAAACTAAAAGTGCTCAGGCTTCTATCATCTAATTGAGCCGGGTCACCGTTAGTATCGGTTGTGTCGTACTGTGTGTGCATTAAGCCAATAGTTGGTTTTAAAAACCAGGCATTAGATTGTAGTGGCAGAGAAAACCTGGGATTTAAATGGAGCCTGGATCCCTGTGGTTTATTGTCCGCTTCGTGCTTGAAGTCTACCCATTCGCTTTTTAGCTCTGCACTTAAGTGATTATCAGAAAATTCAGCGATGTCATCCTTCGCCGTTACTGTGATTTGCGGTAGCCGGCGATACGGCCTGCTGCTTTCTGCAAGGCTAGTGTCAATGGTCTGGAATGTTTGTGCCAGTATATTCGCACTCCATATGCTCTGCTTATAGCTGAGCCTTGCATTTCTTTCTAAATGAGTAGTGTTACTTAAGCTTAAGCTACTTGATAAATCATCCAGATAATTACTATCCGATGCCTCGTTTAATAAGAGGCTGAGACTTAAATTTTCATTTAGCTTCGTATTGTTTTTAAAGCTAACTAAATAACGCTCTTTATCATCAAGTAATTGATCGCTATGCAGGTACTCAGCATCTAAAGTGCCATTACTTTTATGAGTGAGGTAACGATAATTCGTTGCCAGCATTTGCCCGCGACGTGAAATATTGCTGGGGGTGAGTATGGCATCGTGGTTTGGTGCAATATTCCAGTACCATGGGATACTGATTTCATAGCCGCTGGTAGATGTGTGCCCGAAAGAAGGCATTAACAAGCCAGAGCGACGTTCTTCACCTAAAGGGAATTGAATCCAGGGAAGGTAAAAGACAGGTACGTCTTTCACCCAAAGCACGGCGTGTTTTGCTGTTCCGGTGGATGAGGGGTGGTCTAATTCTAGCCAGCCCATATCCAGATACCAATCCGGACGCTCGGGCGGACAGCTAGAGAATTGTGTGTCGACTAAAATCGTCTTTTCCTGATCAGAAACGCTAAATAGAGGTGTTTTTCCTGAAAACTGGGAGCCAGGCACAAAATACTTACTATCAATCAATTCGCCCGTATTGTTTTTCAAATTGAACCAGCCGTGGTCGGCGCTCAGTGAAAGGCTCTCAGTGTCCGCATGTACATTTCCAATGAGCTTTATTTGTTGTGTGTCTTTGTTGTGGGAGACTATATCTGCAAGCAGGCGTAGCTTGTGGCGCTCGATAACTACATTCCCAGTAAATTCACTATTAGAATGATTGATGCTTTGTACCTGCTCAGCACTAATATTGGTTTCATTAAGTTTATCTGACGTAAAAGTGGGTGGCGGAGTATAATCAAACGAGGAGCTGCTCGAAGGGCATAACGTTAGCGGGTCATTATTCGCTTCCCTGTCTATCCCCCATAGCAATGATGGCCAGACCAGTAATAGAATGCTATAAAAACAGTGTCGGTTGAAAGTCATTATTGTAATGAAAAATTAATGGAATAGGTTGCGATAATAAAGCAGCGCTTATTGTATCTCGAATAGACTGTAGACGTTGGAGGAATATTCAAAAATGGCAGAAGAAGCCTTAGAAGAAATAGTACTAGAAGATGATGAATCTGCGGAAGGTGAGGACTCGCCAGTACAAACGGTAGACAATGATTCTGTTGAGTCCGCCGATGTTGTACCTGAGAATGAAAATAGGCAGCACCAGCGATTTAGAGTTAGCTTAACGGTCTTTATACGTTTATCAAATGGTGAGTTGGCGCGGGCCAATGCGGTTGATATATCTATGGGCGGTATATATATAGAGTATGGAGCATCTGCGGATAAAGATAAGGTGTTTGAGATGGCTTTTGACCTGCCATTTAAAGACGATTTTCGCAGGGTGCTGGTTAAAGCAAAAATCGTACGCTCAATCGTGATAGGCAGCCGTAATATGTACGGCTTGGCCTTTATTTTTACAGAATTCGCCAAAGACACCGATCAGGTGCTTGCCAAATATCTCGAATTTAGAGGTGGCTTGGTTTAGCGGAGTAAAAACTCGAGCAAAGCCTTTTGGGCGTGTAGCCTGTTTTCTGCCTCATCCCACACAACACTCTGTGGTCCGTCAATTACGCTGGCGCTGACTTCTTCACCACGATGAGCAGGAAGGCAGTGCATAAACAGGGCATCTTTATTGGCTAGAGCCATTAATTCATCGTTTACCTGGAAATTGTGGAAAGCCGCTTCACGTTCTTTTTGTTCTTCTTCCTGTCCCATGCTAGCCCATACATCAGTCACAACCATATCGGTATTAACGCATGCATCTTTAGGGTCACGGAAAATCTTGATTTTATCACCGGCCGCCTTTACTAACTCAGGGTCTGGGTCATAGCCCTCTGGGCAGGCAATATTTAAATTAAAGTCGAGTTGTCGAGCCGCATTGATATACGAGTGGCACATATTATTGCCATCACCTACGTAAGTGGCTGTTTTGCCCTGCATATCGCCACGGTGTTCCATCCAGGCCTGCATGTCGGCGAGTAGCTGGCAGGGGTGAAGCCAGTCAGTCAGGCCATTAATGACCGGAACAGATGAGTATTGCGCTAGCGTGGTGATTTTCTCATGCTCAAATGTCCTCACCATAATGATATCGACCATACTGGACAGGACGCGAGCGGTATCTTCTATAGGTTCACCACGACCTAGCTGAGTATCGCGTGGTGATAGAAATAATGCATGGCCACCTAATTGCGCCATCCCTGCTTCAAATGACACGCGAGTACGTGTAGATGATTTTTCAAAGATCATCGCAAGGACTTTGTTTTTTAGTGGCTCAAAAATCTCGCCCGCGTGCTGCATCTTTTTTAATTCAATTGCGCGATTTAGCAATTGCTTAAGCTCGGCAGAAGATAGGTCTAGTAAACTAAGAAAGTGGCGTATTGCCATGCGCGTCTCCGCAATAAATTATTTTATAAAGTCTTTGATCAACTGGCACACAACATCGACGATTTTGTCGGCTTGTTGATCAGAGATAATCAGAGGGGGAAGTAGGCGGATAACACTACCTGCCGTTACATTAATTAGGCAGTGCTTTTCAAGCGCTGCTGCTACAAGGCCTGGGCAATCGCGGTCTAGCTCAATGCCAATCATTAGTCCCTTGCCACGAATAGACTTTACCGCATCGAGTGAACCTAGCTCCGCTTCAAATGCATTAAGCATTCTCAGGCCAAGCTTAGCTGTGCGTTCACAAAGCTTGTCAGCGGTGATGGTTTCAACAACGGCACTGGCCGCTGCACAGGTTAATGGGTTGCCACCAAATGTTGAGCCATGATTACCTGGCTGAAACAGATCGGCTGCCTTACCACGAGCCAGACAGGCGCCGATGGGTACGCCGTTACCCAGACCCTTAGCCAGTGTTAATACATCAGGTACTGAATTTGTATGCTGATAGGCAAACCATTCACCTGTTCTAGCCATACCGGTTTGAATTTCATCAAGCATTAATAGCCAGTTGTTATCATCACATATAGCGCGTAGCTCATCTAAGTAGTTTTCATCGGGCAGGTTAACGCCGCCTTCACCCTGAATTGGCTCTACGAGTATGGCAACAACATTATTGCTATTTTGTGCAATGTTTTTTATGGCATCAATATCATTATAGGGTGCGCGGGTGAAGCCCTGTACGAGTGGCTCGAAACCTGCGTGTACTTTGCGATTACCCGTTGCGCTCAGGGTCGCCATCGTGCGCCCATGGAAGCTACCATCGGTAACAATAATGGATGGCAGCTCTATGCCCTGCTGATTGCCATACAGTCGTGCAATTTTAATAGCGGCTTCATTGGCCTCGGCGCCTGAATTGGAGAAAAAGACACGATCCATACCGGACACGGCACAAAGCTGATCTGATAATCTTTGCTGATTTTGAATGCAGTATAAATTTGAGGTGTGGAGTAGTTTTTCTGCCTGACCTTGTATAGCGGCCGTCACTGCTGGATGAGCATGACCCAAACCACAGACCGCTATGCCTGCCAATGCATCCAGATACTCATTGCCTTTATTGTCATAAAGGTATGCCCCCTGACCTTTGTCAAAACAGACATCAAGTGGTGCATAGGTTTTCATGAGGTGTTCAGATCCGCTCATATTTTATTTCGCCAGACTAATTATTTATATATTCAATGTGGTGGGTTAAATGGTTGATTATTTTTAAAACCCATAAAAACAAAAACGGCAGTGATAAGCTGCCGTTGAGTGCCCAATTATACTTAAGATTATGTATATAGCAAATATGCTTATAGCCTTGTGTATTAGGCTTTAAAGGCTGATCGCAAAAAAAACGACAGGTCAGAAATCTGAACCTGTCGTTTTAGGGTGGATCGAGTTGCCTTAGCAGATTCGATCAGCGCCAATCATTAGTCTTAAGCTAATGAGTGAGCATAGCCAACCATACATAGCAGCATTGGAATAGATAAAGCTGTATTAGCACGAGAAGCCAGTAGAGCTACTTTTTTAGCGCCTGCAATTGTATCTGCATCATGAGTTAAGCCGTCAAGACCCAGGATTTTCTTCTGGTTTGGCCAGATAAGAACCCATACATTGAACAACATGATAGTACCTAACCATGCGCCCAGGCCAATGATGCCCATGCCATTTGAGAATGTGAATGCATCGATGATGCCCTGCATGCCGCCGCCAATAGTTGCCAATGCGCTCAGGCCAGTTAAGAAAGTAACTGCAGATGCCATACGGAACCAAAGTAGTGCTGTTGGTGCTACATACTTGTTGATTGCTGCGGGGCCAGGGCCACCGTCAGCCGCTTCTGCTAGTGCTTTACCAACACCAGGAACTTGTACGAAATTGAAGTAGTAAAGTAGACCGATCCAAACGACACCAGCCATTACATGTAACCAGGTCATAGCGGCAGCTTTTAGGCCGTCTACGCCTGCGCCCATGCCGAATGCTACTGCTAAGGCAAGGATTAAGCCTACGATTAGCGTGCCCTTAATACTCATTAGTGGGTTCATATTATTTTCCTATCTTTCATTAGGGTGGGGATAAAAAACTTAAAGACATTGTTCAACTTAAATACTTAAGTGTATGTTCAGCTAAATAAATCCATTAAGTTAAAATACTTGATTGTTTTAGTCGGGCATTAAGATAAATTACACAGCAACAATTATCAAGTATAACTGTGCATTAATCACAGTAAATGACTGCGAAATAGAAAAAATAGGATAAATCTGTTGGATTCAATAGAACTAAGTGTATTTGCCAGTCGAATTGAGGCTGTTTGCGATGAAATGGGCGCGGTATTAAAACGTGTCTCTTTTTCGCCCAATATCAAAGATAGATTAGATTTCTCCTGCGCGGTATTCGATGCTCAGGGTGAGCTATGTGCTCAGGCAGCGCATATACCAGTGCACCTCGGGAGCATGGCGTTTGCGGCAAAAGATATTGTTAGCCAGATGGACTGGCGGCCGGGTGATATGGTGGTATTAAATGACCCCTATTTAGGCGGCACGCACTTACCCGATATTACCTTAATAGCACCTCTGTTTTATCAACAAGAGTTAATGGGCTTTGTCGCCAATAGAGCTCACCACGCAGATATTGGTGCAAGTAGCCCTGGTTCAATGCCAATTTCTAGCCATCTGGATGAGGAGGGATTGTTGATCTCGCCGACCTATCTGGTCAAAGGGAATAGTGAAGTTGAAGAAGTAATGTCGATTATTCTTTCATCGTTACAAAATCCTACGGAATCGCACGGTGATTTTTCAGCGCAAATAAGTGCGAATCGTCGAGGGCTAAAACGCCTGCAAGAATTGTTAGAGATCATGGGAATCGATGATTATACGCAAGCGTTAATAGCATTAAATGATTACGCTTCAAAAATCGCAGACAGCTCAATGCAAGATATAGAACCGGGCACCTATGAGTTTACGGATGTGATGGATGATGATGGGCAGGGAAATGAAAATATTAAAATTAAAGTTTCAATTAAGATTGATGGAGGTAAAGCGCACGTAGATTTCAGCGGAACGGCTGATCAGGTTAAGGGTAATATTAATTGTCCACTATCGGTAGCAGCGGCTGCAGTGTTTTATGTATTTCGATGCTTTTTACCTGGGAATACGCCGGCATGTGCAGGGGCATTCCGGCACATAAGCCTGAGTGCACCTAAAGGGTGTCTGGTAAATGCGAGGCGACCCGCTGCGGTTACCGCAGGTAATGTTGAAACGAGTACACGCATTGTTGATACTGTTATGGGCGCGTTGGCAAAAGTCTTACCAGAAAAAATTCCTGCTGCCAGTCATGGGAGTATGAATAATTTAGCAATGGGTGCAGGGGCAAACGCAGAATATAATGCTTGGGATTATTACGAAACGATTGGCGGTGGGATGGGCGCAAGTAATTTATATAATGGTCTGAGCGGTGTGCAAACGCATATGACAAATACACTGAATACGCCTGTAGAAGTAATAGAGATGAATTATCCTCTCAGAGTTAATCAATACTCTCTACGAAGTAGTTCAGGTGGAAAAGGCGAGCATAATGGAGGTGCGGGTTTAATTCGTTCTTATACATTATTGCAGGACACACACGTAACGTTGTTGACCGAAAGAAGATCAAATAGACCATGGGGTGTAAATGCGGAATCAGGTGCTGCTGGTGAAAACATGATAAACGATCAGTTAATTTCGGCCAAAGCTTCAATAATGTTAAAGGCTGGAGAGAGGGTGACAATTAAAACGCCCGGTGGTGGTGGGTATACAAAAAAACAAATAAAGCGTAAATAATGAATATTTATTTTATAGTTTGTTGTACCGACTTAATGCTTTTTGCCCAGGGCTTAATAGACTGTAAATTTTCGGGTAGTGTAGCAATAGCATCCCTTGCCTGATCTCTGTCTGGGTAGTTTCCATATACCAGTACGTAATACGGCTTTCCTTTTAACCATGTTTTATACCAGGCTGCATTATCAGTTAGTGCATGCTGGCGAGAAAAGCTTAATAAAGTCTCGGGTTCCCTGGCGCCAAGTAACTGTAAAGTCCATTCAGTGTTTTTCTGTTTTAGTAACCAGTTAGTGTCATGTAAACCCATTGCGTTCAGTTGCTCAAGAGCAGGGTGAATGGGTTTTATAGTTTCTTTTTTAATAGCGTTAGTACTAGTCTCTTTCGCTGAGATTTCTTGTTTTTGAATTGTGTCTTGTTGTGTGGTGAACGAGTTCTTAGGTGTTTCTTCTTTTTCTGTAGGGTTTGTTGGCGGTGTGGACTCTGTTAAGGGTTCAGAAATTTCAGATTCTTTGCTTAATTCATTAGTGATATTTGGAATGGAAACTGGGACTGACGTATCTGAGCTATCTGTTAAGGGGGTGTCCGATTTATTTATTTCATCTAGCGTAACAGGTGCTTCAGTTTTTAGTATTTCAGCAGGATTAATATTTGGGGTGATGGTATCTACTGTAGTGATCTTTTCAGGTGCTTGCTCGAAGCCCGCGTTGTTATTCTCAGGCGTTAATGCTGTCTCATTTATGGTTGTAGCAGGGTCGGGTTCCTGAACTGTATTAGAAAGAAACTTATTAGTGTCTAGTACACCAAAATAAAAAGAAGCTGCTATGGATGCAATAATTAGGAATGCAGTACCAATGAGGGCTTTTATCCATAAAGGTTTTGGTGGGTTCAAAATTTTAGCAATATCTTTTTCGATAATGTCTGATGCTATGTACATAATGTTCAGAGGCGTGTGATCGCTTTTTTTATCGATTAGTTGAAACTCGCTTTCACTTAAAAGTTTGTCGCTGTTATAGCCCGCATTTTTTAGTTTATGAAAAATCAGCTCGGCAGTTAGTTTGTTCGTGTATGTGGGCATGCGCTGTACGTACATTTGATTGGAGTCTAGTGCGGTTACTTTTTGTAATGTGCTGGATAGACCTTCATTTGCAAACAAGATTAGCTTTAAATTAATTTCATGTTCACTACTGAGTTGGTTTTTATAGCGTATTAGTT
>Ga0316204_10008438_pt1 | contig 14320 bp, 12 predicted proteins | sample 6monrhotite_MG_2_FD_205661 | JGI IMG/M metagenome (GOLD analysis project Ga0316204, IMG submission 205661) | Microbial mat bacterial communities from mineral coupon in-situ incubated in ocean water Damariscotta River, Maine, United States -... | ecosystem: Environmental > Aquatic > Marine >...
AAATGGTACCGTTGATACCTTCGTGAGCTAGTAACAATGTGCCACGAACGTTATTTTCTAACATCACGTCTAGTAATGGCTGGCGAAGGGATGGGTGATCTTCAAGTGCAACAAATTTGTAAAGTGCACAGACTACATATTGCGACATCAATTTTTCCTCAGCGGGCTGGAACGTAAATCCAGAGCATTATTAAATTAAGAGGTAAATTATAACCAAATTTTATTCATAGGTAAGAACGTAATTCCGCAAATAAGCATGCTTCAAGCGTGACGAGTCGTTAACATCAACTATTTCAAACACCTGGGGCAGATCATCCACTAACATGTTATTAGCAACGTTGCTGCAATGAAAGCCCTCCCAATGTTTGGACTCCGTTGTTTAACATGGAGATTGCGCCTAATCCACCCGGATTGCCACAGCATGCTTGGTGATATTCTCTGAGACCTTTGCACGATTCAGGTTTCCCGTGCAAACCAAAAACCAGCCCTACATTTAGCTAAGCAAGAGCCATTCGGCTGTATCAATTTTTTATCTGGGAGTGGAGTCGAGTTACTTATTCCACCCACTCTGGAGATAAGAAAGAATAGCTTCTCGCTCCATTGGGCTTGGCGTACGTTGATTGTTTTCGATCATATAACGCTCCATTTTTGCCACGATACTGGGCCACGCAGCAGGGTGATACTGGCTTGGATGTGGAATAGCATGGCATTGAGTACACAGTAATTTCGTCTCCTTAAATCCGGCTGCTGGCACCTTTTTACTCGCGTCATCATCCTTGCTACAGCCACCCATAAACAGGGCCAGAAGGATTGTAATAATTAGTTTGTTCATTGCAAATCTTACCTCAGGTAAAGCTAGGAAAGGGGGCGACTTAGACTAGATCGAAATCCAGCATATTGCAATGCAAGATCAACCCCTTCGCTATAAGGAACTACTATATATGTTTTTCGCTGGGGGTTGCTTCGTCGCAAGCTCCTCGCTATGACTAGGCGCTGTCATGGCGAGCGTAGCGCGGCCATCTCCTTGGCTGCGAGAGCCGAGATATTGCATCATCCGGATGCTGTGACATTAAACCCTGAAAAGGAAGAAATTCTGCAAGCGGCTTAATTGAAAAAAGCGACAACTACCTAGACTTATAGGACCGTGCAGACGATTCATACTTCAGAACAGTGAAAGCAACCTCGAACAACTCAAACAAACCATCCTGCAACTCACCGTTATTCATGTGGTATATTTAGAAAAGTAGATGATTTAAACATAATTTGTTAGATGAGGTTTGTAATGAGCGAAGAAGTCAAAAGTCCAAGTGCCGACGAGCTGCATGTTATTTTTATCAGACATGGCAGAACAACCGATAATGCTAAAGGTGTTATCTCTGGTGGTGTAGCGGATCCTGATTTGGTGCCTGAAGGTCGTGATCAGGCCAAAGAGGCCAATAAAGTTTACAAAGCGCTTGAGGCGAAAGGCCTGGTCAATGACAACACGCCGCTCTTCACAACAGATCGAACCCGGGCGGTAGACACTGCGAAATTTTTTACTGGTCGTGCAAATGGTGAAAACTTTACGATTGACCAACGCCTATTAGAAAGGCTATTGGGTGATTGGGATAGCAAGTTAACTGAAAGGTTACAGAAAGAAGTCAAAGCCATTGACGGGTTCTCACCGCCGAGTGAAGAAAAGCCCGCAGAGCACAAGGCGCATGTTGTTGAATGCCTGGATCAGCGCATCACAGAAGCGGATGGCACCCCGATTATCATGGTGTCTCATGGTGGAACGACCCGCAGAATCGCGGCCTACTTTGGTATTGAAGAAGGGCTGGAGGTGCAAAATGCAGTTCCTCACCATGCCGTATCTAAAGATGGTGGCAAAACGTGGGAAGTCAAAAAATTCAGTGTCGATAATAAAGGACAGCTGCAAGAAGAAGTGCTACCAAAGCAACTTCCTAAGGCTGCCAGCACGGCTAGAACGTTGCAAAGTATATTGGAAGCACATGCGCCAAAAGCCGCTATCTCAGGTGGTGTTTTAACCATCGAAACTGACATCAGTGATGAAGCTAAAGATGCGCTAGCAGACGATCTTGGTCAGTTGCTCATTGGTAAGTTTTATAAAGATGAGGGCGCTGTTTCGGTAAAAGCTGCGAATGTTGCAGTAACGCTGGATAAAGTACAGTCAGAAATTTTGCAAACGTTTGCTAAGCTGAAAGGTATGGAAATCCCTGCCCAGTAGATCAACATTGGTTGGGCTCTTATAAGGATGAATACCTAACCAAGTGTAAGAGTGAATATTGAGGTTCATGCCTTAATTGTAGTCACTCAGAGCTGATCTGACAGCCCCCGTTTTTTACGGGTGTCTGTCAGTTTAGATCCCCCAGCAAATCCCCCTCACTCCTGATAAAGATACTTCTGAAACCCCACAAACACCTCACGAATCGAGGTCGGAGCGCCCAGCTCAGCCACCGCATCGGTAGTGCTGTGGTAACATAAATCCAACAGCTTGGTGAGTTTATCAGCAGCCAACTCGCCCACCCCTTCCGTTACATACTGCGCCAGGACAAAGTCGATGAACGCCTGCTGTTTGTAATCATAGTGAGAGAATATTCTCCCCTTATGATTCGCCACCCGCTGCACACGGCTTATCGGTGGTTTGGTATAAGCCACATAAGCGAGCACATCAAAAACATCACTGTCCGTTGCATCCACCACCGCCTTCATCTCTTCAAACTGGCTATGGCCAAAGCCCTTCTCTTCCAAAGCCTCTAACAGCTTTTGCCGGGTATCGGGCTGGCTCCAAATCGCACGCAACTCATCTTCGTTTTTGAACAACACCGGCAGCTCACCAAATAACTGCGTGACAAACTCCTGCGCCGAAAGCGGCTTGCCATCCGCACCCCAGAAGCTGGTCACCATAATATTTTGAATAGTGCGCTCTTTACCATCCGCTAGTTTGATTTTAGTGCGCTTGGTTTTTTCACATTCACACGGGGACTCACCACAATCTGGGCAAGGCGGTGAAGGTTCTACATTACACACACAGCGCTTTTTACCACACACCTCGCAAGGCTCACTGGTTGATGGCTCACAGATACACGGCGCACAACCACAGCGCTTGCACGGTTCCGGCTCTACCGGCTCACCATCCCAATCCGGGTCACTAAACAGCTCATAGGCCTTCACAAAATCATAAATAGTGAAGTAATCCTTACCCTCAAATAGTCGTGTGCCTCGGCCAATAATCTGCTTGAACTCAATCATTGAATTTACCGGGCGCATCAACACAATATTCCGTACATTGCGCGCATCAACACCGGTAGAGAGCTTTTGTGACGTGGTCAAAATCGTCGGGATGGTTTTATCGTTATCCTGGAAAATACGCAGAAACTGCTCACCCTCGGCACCATCATTGGCGGTCACTCGTACACAGTAATTGGGATCGCGGCTGGTTTTGTTTTGATTGATCAAATCACGCACCGCCAGTGCATGCTCTTGAGTGGCACAAAAGATAATGCTCTTTTGTGATGGCGCCATCATCTCCATAAACAACTTTACCCGATAGGCCTCACGCTCACGGATCTCAATCAGTCGATTAAAATCGGCTTCGGTATAACGCTTACCCTGCGCCACCTCACCGTCAATCACCTTGTCGTCTGAGGTGTAAACATACTCATCCAGCGTGGTGGCGATCTGTTTGACCTTAAACGGCGTTAAGAAGCCATCGTTAATGCCTTCCTTGAGGGAGTAGATATAAACCGGCTCACCAAAGTAGCCATAAGTATCAGCATTGATTTTACGTTTCGGCGTAGCGGTTAGGCCCAACTGCACGGCGGGTGAAAAATACTCAAGAATCTCGCGCCAAGTGCTCTCATCATTGGCACCACCACGGTGACACTCATCGATGACAATAAAATCAAAAAAGTCCTCGTCATAATCACCAAAGCTCGGCTGAGGATTACCCTCAGCATCACGACCACTCATAAAGGTTTGGAAGATGGTAAAGAAGAGACTGCCGTTCTTGGGCACCCGGCCCTTTTTGCGAATGCTATCCGGGGCGATGCGTACCAGCGCATCCTCAGGGAAGGCAGAAAAGCTGTTATAGGCCTGATCCGCCAAAATATTACGATCGGCCAAAAATAGAATACGCGGCAGACGATTGGGCTGACGGCTTAGGTTCCAACGGCTGTGAAACAGCTTCCAAGCAATTTGAAAGGCAATCGCGGTTTTACCGGTGCCGGTGGCCAGGGTCAGCAGAATGCGCTGCTTGCCACAGGCCACCGCCTCCAACGCCTTATTGATCGCATTGTGTTGATAATAACGCGCCTGCCACTGGCCGCCTCTATCCTCAAACGGCACCTCGCCAAAACGCTCGCGCCAGCTGCGTTGCTCGGGGAAGGTTTTCGCCCACAGCTCAGCGGGGCTCGGGTAGCGTTCTAGATAGCCCTCCTCGCCGCTCTGCATGTCAATTTGGTAGATGCCCAGCCCATTGGTGGAGTAGGCAAAACGCGCCTGTAATCGCTCGGCATAGCGCTTGGCCTGGGCCACCCCTTCAGTATCCGGCAGGCTGCGCTTTTTCGCCTCCACCACCGCCAGCTTCTGGCCCTTGTAGATCAACACATAATCGGCGATATCTTTTTTGCCACGGCGCCCACCCCCCAGCAGCCGACCATCGGTAATCTGCTCACGCCTGATACGGCTGGCATCCACCACGCCCCAGCCAGCGGCCTTGAGCGCGGGATCGATCAGTTCTGCTCGGGTTTCAGCTTCGTTCATTCCGCCCTAGTCCTTGTCCAAATTTTCCAATGTGGTTTGCCCCAAACGGGTCAGCCGATATTTCTGCAAACGGCTACGGGGTTTATCGGGCACGGTCATTTCGATCAAGCCCTGCGCCAATGCTGGCTGTAAATAGCGCTGCTGGAACGACTTACGGTCTTTCAAGCCAAGTAGCGCCTGTAGCGCATCCCGGCCCACCTCACCTTTTAGTATCGGTAACAGCCCAGCAACTTGGGGGCTGACATGAGGGGTGACATGGGGGGTATCTGCCTCCTGTATCGCCTCCCGAATCGTCCGCAGCATAAATAGGATAAACGGTGCACAGTCGGTTTGCTGAGTGCTTTCGTTCAATGCCTGGTAATACTCTGCCTGATGTTTATGTACTAGGCTCTCCACCGGCAAATGGGCAAACATCGGCTGCCATCGGCTCAAGATCAGTGTCTGCCAAAGGCGACCAATACGACCATTGCCATCCGCAAAGGGATGAATGAACTCGAACTCATAATGGAATACCGAACTGACAATCAGCGGATGCGCTTCACACTCGGCCAGCCAGTTAAACAGATCAGCCATCAGGCGCGGCACCTGATTGGCCGGTGGTGCCATGTGCAACACCTGCTCTCCTGCCATAACGCCCACCCCACTGCTGCGATAGCCGCCTGCACGCTCCAGCAACCCCTTCATCATCACCTGATGAGCCGATAACAGATCCTGTTCACTTTGCGACTTCCACTCCTGCAACTGGCCGTAGGCCGCCAGCGCATTATGGGCCTCCTGAATCTCACGCGGTGGCGCGATGACCCGTTTTCCATCAAGAATGGCGGTGATCTGCTGCTCGCTCAGGGTATTGCCCTCTATCGCCAGCGATCCGGTGATGGAGCGAATACGATTGATGCGCCTCAAACGTAATTGAGCATCCTGCCCAAGCAATACCGAAAGACGCCCCACCTCCTCGCCAATCTTGGTCGCCAGGGTGAGAATCTCACTGCTGAGGGTAAACGGTGGTTGGTATTTTTTCGCAGTCATACCCTGAAGTTTACTCCTCTGCCAACATATTCATAATCAAACGAATCATCGTCTCTTTGTTGGCCGGATCAGATTCCGCCACCAGCAGCGTTAACGCCGCCAAACCAATATCATTAATCACTGGCTCACCATTGAGCCCCAATAAACGGCCATTGCGGTTGAGAAAGTCCACAAACAAAAACGCCGCGCTGCGTTTGTTGCCATCGGCGAAAGGATGGTTCTTTACTACAAAATAGAGCAGATGCGCAGCCTTAGATTCGATGGTGGGATAAGCCGGCTCACCAAACACCGACTGATCCAGATTGCCCAGCAGCGAAGCCAAGCCATCACCCCGATCACGGGCAAACAAGTCGGTGGCCTCGCCCCGCGCCATCAAATCCGCTTTTAAATTATCCAGCGCAATCCTCGCCTCACTCACTGAGGGTAACGCGCCGCCCGCCTGCGCCTTGGGCTCGCTTAACAAGCCCTCATCATAGCGCTGTAACAGCAGAAAGGTTTGAGCATAACGGGTCACTATATCCACCAGCCCGCGGCCGCTATCCAATTGCAGTTCGGGGCTTTGCGCCGTTTTGCGCACCAATGTCAACGCCGCTTCCAGCTCCTGGGCATTTTGTTCAAATCGATGTTTGGAGAGCGTCCAACCCTGAGTCAGGTGCTAGCGAAGTACGCGGGTGGCCCATTGGCGGAAACGGGTGCCTTGTACAGACTTAACGCGATAACCGACGGAAATGACGATATCTAAATTGTAATGCTCAATCTCACGCTGAACCCGTCGACCACCCTCCTGACGAACTATCCGGAATTTCCGGATAGTTGGCTCAGCCTCCAACTCACCCTCGGAAAATAGATTTTTGATGTGTTCATTGATGGTGCGAACATCCTTACCAAACAACTCCCCCATCTGCTTCTGAGTGAGCCAAACCGTCTCGTGCATAGTATCAAGCCGTACCTCTACCGCCTGCCCCGCTTGCGCATAAATGATGATCTCATCCGCCATCTGAGTGACCTCCTGTCAATGTAACGCTAATTAGCCAGCGCCTCCCTCTGAACAAACCCATCACGCCACCGCCTCTGCCTTGGCCGCAGCATCGGTGGCCGTAAGCTCACCGGAAAAGGCCTTTTGCAACAAGGATTGTTTCAGTTCGTTAAGGGCGGTGAGCTTTTGTTGGTAGATGGATTGGAGATATTGTGTATCAACAGATAAATCATCTAAAACAGCTACCACCTCTTTTTGCTCTTGAGGGGTCATTTCCAGAACTTTAATTTCTCTGAGCACTTTTAAGCCTACAGTTTTTTGCGCTGTGCCAGTAGCCCCCTCGCTAGCCTGTCTAAACACGAGGGGTGACATTAGAAGATAATAAAGCCAAGAACTATCAACTCCTTCTTTTGGCCTCAATAAACCTATATGTCGCTGAAAACAAAACTCTCTCTCTTCGCTTACTAAAACAGGAATACCGTACGATCCTGTAACGGTGTAGAGAACATCTCCGAGCTTTGGTTTTCGCTTTGATTTTAAAGAGTGGTAGTAAGAGTCAGTCACAAAGAAAGTATGCGAAAAATCTATTTTATTCGTGGTTTTATCTACATTTGAGATCGTAATAAAGGGAATACCACTTTGTGATTTTGGCGGTGGAGAATGATCACCATCGGTAATATCACTTGTAAGATCTGAAAGTGTGACAACACTTCCACCCTCACCCCGCTGGCTAAAGACGTTATTGAGGTAGCTTTCAAACAACTCGCGGGCGTTGCTGAGGTTTTTTTGTGTATTAGCGATGGCGGCGTCGATACCGGCAAAGGCTTCATCGAGCATGGCGACGATGCGTTTTTGTTCTTTGATGGGAGGCAACAAAATCGGATAAGGCTCAATTGTTGCCTTATTCAGGCCCGATTGTCCCGCGGCCCTTTCTGACAAACCAATAATGTATTTTTGAATCTTCGGGCTTCCAAGAAAATAAAAAAGATAATCTTTCGTTAGAACCTTTTCGTTTGGCACCGCCTTCATCAATGCCACATTATAAGAGCCCTCGATTCCTCTAAGAATCTGGAATACTGGTGGCCCATAACGACCAATCATCACATCTTCTTTAGTGCAAAAACGCTTAGCCTTTTCTTTGGGAATATAAACAATGTGTTTATCCGATTTGTAGTCCCTTATTTGAATCAGGCGTATATATTCTTCTTTCGATTCGTAAACAAACGTGGATTTCGGAGGCTGTGATCCTCCCTGAAACTTACAAACCTCGCCTAACGAAACCTCTTTCCACTCTACACTCACAACATCCCCCTAATCCCTTCCAAAATCGCTTCACTCTCGGCGTCGAGGGTTTCGATCTCGTTGATGATCACTTCCGGGTCGCGTAGCGGGGCTTCTTCGGCCTTGTTGGGGTTTTTAACCGAGAGGTCACAGCTGTCGGCATCGATATCATTGATGCTCACCGACCAGGCGTTTTCCGATTCGGCAAAGCTCTTTTGCAGTTCAACAAACTGCTTTAGGTCGTTGTCGTTAAGCGGGTTGGTTTTGCCGAGGCTTCTGCCGGGGTCGAGCTGGTAGTACCAGATGTTGCGGGTGGGTGCGCCTTTTTCAAAAAATAGCACCACGGTTTTGACCCCCGCACCGAGGAAGGTGCCGCCGGGGCAGTCGAGCACGGTGTGCAGGTTGCAGCTATCCAGTAGCTCGCGTCGCAACGCCTTGGAGGCGTTATCCGAGTTGGAGAGAAAGGTGTTTTTTATCACCACCGCGCCACGACCACCGGCCTTGAGGTGGCGAATGAAGTGTTGCAGAAACAGGAAGGCGGTTTCACCGGTTTTGATGGTGAAGTTTTGCTGCACCTCTTTGCGCTCTTTGCCGCCAAAGGGCGGGTTGGCGAGGATCACATCATAACGATCTTTCTCTTGCACCTGATCGTCGTGGTTGGCAAGGGTGTTGGTGTGGATAATGTTGGGCGCTTCGATGCCGTGCAGGATCATATTCATCAGCGCGATAACGTAGGCAAGGCTCTTTTTCTCACGGCCGTAGAAGGTTTTAGTTTGCAGGGTGTTGAGCTGGTTGGTGGTAAGTTTGCCTTGCCTTAGGTAGTCATGGGCCTCGCATAAAAAGCCAGCCGAGCCGCAGGCACCGTCGTAGATCTTCTCACCGATTTTGGGATTAACCACCTGGATCATGGCGCGGATCAGCGGCCTTGGGGTGTAGTATTCACCGCCGTTACGGCCCGCGTTGCCCATGTTTTTGATCTTGGCTTCGTAGAGGTGGGAGAGTTCGTGCTTCTCCTGTTGCGAGCGAAAGCGCAGCGCATCGATATATTCCAGCGCATCACGTAGCGAGTAGCCGCTGGTGAATTTGTTTTTGATCTCACCGAACACCTCACCGATCTTGTATTCGATGGTGTTGGCATCGCTGGCGCGCTGTTTAAAGCCGTGCAGGTAGGTGAATAGCTCGCCGTTGACGTATTTGATCAGGTCATCACCGGTTTTAGCGCGGTTGATATCCAGCTCGCCCTTTTCATCCTTGGGCGCGGCCCATGTGGACCAGCGGTGGGCCTCATCGATAATGTACTCATAGGGCTTGTCAGTAAGTTCGGCTTGCATCGCCTTCTCTAGCTCCAGATCATCCAGATACTTGAGGAACAGCAGCCAAGAGGTCTGCTCGGTGTAGTCCAGCTCGGTGGTACAACCGGCCTCTTTCCACAGCACATCGTCGATATTTTTAAAGGTTTGCTCAAACATGATTTTCCTAATTACTTCGCTCTAGGCCACTGATTGGCCGTAGGGTCTGAATTCATTACTCTCTTGCGTGAGTAGCTGTAGCAATTTGCTATGTACAAACAGCTTCTCCCGACCGGCTTTGATCTCTTGCAGTACACCGATGTCACACAGCGCTTTGAGGTATTTTGATGAGGTTTCTCGATGGCCGATACCGGCATCTACCAAATTACTAATACGGCAATAGGGCTGATTAAAGATTTGATCCACCAATTCGCGGCTATAGATAGCAGGTTGTTGTACGCGCACATACTCCACCGCTTGTTCTTGTAGTTGGCGCACGGCGTGGATTTTGGCGGTAGTCCATTGGGCGGTCTCTTTCACCGCGGTGAGCATGAAGGTGATCCACTCTTGCCAGTTTTGCTGGGTGGTCACTTCCAACAACAGACGGTAGTAGTCGGCCTTGTTATGAATGATGTGCCGTGACAGATAGAGCACCGGCAGACTGAGCAGTTGCTGATCCACCAAGTAAAGGATATTCAAAACACGGCCGGTACGACCATTGCCATCAGTGAAGGGATGAATGGCTTCAAACTGATAGTGGGCGACAGCCATGCGTACCAGGGGATCAATCTCATCACTGTTATGGATAAATTGTTCCCAGTTACTCAGGAGCTGGCGGATCACGGACTCACCCGCTGGTGGTGTGTAGATCACTTCGCCTGCATGGTCATTGGCGAGGGTCGTGCCGGGGACACGGCGAATATCCAGCTTAGAGCCTTTGATGGCCCGACAAACCTCCACCGCCAAATTGGTATTCAAGGGGCACTTTTGTATCGATTGGAAGCCTTGGTAAAGCGCAGTACGGTAGCGTAGCGCCTCTTTGGTAGCGGGGTCTGTTTGATTAGCGCTGGTATTCTTACCGGGATTGATACCGGCATCCGCAAAGCGGAACAGTTGGTCACTGGTGGTGACGATATTTTCAATCTCAGAGCTTGCCTGTGCTTCCAGTAACGGAATGGTATTAATCAATACCGATTGATTAGGGATCAGCTCCCCTACCTGCTTCAACTCCGCTAGTGCGACACGCGCCTCAGTACAGAGCTTCCAAATGGTGCGCGTTTCCAACTCCTGCGCGGGTGGCAGGTGAGGTATGTGGTTGTAAGGCTCTTGGGGATTAAAGGTGGTTGCTTCATTCATTGAGCCATTATGGTGGCATATGTCGATAATTTCCAATTATTTCGACACTAATAACACTCATGTCGGCCTGGTCGACATATCCCGCTTATATGTCGAATTATTGAATATTACTCGACAGATGAATTGATTCGCAACATGCGTTCCGGGAAAGCCATCAAATTTCTCGAACCCGCCTGATTCCTCACCCGGCTTCTTTAACGCAATAAAAAAGGCCGTAGTCTCTTCAGACTACAGCCTCTTTCGAATATGGCGGAGAAGCAGGGATTCGAACCCTGGGAGGGGATAAACCCTCAACGGTTTTCAAGACCGCCGCTTTCGACCACTCAGCCACCTCTCCAAACAAATTGTACGATTCATTTACAATGAATTGCGCGGGGAACCACCGCTCTCGGACAGTGTCAAAGACAGCTGCACCGTTGATGCTGCGCATAGTACCGAAATAATAATTAAAATGCTAGCTTGATATTAATTTTTTGCTTCACTATTCTATCAACAACTGAACACCACCTAAATCTATACATTCAAAGAGGCTTTTAGCAATGGAATACAATCAAAATGTGGCAACGCTGGAGACTGAATCAGCGCTCGCGACTAATAAAGTATTACGTAATACTTATATGCTGTTGTCAGTGACGTTAATTTTCAGCGCTATAATGGCGGGTGTCTCTATGATGATTAACCCACCCATGTTTACTGGCCTGCTCTGCTCGCTGGGTGCAATGGCGATGATCTTTTTTGTACTGCCTAAGACGGCTAACTCATCTGCTGGCCTGGGTGTGGTATTTGCCATTACCGGTATGCTGGGCTTTGGCCTTGGCCCTATCCTTAACCACTATATGGGCATGGCGAACGGCGGTACGTTGATTATGCAGGCGCTGGGGACGACTGGTGTGGTATTCGCAGCGCTTTCTGCTTATGTACTGGTTTCCAAGAAGGATTTCAGCTTCATGGGTGGTTTCTTGATGGCGGGTATGATCGTGGCTATCGTGGCGATGCTGGGTCTGTTCATTGCTAGCATGTTTGGTATCCATATGCCGCTGATGGGTGTGGCACTGTCTGCGATGGTTGCGTTGCTGATGTGTGGTTTCATTCTGTATGAGACTAGCAACATTGTTAATGGTGGTGAGACTAATTACCTATTAGCAACCGTTGGCCTGTACCTGAGCATCTACAACTTGTTTACTGCTCTGCTGCATCTGTTTGGTTTCATGAACGACGAGTAATCAGCCACTGGTTTGATGCTATGATAAAGCCCCGCTCTGCGGGGCTTTTTATTTAACCCATATACGCTAGGTAAACCATGACCACTGAACACCCCTTTGCCCCTTTCATTCGCATTCTTGGTAAGGGGAAAAATGGCTCCCGCTCACTTACCCAAGCAGAAGCACACGAAGCCTTTGGTATGATCTTACGGGATGAGGTCATGCCTGAGCAGCTGGGCGCATTCCTAATGTTATTGCGGATTAAAGAGGAGAGCGGCGAGGAGATCGCTGGTTTTGTGCAAGCGGTGCGTGACTCTTTAGCGGTCCCAGAGCATCTATCTGCTGATCTCGATTGGTCCAGCTATGCAGGCAAGCGACGCCACCTGCCCTGGTTTATTCTGGCAGTGCTGGCGCTGGCCGACAGCGGTATTCGCATTTTCATGCACGGTGCCTCCGGGCACACCCCTGGGCGTATTTATACCCGTGAGGTGCTCAAAGAGCTTGAGCTACCCATCGCGGAAGATTGGCAACAGGTAGAAGCTCAGCTCGATAGCCACAATTTCAGCTATATGGATTTAGAGCAGTTATGCCCTAAATTACACCATATGATTGAACTCAGACCTATTCTTGGGCTGCGCTCGCCCGTCCACACCCTATCCCGCCAAGTAAACCCGCTGCGGGCGCCAGCCACCTTACAAAGCATTTTTCACCCTGGCTATCAGCTCATTCATCAACAAGCGGAGGTATTACTGGCGGAGGCTGAGATGGCGGTAATCAAAGGTGATGGTGGTGAGGTTGAGGTGAATCCCGATGCGGAATGCATGGTCTACAAGGTAGAAAAAGGCCATGCTTGCGATGAATTATGGCCTAGCTATTTTCCACGCCGTCATGTAAAACCCGCGTCATTGGATATTAGTGAACTACGTGCTGTATGGCGTGGCGAGAGTGAAGATGAGTACGCGCTCGGTGCCATCCATATGACCATCGCTGTTGCGCTCAAATTATTGGGCCATACGGAAGATCAAGCAGGGGCACTCTCATTAGCAAAAAAACAGTGGCAATTACGTGATAAAAAGCGCCTATAACACAGCTCTGATTTCAAGGTTTCCCTTGGCTCGTCGATAATTTACGATAGGATGGCTAATGCACTTCTAGATTGAGTTTGCCCCCCTCTAAACAGGTACTTAAATAAAAGCGATTGCCAACATGCACTCTACTAATCAAAACATCTCCCTTGATACCATTCATGCCAGCATTTTTAATGCTCACAGTGATGGTATTCTGGTAATGGATTCGCTAGGTACTATTCTTACCGCTAATAACGCGATAGCAGCGCTATTTGACTATCCAATCGAGATGCTACTTGGAAAAAATATTAGCTATTTACTACCCGAGCTTGCCGAGCAGTCGTTAGCCCAATACCAAATGTTGGGCGTCTGCTTTGAAAGTGCGGCGATGCATCGAGATGGCCATGCCGTGCCCGTTGAACTAACCATAGATCTCATCGAAGATAATAATCAGCCTATCTTCAGCGCTACTGTTCATGACAATAGTGAACGCAAGTCCGTTGAACTATTTAGGGAACGCATCATCTCAACGTTCAACCACCAGCTACGCACCCCGCTGACCGCCATTAAGGGTTCACTGGATATTGTACTAGCAGGCCTGACAGGGGAATTACCTGAAAAAGCTGAACATCACATCACCGTTGCTAATCGAAATAGTCAAAGATTATTAAACGTTATCGAAGATATCTTAAACCCCGAGCACAGTGAAATAGAAGGGCTTAGTTATTACTTTGAGACCTTCGATATTAAAAATTTCATTACTAACGTCATGGATGAAAACAGTGCTCACGCTCAATTGCATGAAGTCACCCTCAAACTCAACGACGACATCCCCACAGGTAAATTTTTTGCTGATCGGGTGAGACTAACCCAGGTAATGTATAACCTGATTAACCATGCCACTGCCTCTGCCCCGAGTAACAGTCAAATTGAGATCAACCTAAGTAAACAGTTCGATCAAGTTTGTATTGCGGTTACAAATCACGGAAAAAACCTTTCCGATGCCCAAAAATCCGCCTTGATTGATAAGCTGGGTGAAACATCAAGTGACAGCGCCAGCCTCGGATTAACAGTGGCGAGCGCAATAATTCAAAAACATCAAGCCGAACTAAAACATAAGAACAATCAAGATGGGGGTACAACCCTCTATTTTGAGCTTCCCCTTCAGTAGCAGCACCTTCGTCAAATCCCTCGTAGTTATTTGTGAATATTTTATTGATTATTCACAAGCCAAGCATTAGAGTTTGAGCCATGATACGAAAAAAACACCATGAAGAGATTTGTGAGCAGGTTCTAAATGCTGCCAATCTGCGCTTCCAGCAATATGGTTACAATAAAACCACTATGGCGGAGATAGCC
>Ga0316204_10008439_pt1 | contig 14318 bp, 11 predicted proteins | sample 6monrhotite_MG_2_FD_205661 | JGI IMG/M metagenome (GOLD analysis project Ga0316204, IMG submission 205661) | Microbial mat bacterial communities from mineral coupon in-situ incubated in ocean water Damariscotta River, Maine, United States -... | ecosystem: Environmental > Aquatic > Marine >...
AGCCAAACCAATCTCTGTGGGTCATTTCCTTGAAACAGTGAAAACCTTTGCAGGGTAGCAACTAATGACAGCGCGGGTACTGGTGGTTGACGACGTCCCACCAAATGTAAAGCTTCTGGAAGCGAAGCTAACTAGCGAGTATTTTGATGTTTTAACCGCTTATAGCGGACCTGAAGCGCTTGACGTTATTAGCCGGGAACACCCTGACATTATCCTTTTGGATGTTATGATGCCCGGCATGGATGGCTTTGAAGTATGTCGCCGCATCAAGGGGGACCCAACCACGGCGCATATTCCTGTTGTAATGGTAACAGCGCTGGACCAACCCTCTGACCGGGTGGCTGGCCTGGAAGCTGGTGCAGATGATTTCCTCACTAAACCTGTGCAGGATTTAGCCCTGTTTGCGCGTGTGCGCTCGCTGGTACGCCTTAAGGTTATGATGGACGAACTGCGTAACAGGGAAGCAACCGGGGCGAACCTTGGTTGGGAAAATGAAGAAGGTGCTATCATAGAAGTTGCTGTGCCTGACGATGGCGCAATTCTGGTGGTGGATGAACAAGAACGTGTGATGGAGCGCATTGCCCGAACGCTTGATGATGTTGGCGAGCTTACGTTCATTGCGGGCGGGGACGATGCTGCCGAGCGTGCCCGAGAGAAGAATTTTGATCTTATAATTGTATCTCTGACAATGAGGAACACCGACGGCTTGCGTGTGTGTTCCAAGCTGCGCTCATTTGAAGAAACACGCCATGTGCCGATTTTGGTTATGGTTGACGATGGCAATACCAAGTTGTTGGTGCGAGCGCTTGAAATGGGCGTTAATGATTATGTGGTGCGGCCAGTTGACCGGATGGAATTTTTAGCGCGTGTTAAAACGCAGCTTAAGCGGAAACGATATGCCGATAAGCTATGGGAAAACTTCCACCTTTCCATGCAATTGGCTACGACCGATGCCGTTACCGGCCTGTATAACCGCCACTATTTAACCAGCCATATGGAAACGCGCTTGCAGGTGGCGCAAAGCAGCGGCAAGCCACTTTCTGTTCTGATGATGGATATTGACCACTTTAAACAGGTTAATGACACGTACGGTCACGCGGCGGGCGATCTGGTTTTGAAAGAGTTTGCAAACCGAATGGCCAAGAATATTCGCGGCGTGGATTTAGCGGCCCGGTACGGCGGTGAAGAGTTTGTTGTGATGATGCCTGAGACCCCCACAGATTGGGCCTATATGATTGGTGACCGTCTGCGTCAGGAAGTTTGTGAGAACAAGTTTGAAGTGGGAATTCCTTCAGGGCCTATTGATATCAGTGTTTCAATTGGTGTTGCCACCAGCGAAGAGGGCCAAAGCCCTTCCCAGCTTTTGGCAGAAGCAGACAGGGCGCTTTATGCAGCAAAAGCCGGTGGCCGGAACAAGGTTATTATAGCCAATACAATGCCTGACTAAAATCAGGTACTTACCAATATAATTTTGGCCATAAAAAAACGCCACAGCCCAAGGGCGCGGCGTTTTTTAGTCTGGTCAGAAAACCGAAGATTACTTGATCTTCGATTCCTTGAATTCTACGTGCTTACGTACAACTGGGTCATACTTACGCTTGACCATTTTCTCAGTCAGTGTACGCGGGTTTTTCTTGGTTACATAGTAGTAACCAGTGTCCGCGGTGCTAACGAGCTTGATCTTAATGCTGGACGGCTTAGCCATCTTGTTAACTCCGACAAATAAATATCAAATAAATCTTATAGCCGCACATTGCGACGGTTGTGAGCGCGCAAAATACCCTCAAGCGCCCATAAGTCAAGGCCTGATTATGAACAGTTGTGTTTTTTTTAAAACCTCACCGCTTTTACCATGAAGCCAATTGTTTTTATGCGAAAACTGAAAACATTTTTAAAATGCTAACGCACAAGTAACCTTTTTTGTGCCAAAAGAGAGCGTAAACACAGTTGAGGGTAAATTATGACCATGATGGAAAACGATCTTGTCGCAGAATTGCGCACCGAAGCGATCGATACAGTAGAAGACAGGTTGCAAAATCTAACCGAGGCAATTCGTGAATTTCAAAATGGCATTATAGGCCCTGAACCTACGTTGGCGACGGTGCGCCTTGAAGCGCATTCCTTAAAATCCGTTGCTGCCAGTTTTGACATGAAGGCCCTTAAGGTGGTTTGCCACCGTTTTGAAGATTATTTCTTCAATTTTTCCGAGCTTAAAAAAGAAAATTGTAAAGATATTCTCTTTTTTGCAGATCGTATGGCCGAGTGTCTTGAGGCCTATAGTAATGACCGGGAACTGGACGTTTCGCAATTGATGAGGAAGCTGCCGAACAAAGGCGGCTTTAATGTCGGCGATGTTATGGTTTCCGAGATTGAAGTGATGCTGGTTATGGAGCCGGGCATTGCAACAAAAATTGTTACTCGTGAGCTTCTGGAATGTGGTTACCGCATGGTGAATGTGGCCTCCACTATGGATGCTATTCAGCTTATTCCTGCAATGAAGCCCGATGCAGTGATTGTCTCAAATGTCATGCCCGAACTTTCAGGGATTGATTTAGCTTGTGCGCTTAAAGCAATGCCAACAACACGCGACGTGCCTGTGGCGTTAATTGCTACCTCGCAAAAAGAAAAATTCAAAGACCTGCCTGATAGCGTGCCTGTGCTCAGAAAAGGGGCCAAGTTTGCTGATGATGTAGCCGATGTTTTTGTAGAGTTGGGGATTCTGTAACGCAGAAGGGCCAGGGCGCTTTTTAGCGCCTTCGCCCGCTGTTATTTCGCCGTTCGTTATTGCCTCCGCCGCCGCTTCTGCCGTGGCGGCGTTTTGTTTGTTTTGCGCGCGCTGTGCTATTGCGTTTTGGTCTGCCGTCACCGTTTTCGCTAACAAGTTCCAGCTTCAGACCGCCGGTGAAGCGGTTGGCTTCAGTTAGGCGAACATCAATTTTATCACCAAGTTTGAATTCTTGCCCGTAGCGTTCGCCTACCAGCCGGTGTTTCTCGGCTTCAAGCACGTAATAGTCGTCACCAATGCCGGATATGGGTATTAGGCCGTCACCGCCTGATGGTTCAAGCGCCACGAACAAACCAAAGCGTGTCACGCCTGTGATCCGCCCAACAAAATCATTCCCAATGTGATCCGCCAAATAAGATGCCATATAGCGATCGGTTGAATCTCTTTCGGCAGCCATTGCACGGCGTTCAGTATTGGAAATCTGTTCGCCTATGGAAGGCATATCCAGTATTTCCCGGTCAGTTAGGCCGTCATCACCAAGTTTTAAGGCCCGTATAAGGCCTCGGTGAACCAGAAGGTCAGCATAGCGGCGAATCGGAGATGTAAAATGTGCATACCGTGTTAGCGCAAGGCCGAAATGACCTTCATTTTCAGGGGAATAATATGCCTGTGTTTGGCTGCGCAGTACGACATCATTCACCATCTGCTCGTGGGGTGTACCTTTAACATTATTTAAGATGCCGTTGAAAAGGCGTGGCTGCATCACATTGCCTTTGGCAAGGCTTAGCTCCAGCGTTTGTAGAAAATCACGCAGGCTTTCCAGTTTATCGGCCGGAGGTATTTCATGTACTCGGTACATGGCTGTGACACGGTGCTTTTCCAGTTCTTCTGCAGCGCATACATTCGCGGCAATCATGAATTCTTCTACAAGCTTGTGTGCATCCAGACGTTCTCGCAATAAAATATCTTTAACAAACCCGCTTTCATCGAGCAAAATTTTACGCTCAGGCAGATCCAGATCAAGCGGCTCCCGTTTGCTACGTGCGCTTGCAAGCGCCCTGTAAGCACCGTAGAGGGGCGTTAGTACATTTTCCAGTAGCGGTGCCGTTGTATCATCTGTTTCACCGTCAATGGCGCCTTGAGCCTGTTGGTAGGTGATGTTTGCATGACTGTTCATCAATCCACGGATAAATTTATGCCGCAGCTTTCTACCGTTTTTATCAAACCAGATTTGCAGCGCCATACAGGCCCTGTCTTTTCCTGGTTGCAGGCTACACAGGCCTGCGGAAAGTGTTTCAGGTAACATGGGCACAACACGGTCAGGGAAATAGCAGCTGTTTCCGCGTTTCACCGCTTCGCGGTCGAGGCTGGTATTTGGCTGCACATAGTGTGCTACATCAGCAATTGCGACAATAACGTGCCAGCCACCTTCATTTTCAGAATCAGTATCTGCCTCTGCCCATATTGCATCATCGTGATCTCGCGCATCGGCTGGATCAATGGTGATAAGTGCGATGTCGCGTAAATCTGTTCGCTTGCCTAGCGCAACAGGTTTTGCTTCGTCGGCTGCCCGCAAAACACGCTCTGGGAATTTATTTGGAATATCGTGGGCATGAATGGCTATCAGGCTGATAGATTTGGCAGAGGCTACATCGCCGTAGCGTTCTTTGATACGCGCGCGTTTGGGGCCGCCAGAACGGCTTCTGCTTTTTACGGGCTCTGCAGCAACAAGTTCGCCGTCCTGTGCGCCAGCTATGTCATCGCGGTCAACCCAGTATTCATCGCGGTTTTTCTTGTCGGTTGGTAGAATACGACCGCCTTCATTGCTACCCTGATAAACGCCAAGGATAGCTGAAGGTGCAGCGTGTAACATCTTGATAATTTCTGCACGGTAAACCGGAGGCTCGTCTTTGATGGGGATCAGGCGCGCTAGGGCGCGGTCGCCTGTGCCCATAGCCGATCCCCGGCGGCCTTTTTTTTCATTGATGTAAATCGTAGGTACGTCGCCGTCACCTTTCCAATTCACGGGGTGTGCCATGGGGTCACCGTCTTTGTCAGTGCCTGCATACTCGATGATTTGTACGTTTGGCAACCGGTCAGCCGGGCGCAGGGCACGGGACTGGTCTTTGGCAAGAAGGCCGTCTTCTGTAAGTTCACGCAAGGTTTTTTTAAGCTGAATTTTTTCCGGCCCTTTAATGCCAAAAGCGCGAGCAATCTCGCGCTTTGTGACCTTGCCGCGATAATCGCGGATAAATGCCAGAATATCGTCTTTGGAGGGGAAGTGCCCCAAGCGTTCTTTAGGTGACAATGATTTGCCTTTGTGATTTGCCTCGGTGAGACGTCCCTTAGGACGCCTTTTTCTTGGTTGCAGTTTTTTTCTTTGCCGGCTTTTTCTTTGCGGCAGCCTTTTTTGCGGGCTTTTTCTTGGCAGCCTTGGCTGCGATCCATTCAAGTGCCTGTTCCAGCGTCACCACTTCTGGCTCAGTGCCTTTTGGAAGGGTTGCGTTGGTACGCTTGTGGTTCACATAAGGGCCGTAGCGTCCGTCAAGTACGCGAATAGCTTCACCGTCGTCCGGATGTGTGCCTAAATCCTTCAATACTGTCTTGCCGCCACCTTTTTTAGCAGCCTGATCAGCAATTAAAGCCACAGCACGGTTCAGTCCCACAGAAAAAACTTCTTCGCTGGAAGAGAGCTTTGCATAGGTGCCATCGTGCGCCACATAAGGGCCGTAACGGCCAATTGCGCTGGTAATTGGCTTGCCGCTTTCCGGGTGCATTCCAATTTCGCGAGGCAAGGATAACAGCTGCAGGGCCTTTGCCAGATCTACCAAACCTGCATCCATATCTTTTGGGATACTGGCACGTTTGGGCTTTTCGCCTTTTACGGTTTCGCCGACCTGAATATAAGGCCCGAAACGGCCAGACTTAACATGAATTTCATCGCCTGTTTCAGGGTCTGTACCTAAGGGGCCAGCTTCCTCTCCGTTACCGTCTGCGCCTTCGCCGCCTTTTGAGCCAAATTGGCGTGTATAGCCGCATTCAGGATAGTTAGAGCAGCCAACAAAAGCGCCGTACCTACTGGTTTTTAGGCCCAATCGACCATCATCACAGTTAGGGCACTTGCGGGCCTCATCGTTATTTTCAAACAGCATTGGCCCCAGATAATCATCCAGCGCGTCAATCACTACGCTATTACGAACACCTAGGATTTCTTCTGTTTTTGGCTTAAAGGCATCCCAGAAATCCCTGAGAACCTTTTTCCAGTCGCCTTTGCCCGCAGAAACGTCATCAAGCTGACCTTCAAGGTTGGCAGTGAAATCATATTCCACATAGCGAGCGAAGAAATTTTCAAGGAACGCAGTAACCAGACGCCCTTTATCTTCCGGCACAAAACGATTGCGGTCCATATGTACATAAGAACGGTCACGCAGAACTGTTAAGACAGACGCATAAGTTGATGGGCGGCCAATGCCCAGTTCTTCCATGCGTTTCACGAGGCTGGCTTCAGTGAAGCGCGGCGGCGGATCGGTGAAATGCTGACGTGGCGATACAGTTTCCAAAGATACAAGTTCGCCTTCCTGCATGGCAGGCAAAAGCGATTCTTTATCGTCTTTTTCGTCGTCTTTGCCTTCCTGATAAACAGAAAGGAAGCCATCAAACAATATTACCGTGCCTGTAGCGCGCAGTTCAGCTGTTTTGTCACTGTTCATAATTGTAACAGTGGTACGCTCCATTTGGGCGCTTTCCATCTGGCTAGCGGTGGTCCTGCGCCAAATCAGTTCGTAAAGTTTCTTTTCGTCAGTATCCAGCACGCTGGCAATGTCAGCCATACGGCGCATAGGATCTGTTGGGCGAATGGCTTCGTGTGCTTCCTGCGCATTTTTGGCTTTTGTTTTATATACACGCGGGCTGTCAGGTAGATATTTCGCGCCGTAACGGCTTTCAATCATACCGCGTGTGGCGTTCAATGCTTCCTGAGCAATGGTTACACCGTCAGTACGCATGTAGGTGATCAAGCCTGTAACTTCGCCGCCAATGGGCTTGCCTTCATAAAGGCTTTGGGCCGTACGCATTGTTTTTTGGGCGTTGAAGCCAAGTTTACGGGCGGCTTCCTGTTGTAGCGTTGATGTAGTGAATGGCGGTTGCGGGTGCCTGCGTGCGGGTTTGCGCTCAACCGATTGAACAGTATGCGGAGCCAGCTTGGCAAGCTCGGTGGCGGCATTTGCAGTTGTTTCATTTTCTAATGAATATTTAGTAAGCTTCTCGCCTTTTAGGGCAAAAAGCCGAGCATTGAAGGCGTTGCCGCTGGCGCTATTAAGAGCAGCCTCAACCGACCAATATTCGCGGGCGGTAAATGCTTCAATTTCACTTTCTCGCTCGCATACCAGCCGCAGGGCAACAGATTGCACCCGGCCAGCAGAACGCGCACCCGGAAGCTTGCGCCACAAAACAGGTGACAGTGTAAAGCCCACCAAATAATCAAGCGCCCGGCGCGCCAGGTAGGCGTTTACCAGTTCTTGGTCAAGTTCGCGCGGTTCTGCCACAGCTTTGATGATAGCAGATTTTGTAATCTCGTTAAAAACGACGCGCTTAACATCTACGTCTTTGAGTACTTTCTTTTTCGCAAGAACCTCAAGTACGTGCCAACTGATGGCTTCCCCTTCGCGGTCGGGGTCGGTCGCGAGATACAATTTGTCGGCGCCTTTTACGGCTTTGGCAATATCGGCCAGTCTTTTTGATGAATCGCGGTCAACCACCCAATCCATCGCAAAATCTTCGTCGGGTTTTACCGAACCGTCTTTTGCGGGCAGGTCGCGTACATGGCCAAAACTGGCTAAAACAATGTAATCTTTGCCAAGGTATTTGTTGATTGTTTTTGCCTTGGACGGCGATTCTACAATAACAACATTCATGCGAGGGTTGGTCCTTATCTACTGCGTAAGCGTGCTCAAAATATGCTCAAACCTTGCTCTCACCTAGATCGAAGCAACGCTGAATGCAATGAGATTATTAGTTTTTTGTTGAAATACAGCTGTATTTCCCTCCGGGGTGACGCATTATTTCGCCTGAAATTTCAAGTTCGGTAAATGCTATTAGCAATGTCTCAGTGGGTATGCCCGAAAGCCGTACCAGTTCGTCTATATGTACGGGAGTAGGGCTTAGTAGTGTGAGCAGGTTCGTTGTCGGCAGTGGTGGCTGTAGGGTTGAAGCTTCAGGCGTGGGCTTGGTCGTGGTTGGCGTCATCGGCGGTTTTACTGTATGGTGCTTTATAGTTCGCAGCAGAGGCATTGTTTCATATTCGCTTATAATGTCACCGCCGGTTTGCACCAATATGGCACCGTCCTGTATAAGCTTGTTACTGCCCTGCGCACGGGGATCAAGCGGGGATCCGGGCACGGCAAAAACATCACGGTTCTGGTCAGCAGCATAGCCTGCCGTAATAAGCGACCCCGACCGCCGCGCTGCTTCTATAACCAATAGTCCTTTGGACAGGCCTGAAATAATGCGGTTGCGCCGTGGAAAATGCCGCGCCAGCGGTTTGGTGCTTATTGGCATTTCACTGATAACAAGGCCTGTTTCAAGAATGCCTTCGTATAGCTTCGCATTTTCTGGCGGGTATATAATGTCGATGCCGCCTGCCATGCAGGCAATAGTGCCCGCTTTTAGCGATATTTGATGCGCTACCGTATCAATTCCGCGTGCAAGGCCTGATACAACAGTGAAATCGTGGTCAGCCAGCTCCTGGCATATTTTCCGTGTAATTTTGGCCCCGCCTGCGCTGCAATTTCTGGCTCCAACCACACCAATGGCTGTTTTGGCCAGACAGTCTGTATTGCCGCGTATGGTTAACACGGCGGGAGCATCGGCCAATTCGGATAATAAAGCCGGGTACTCGCCGTGGCCGAGAAACAAGAAATACGCATTTAGGGCATCGGCAGCTTCAAGCTCATTATCAATTGCCTCCGGATCCGCCAAAGTTGTTTTCGCGGTGCCTTTTTTTGCAGCCGCTTCCAGCATTGCAATAACGTCTGTTGCAGAGCCATGTTTATTTATAAGGCGCGCAAAGGAGACCGGGCCTATCCCGTCTGACCTTATAAGGCGCAGGCGTGCAAACAGTTCAGGGGTTGAAGCAATTTGTTCAGGGGAAAAGCTCATGGTGTCACCGTGCTGGGACGGCGGCAGTGTGTCAATGTTTTGGTTGCAGTGCGCAACTATAAATTAGCCTTTTTCCTTTTTGCCAATCCTGGGCTCTTCGCCCTTAAGGATACGGCGGATATTGTCTTTGTGTCTTATATAGATAACCACGGTCATGAATGCGATTGCAAGCCAGCTATTTGCGCCGACGATATAATAGCTGAATACCGGTGCCAGAACCGCCGCGACAAGCGCGGCCAAAGAAGACATGCGAAACAGTAATGCTGTGAGCAGCCACGCGTTGCCTGCAGCCAACCCCAGATACGGCGCTACAGCGAACAACGTACCCATGAAGGTCGCAAAGCCTTTGCCTCCCTTAAATTTCAAATATAGCGGAAAGCAATGGCCAACAAATGCAGCCGTGCCGGCAATGGCAGCCAGTTCCGGGCTAACGAAATAGCGCGTAACCAGCACGGCAATAGCCCCTTTGCCAGCGTCCATCAATAAGGTGGCAAGCGCTAAATCCTTGCGTCCGGTGCGTAGCACATTGGTTGCGCCAATATTGCCAGAACCAATTTCACGGATATCACCCAGACCAGCCATTTTTGTAAAAACCAGCCCGAAAGGCACGGAACCAAGTAAATAACTGACACCTATAACCAGCAACAGATCTATTGAAATCACTTAACTGCCTCCTTCAAACAGGACGTTACCGTCAACCAGTGTTCGCCATACTTGCCCTTGAACAGGAAGCGAGTCGAACGGTGTGTTTTTCGCGCTACTCAGCAGTTTTTCAACGCTGATACGCCACGGCTTTTCCAAATCAAAAATTACAATGTCGGCGGGAGCACCTGCTGCAAGGCTGCCGGTGTTTAGCCCCAACAAGTGAGCCGGCGCTGATGTTAGTGCGCGTAGCATGGTTATTAAATCAAATTTTCCAGCATGTACCGGAGCCAGGGCCAAAGGCAACAAGGTTTCAAACCCGATGATGCCGTGCGCGGCCTGGGCGAATGGAAGGCGCTTCACATCTTCGCTTTTGGGATCGTGGTCGCTTACCAATGTATCGATGGTGCCGTCAGCGATGCCTGTAATTAGGGCGAGGCGGTCTGTTTCTTCACGTAGCGGCGGCATTACCTTGGCAAAGGTACGATACCCTTCAAGTGCATTATCATTTAAAATCAGATAGTGCGGTGCGGTGGAGCATGTAACTTTGATGCCGTGCTTTTTGGCGCTGCGCACCGCATCAACACCTTCCGCAGACGAAATCATTGAGAAATGAATGCGGCTATTGGTTAATTGTGCAAGCCGTGCATCTCGTTCAATTTGAATGGCTTCGGCGGCAGCGGGTATGCCCGCCAGGCCCAGCCGTGTGGCTGTTTCCCCTTCGTGGGCAACACCGCTGTCTGCAAGGCTGGCTTCTTCCGGATATTGCACAATCAAAGCATCAAAATAGCCAGCATATTCCAATAAGCGGCGCATAACCTGTGCGCTGGCGACAGCTTTTGTGCAATCCGTAAAGCCAACAGCGCCAGACTGTTGCATTTGCCCTATTTCAGCAATTTGCGCACCTTTCATGCCTTGTGTAGCCGTACCCATAGGATAAACCCGGTTGGAGGCACCATCTTCAGCTCGCCGGCGAATGCGCTCCACCACAGCATCGGTTTCAATCATGGTGTTTTGGTCAGGCTGTAAAATCACGGTTGTTATGCCGCCAGCAGGTGCTGCTATGGGGTCAACGGCGTGCGCGCGCATATCAATGAATCCTGGGCACAGTATTCTACCGCCGCAGTCAATTATTTCTGCATCCTTGGGCGCTTCAAGTGTTTCGCCGTAGGCTGCTATCTGGCTACCGGTCACCAGCAGGCTTCCGATTTGGTCATAATCAACGGCGGGGTCAATGATGCGCGCGTTTATAAACAGTTTGCTGTTGTGACCGCTCATGTTGAGGCCTCCCCGCGCAGGCCGCGTGTTAGTATGTCAAGACATGCCATGCGCACAGCTACGCCCATTTCAACCTGTTCTTCAATGCCCGAGCGATCAATGTCATCGGCGACGTCCGATGCGATTTCTACGCCGCGGTTCATGGGGCCGGGGTGCATTACCAATACATCATCTTTGGCTGTTGCCAGTTTTTCCCGTGTCAGGCCCCAAAAACGGTAATATTCACGAAGGGACGGTAGAAAAGCACCTTTCATGCGCTCTTGTTGTAAGCGTAGCATCATCACTACGTCGGCCCCTTCAAGGCCTTCATCCATGCGGTGGAACACCTCAACACCCAATCTATCCACATCTTTTGGTAACAGGGTAGGCGGCGCAACCAGACGCACACGTGCACCCATTGCATTCAGCAAGTATATATTGGAACGGGCAACCCTGCTGTGGGCGATATCGCCTGAAATAACGATTGTTTGCCCGTGGATGCGGCCCTTGCGCCGCCTGATTGTTAGGGCGTCCAAAAGGGCCTGCGTGGGATGTTCGGCCCGGCCGTCACCCGCGTTGATTACGGCACAGTCCATCTTTTCAGCCAGCAGCTTCACTGCGCCGCTGTCTGCGTGGCGCATCACCAGCACATCAGGATGCATGGCATTCAATGTTGCAGCTGTATCCAGCAGGGTTTCACCTTTTTTGATCGACGAACTGCCGGTAGCCATGGAAATAGTATCCATGCCAAGGCGCTTGCCTGCAATTTCAAAACTCATGAGTGTGCGAGTAGAGTTCTCAAAAAACAGATTGATCTGTGTGAGGCCTGCGCATGTAGGCGTTGATTTTTTGGCTTGCCGGTTTTGGTCGGCGTATTTATCAGCGGTATCAAGAAGAAACTTGATTGCCGTTGGATCCAAATTCCAGATACCTAGCAAATGTTTATGCGGAAAAAGCGAACCCGAAGGCGGATCAACGTCCGCGCGCGGGTAGGGAACCTTACTGGTCGAATGCTTGCTCATTAAAGTCGCCTTATAGGTGGTAACGTACCCGCTAGCAAGTTGGATATCGTTAATTCACATGCTTTTGCTTTTATTTCCCGCACTGTTTTCACAAGGTTAGCCTCAAATTTCTGGGGGAAGTGGCTCGCAGCAAACTGTCTGTATTGGGGCCGCTGTTGGCATCAAGGTGATAGTCAAATTGCATGCAGCGCACCTTGCAAAATATAGGCAGCGGCCAACTTATCAATCACCTGCTTGCGCCGGGCACGGCTGCTGTCGGCTTCAATTAAGGTGCGCTCAACAGCGGAAGTGGAAAGGCGTTCGTCCCAAAATATTTGTGGCAGGTCAAACACCTTGGCCAGATTATCTGAAAAAGCACGTGTTGACTGGCAGCGAGGGCCCTCAGAACCATCCATATTAACTGGCCAGCCAATGATAAAGCCGCCAACATCTTCGTTTTTAACAATCTCTTGAAGGCGTGCCACATCATTTTTGAATTTGGTGCGGCGAATAATTTCCAGCGGTGTGGCAATGGTGAGTGTTAGGTCAGACAAAGCAAGGCCGATGGTTTTGGTGCCGGGGTCCATGCCCAGCAAACGCTGGCGTGGTGCCAGCCGTGATTTCAGTTCGGATATGTCGATAACGGGGCTCATTGGTTTTGTTTCTCAACTGATGCCTGAACTGGCCGGGCTGTAAGTTTTCCAAGCCATGTTAACGCTCGAAGTGCCGCATTTTCGCGAATGTTCATATAAAACATATGATAGTCGTACACATGGAAGTTTTCTCCTTGCAGTTTAAAGTCCTGCCAGGCTTCGCCGGGTATGCCGGAAAGATACAAAATACCATCATCGCCGCATTTGGTGCCGGTGAAATTTAATATTGGTTCGCCGAGAGGGGCATCACTGTTTTCAGGCACCAGAAGCGCCCCCAAATGAGCCGACTGTTCTGCGCGGGCACCAATTCCCCAGTTTTGCGGATTTGTGCACAGCATTTGTGTGCCTTTACGCGGCATGCCACCCAAGCCAAAAGAGGTATCCATATAAGTCAGTAAACCAGCAGGGTCACCCTCAGGTCCAAAAGTTTGGTAGGATACAACACACCCTGTTTCATCAGCGCTTCTACATGCTGTGATATCGGGCAGCGCACCAAGGTCAGCCTCAATGCTAACGGGCCAGCCAATGATATAGGCCGCAACCATGCGTGCGTGAAGCGGTGTGCCGCTAATGCGGTGTTGCAACAGGTTTAGCAGATGCAGTGAACCTTGGCTGTGCCCTGCCAGAATGAAGGGCCGATCATGGCTGCGGGTAGCAATGAAGTTATCAAAGGCGGCGAGGACATCGGTGTAGGCTAAAATAAGCGCTTTGACGCCGTCGCCATTTTTGTCAAAAAAAGCACCGAAAGTAGCTTGCCTGTATCGCGGTGCAAATATGCGGCCTGCGGTATTGAAGGCGCTGGCCTGAATTTTTAACACCCGGTTAAACAGCCGGTCATTGGATTCGTTATCGTCAAACAGTAGGTCATTCCAGTGCTTTTTATTCAGGTAGGTGGTTGGATGGATGAAAAACACATCTGCCTGTGGCACCATGGCAATATCAAACACGCCCTGGGGCTTGGCTGCAGAATGGCCTGTTTTAGTGGGGAGTGCCGCCCAGTTGTCTGTCTGGGTATAATCCAGGGGCTGGGTTATAGTGGCCTCAAACGGATGGTCTGGTGTGAAGGCAAGCTGAAGCATTTTGGTTGGTTGCAGATTAGCCCATATGCCAAAACCGATTGTGCCGATGATAACAAGACCAATAAGAGATGCAATTACCAGTAAAAAGACGGCTGCCGGTTTCATCTTTTTTTTATCGGTTGGTGTGTTCATGCTTTTGTCCTGCCTCTATCTGTTGACTATGGCCAAAGGGCCATAACGATATCATCTATTATGCGTCCGTCTTCATACTTTACCGCGCCTCTGCGAACGCCTTCGCGTTCAAAGCCGCAACTTTCATACAATTTAATAGCAGCTTCATTGTCGCTGTGAACATGCAATTCTACGCGCGTGAGGCCTGGATGTTTTTTTACCCATTTCAGAAATGTCTGAAGCAATGCTTTGCCAATACCTGTGCGTTGATGGTTTGGGCATACTGACATGGCAAAGCATGTCACGTGTGCCACACGGCTTCGACGATCTGTCCAGTTATCAAGCATACCGATAATAGACTTGCCTTTAACGGCAACAAAACAAACCTCAACCGGATTTATATGCTTTTTTGCAATCCAAAGCCGCTGTTTGAAGGGGCCAATAACATACTCGCTTTCGCGGGTTATCAAGTGCCGGGAAGACGCAAAAACAGACCGCATGAAAGCATTTAATCTACGCGCATCAGAAGGCTTCGCTTCCCGTATTTCGATGTTTGGCTTCAATACTGCGATTCCTTGCTTGCTCCTGCTTGCATCTGGCGTTAAGTTCCGCGCTGATTTCAACAGTTTTACTTGATGGCCCATAGGATTTTTCATGTCTAATATTGACACAGCAACCGTAGCCAAAATAGCGC
>Ga0316204_10008440_pt1 | contig 14317 bp, 16 predicted proteins | sample 6monrhotite_MG_2_FD_205661 | JGI IMG/M metagenome (GOLD analysis project Ga0316204, IMG submission 205661) | Microbial mat bacterial communities from mineral coupon in-situ incubated in ocean water Damariscotta River, Maine, United States -... | ecosystem: Environmental > Aquatic > Marine >...
TCAGATTTTCATCCCCATTGGAAAGCTTTGAAGGACAAATTCTTAAGCCTTTGAAACGATGATTGTACCTGAAAAGTATTAAGAGATCTGAGATCAACAGCCCAAAAAAAAGAATAAAGAACACGATACAAATCGGAAACAGCCATGGAAACGGAAAGGCCAGAACAAAGCCAATGACCAGCACCATGATTGCCTGGAAGAATACGTTTCGTGTATATAAGGCCTTAAGAAGTTTCACTATCTAGGGACTTCAATTTTATCCAGAATCTCCCGGATTACATCATCCGTATTTGAACCTTCCATCTCTTTTTCCGGAGTAAGGATCACCCGATGTCGAAGCACAGAAAATGCGACCTCCTTTATATCTTCGGGCGTAATAAAATCTCGCCCACGGATGGCCGCCATCGCTTTCGAGCTTCTTAAAATAGCTAACGAAGCACGTGGTGAAGCACCCAGGTAAAGTGCATGGTATTCGCGAGTCTCATTAACAATAGAAGCAATGTATCCATAGAGATGATCCTCAACGATTACCTGCTTTATCTTCTCTCTGTATTCAAGAAGATTCTTCCTGGTCAAAACTGGCTTAAGTTGGCTTGGATCATTGGTCACCTTTCTTTGATCAAACTCCCTCAAGAGGGTGGTTTCCTGAACAAGGTCTGGGTAATCTACATTAACCTTGAATAAAAATCGATCCAGCTGCGCCTCGGGCAAACGATAGGTGCCTTCCTGCTCAATAGGGTTTTGAGTTGCCATTATAATGTAGGGTTCCTCCATTTTATAGGTTTGTCCATCTATAGTCACCTGGTGTTCTTCCATTACTTCAAATAATGCAGACTGGGTTTTAGCAGGAGCTCTGTTGATCTCATCTACCAAAATAATGTTTGAAAAAATTGGTCCTTTTTTAAATTCAAACTCACTGGTTTTCATATTGAAAACCGAGGTCCCTAATACATCAGACGGCATTAGGTCAGGAGTAAATTGTATCCTTGAAAAATCTGCTGAAATTACTCGGGACATTAATTTAGCCGTAAGAGTTTTGGCCACTCCGGGGACTCCTTCCAGAAGGACGTGACCATCCGATAGGATTGAAACGATCAACAGCTCGACCATCCTTTCCTGGCCAACGACAATTTTTCGGATCTCTGCCTTTACTTTTTCAACACTTTCTTTGAGTGCCGACAGATCGATCCGTTCCTGAAACATATCTTTATCATCCATAATTTATCTATTGTCTTAAAGAATAAAATTCATCAATTTTTGTATTTAACTCGAATAATTGATCCCGGCTAATGGTATCCCGGGACTGTATATGGTATATCATTTTAAATAAATAATCAACCTTATTTCGTGGTTTAGACGTCTTTTTTGAGAGCAATTCATAAAATTCCTCATCTCTTATTCGGGTGTCCATGTAGTAATGGCTCCGTAGATACTCCAAAAAATAGGTTATTTTTTTCTCGGCCGCATTCTTATGATCCTGATTATGAAAGTACAGATTGCCCAGAGTTCTGGTAAACTCTTGCGAAGCATTTTTTAAGGGCTGAATGACAGGAATTATTCGTTGTTTTCTTTTTGCTCTGAAAAAAATAAATATCAGTACAGATCCGACAGTAAGATAGTACGCCCATCTTAAGGGAATCTGACTTAATATAAATCTCATCGGAGTTGGGGGCTCCATTCTGCCTTTTTGATAAAACTGAGTCCAATGCATTGCCCGGATAGGTATATAGCTAAAAAGATAGTCTACAAACTTATAATTTTCTTCTTTGACCAGATAATAGTTGGTTAATGCCATTGGAGCTAATGAAATAATAATTTTACCCTTTCCCCAGGATTTTTCCACAATCACGGGTTCATGTTCCTCATTAATTGCCAAAACAGTAGTATTGGCAGAATCCAAATTGCTGAAATATCGACTCATATGAGGCTTTGAAAACCAAAACTTAGGGGTACTAATTTCCTGATTCACAAATTTAAGATAGGAGGAATCGTATTCTTTGAATGAACTCAAATTTAGGGTATCCAGATATCTGTCGCTGAGCTCAAAATCCAGTGTATCCATAAAGTAGTCCATATATTCTGAGGCCAAAAATAGGACAGAGCCTTCTGAAACCCATTTCAACAATGCATTCGAATCTTCTGGGTCTGGTGAAAAATAGTTACAAAGTATAATCAGGCCCTCTGATTTTAGCGTGTCTAGGATTTCATAAGCGGATTGATAAGAATTCTCTACATTGTCTTGGTAATGATCTAAGAGAATATCCTCCATTATCATGCCGCCAAATGGAATATTATCCTCTGGAGCATAGGTCACTCGCCAGTCAATTGGTTTTGGGCGATAGTATTCAAAAGTCACATAGGCTGTGAATATAGAAAGGAGCAGCAGGATATACTTGATCTCAGTTTTTTTCATCCTGTTTCAATTTTGCCTCTAAATCTTTCAAGATTGAAAAAGTATGGTCATAAATTTTTCGATCGGCCTCAAAATTTCCGTACCAGGTAAACTCGAAATAGTAACCCAGGTCACTAAAGGGCTGCTGGATACCTTTACTTTTTAGTTCATATAAATAATCATGGTTGGTCTTTCCTCTTTCCCAGGAAATAAGATGTTGATCTGATAGCATTTTAAGTGCATGCAGATAGACCAAACGAATGGCTTTTCTATACTCACCTAAATCGACCGCCTCTTCAATCGCTGTCATAAAGTCTATCTCATGGATATCATCCTCATGCAAGTGATACTCCAATGAGCTTTTTGGATTGCCATATATGGCATTGCTTAATCCCGATTGAAAGAGTTTAATAATTAAAAAGACTACTCCGGCAATCCCCATAATATATAACAGATATTCGAAGATTTTGGGCCAAAAGCCTACTTCAGAATCTGCAAACAACCCGTCAAATAAGCTCGTAAACCAATACCATAAACGCTGAATTATATTTAGGTCAACCTTAGCAATCTCGTAATTAAAGTCAGGATCTTCCTTAAAATTTTGGAGCCTGCTCTGGTCATATTCTTTCCAATCTCGGGAAAGACTATCATACAATTGAGGTTGTGCTTCCTCTATTGTAAGGCCTTTTACAGGAAAACTCAGTACTGTCAATAAGAAAACTATCCAGGAAAGTTTATTAGTAATCCTCATCTGAGTCATCGCTTATCTCCTCATTTCCAATGGTCTCAATTTTTCCCATTAGTCCTGCGGCTTCTTTCAGCTCGATAAGATTAAAGTACTGGAAGCCCAGGGCAATAAAAGGGAGTGAGTATACCAGAAAATATCCAAACAGATAGAGGGTATAAGCGGCAATTCCAAAAAATCCCATGCCTTCCATGCCCTCAAATGGATTTCCTGAACCCGTTTCTATCGAATGAAATATATTTGCAAACATCATGATGTATAAGGGAATAGCAAATAAGTAAGAGATCATTGCTGCTATGAGCTGCATAATGAAAAGAAGACCAAAGGTCGACCACCATTTTCCTCTGATAAGGTAAAGGCTCCGCTGGATCAAGGCAAAAAATTCCAGCTTCTCATTCATCTTAATGACATAGGTTAGAGAGAGCGCGATGGAGATATAGATAATCAAAATATATAAACCTAATCCACCTAACACGCTCAGGAATATTGAATCAATGAAGATTGGGATTCCAATTAAAATTCCTCCAATAATTATTCCCCCAAAAATCAACATTATAAATAAGCCTATTTGAAGGCCCAGAATCCCTGAAAATTCAGATTTCACCCTTTCCCACACTTCCGAAACTTCAATTTTATGTAATTCCGTTTCCTTATAGATCATCATGTGACTATACACCACAGTTACTATGAGGGAAACAGAGAAAACCATGGCAATGGAAATTCCCAACGCAGCCACAGTTAGTGTAGGAATATCCATCATAGATATTGGATCTTGACCTCCGGTAACATTTCCAATCAACCTAAAATACCAATCCATAAGGTATCCAAAAGCAATTCCCCCAATCAACACAAATGGCGCCAAAATGTAAATCAATGATAGGGCCAAAGACTTAAAGTTTTGGCTTACATATGAAAAGGTAATATTTATTTTATCGCCAAACTTCCGTGCCTGGTTAAACTCAATCTTTTCCTGATTGTTCATCTTGACTTAATTTATTAGGATAAATAACAAAATAATACAGTACTAAAAAAGCAGATATAATGATTATTAAAGCCTTTAGTATGGGAGACATTCCTGAAAGTCTGGTGATGAATGATTCCAGAAACCCTGCTAGAATAAATACAGGAATTAACCCAATAACAATTTTCAAGCCTGTTTTTACTCCCCTTTTAAAAGATTCCAGGCGAGAATAGGTATCTGGAAAAAGAATTGAACTTCCAGCCTTTAATCCAGCACCTCCAGCAATAACAATAGCAGAAATTTCGAGGGTCCCGTGAATCCAAATGGTGAGGAAGGAAGTCATGAACAGGTTCTGTTGCACGAAGAAATACTGAAAAGAGCCCAGCATAATCCCATTGAGTAAAAGAGTAAAAAAAGTCCCTATGGCAGGAAGAAGTATTCCGTAGGTAAATACTTTCATGGAAACCCCTATATTATTTACCGTGATCATATAAAACATACTGGTCTGCGACATCGATCCATAAACTCCCATAGGTTCGCCATTCTTAATATTTTCCAGTGTCATATTTACATATCCATCCCCTAAGATAAGACGGACATAGGTCTCATCATAGGCCGTGGAAACTGCTCCAATAAGGGTAGCTATCCCAAAAATAAGCAACGAATAGGCTATATGCTTATGGGCTGATTTTACCGCCATGGGGACTTCATACTTCCAAAAATGGCCAAATCGGTTTGTACTTTCTTTCTTATTACGATAGATCAGTTGATGGGCCTTTAACGCCAGGTTATTTAAATAATCTACTGTTTCGCTTGTTGGATATTTAGTCCTGGCATAGGAAAGATCGTCGGTTATATGGATAAAAAGACTCGCCAACTCATCCGGATTGGTATTTTTTCCCTTTCTCAGAAGTAGTTCAAATTCCTCCCAACGCTCCAGGTTTTGCTTTACAAATTGGCCTTCCTTCATACTCAGTAGCTTAGGATTTGCGTATTCTGAATTTAGGAATTAAGAACTTTAAATCCCTTAAAAGTTTTAAAATTACGAGATTTTTTAAACTTTTGATCTGTGATGCAAAAAGTAAATATTGAAACTACTCAAAATGTCCTGATCAGTTATGAGATAGCCACACTGGGAGACCGCATACTTGCCTACCTTATTGATTATCTGATTATTTTTTGCTGTTTTATTGCAATAATGCTTGTTGGTGGGCTTTTTGCGGCTGTAAATGAGAATTTTGCCTGGATGTGGATTGTCTTTTACTTGCCGGTAATATTTTATCATTTACTTTTTGAGGTATTTCGCGATGGACAATCACCTGGTAAGCAGCAAATGAAAATTAAAGTTGCTAAACTTGATGGCTCTGAACCAACACTGGGATCCTACTTAATCCGTTGGATTATCCGACCTATAGATATGGGCATTGTTGCCATTCTGTTTATTGCAATTGGTGGTAAAGGTCAGCGATTAGGGGACCTGGCAGCAGGAACTGCCGTAATTAAGCTACGCCCTGGAATTAACACCCCAAAACAGGAAATCATTAAAAAAATCGAATCAGACTATTTTCCTACTTTTCCTGAAGCAGAGAGACTTAGCTCAAAGGATGTGGATATTATTCTTCAGGCCTTGGCCCATTTTAATGAAACCAAAAATGTAAAGCCGGTCATGGCCATTTATCATAAGGTGATTGACCTGTTAAAAATAAAGACAGATATGGAGGCTGTAGCCTTCCTCAATCTTTTAGTTAAAGACTATAATCATTACTCTACCTATGGGGCAACTTCCTGAGTATTCTGTAGCACAGCTAGCCTTACGCAATGGTCAGGATAGACAAGAAATCTGGGTAGCCTATCAGGGCGTTATTTATGATGTAACCACTTCCCGATTGTGGAAAAAGGGCATGCATTATGAGCATTGGGCCGGGCAGGACCTAACTCATGAACTTCCGGATGCCCCACATGAGGAAAATGTATTCGAAAAATTCAAGGCCATTGGCAAAGTAAAAGAGAATCAATGATATTAATTGCAGACAGTGGATCGACAAAAACATCCTGGATACTTATTGATGAAAAAGGACAGGAAGGCCCCTGGGAAACCATTGGTCTTAATCCCTTCTTCCATAACCTTGATTCTATTAAGGGGGAGGTCATTCAGCATTTACTGCCTCATCTTGATGAGAGCCCCGAAATGATCTACTTTTATGGGTCTGGATGTAAGTCTTCGGAAAACAAGGCCACAATGAAGAAGGCATTGGAATCTGTTTTTCCAAATGTTCAGGCAGAGGTAGATCACGATTTGAGTGGTGCTGCACATGCGCTATGTCAAAATAATGCGGGGATTGTATGTATTTTAGGGACAGGTTCTAATTCCTGTGTCTATGATGGTCAGACCATCACTGACCAACATGCTTCTCTGGGGTTTGTCCTTGGAGATGAAGGAAGTGGGGCGGTATTGGGAACCTGGATTGTTCGCGACTATTTGTATCGAAGGTTGCCAGAGGATCTTCAACAGGCCTTTGAGGAAAGCAATCCCATGGATTTTCAGGACATCATTAAACGGGTATATATGAGTCCCTATCCAAATCGATTTTTGGCTAAATTTTCCAGGTTTATTCATGAGCATCGGAATCATCCCTATATTTCAGACCGCCTAACTTCTCATTTTCAAGAATTCCTGAAACGCAATGTAGTCTCCTATAGAAAACCCAATTTAAAGGCTCATTTTATGGGTTCCATCGCCTTTTATTTTCAGGAAGAAATTCAGAAAATTTGTGCTGAAGAAGGAATAAAAGTCGGAGAAATCAGCCAGGATGCGCTCTCTGGATTGATCCAATATCATAGGAATTTATTGAGATAATTCGAGTAAATTCGAGCATGATTACTGAATCGCCTTCTAACCATAATGACCTCGAAAAAATGACGGTTTCCGAGTTGCTTGAAAATATCAACAATGAAGACCAAACCGTACCAATGGCTGTAAAGAAAGCAATTCCAATCATTCACAAACTAGTGGAGGAAATTGTATTGCGAATGAATGACGGTGGCAGGCTTTTTTATATTGGGGCCGGAACTTCCGGACGTCTGGGAATTTTGGATGCCTCTGAATGCCCTCCTACTTATGGTGTTCCACAGGGATTGGTGATTGGTATTATTGCAGGCGGAGATGGAGCCATTCGTAAGGCAGTAGAGTTTGCTGAGGACGATGAGGCACAGGCTTGGAAGGACCTGCTGACCTATCAGGCAAATTCCAAAGATACCGTGATAGGTATTGCAGCTTCCGGCAAGACCCCTTATGTGATTGGCGGTATTCGAGATGCGCGAAAGAATGGATTACTAACCGGATCTATCAGCTGCAACCCTGAAACAGCATTAGGAAGAGAGGCCGAACACTCTATTGAAGCCATTGTCGGTCCCGAATTTGTTACCGGAAGTACCCGCATGAAATCAGGTACTGCACAAAAATTGGTGTTAAATATGATTTCTACAGCAGTTATGATCCAATTGGGCAGGGTTAAGGGAAATAAAATGGTGGACATGCAGTTGTCAAATAATAAACTGGTGGCGCGGGGAACAAAAATGATTATGGATGAGCTTAACCTACCACAGGAAAAGGCAGAACAACTGTTGAATGAGCATGGTTCTGTGAGAGCCGTGCTTAATAACTATAAAAATGCATGAAGTAACTCCATATCATCGATGGTTACTGGAATATGATCCAGCAGAAGATGAAAACTCTCCTGTTTTCGGAAAGGAATACAACTACGATCTATACCAGGATACAGTCTATGGTTATTACATTGACCCAGCCTGGGATTATTTGGGATCAGAAACATTGTATCATAAAATCCTTTATTGTGACTACGAGCAACAATTTATGATTCTGGAATTTATTGGAGAATGGAATGATGCCATCAATAATGATATCATGCATTTGAAAAGAAACATTATAGATCATTTTATACTCCTCGGAATCAGAAACTTTATTCTTCTCGGGGAGCATGTTTATAATTTTCATGGATCCGATGATTCCTATTATGAAGAATGGTTTGAAGAATTAGACGATGGATGGATTGCGGCAATTAACTTCAGAGACTTTGTAGAAGAAGAATGGTCCAATTACAATATTGATTCATTTGTCAACTTTGGAGGCAACTTGCAGATCACAAACTGGAGAACCATGAAACCACAACGCTTCTTTGCAGTAGTGGACGAGTTGATTCAGCGCAGAATTGCACTGATTTAAGGTTTTGAGATTCCGTGAACTACTGCATTGCGACTGACCAGATATTTACGTCCGGATTTTACTTCTTCACAGAGATAACGCGTTCTTCTTAAATTTTCTTTTCTAAATATCTTTTTACCCAGTTTAAACAAGCTCCCCTCTTCAAGTTCAGCAAGCAATTTTCCCTCATCTCCATTAATGCGATTTAATGCCAATGCCAGGGCATGATCACCGCCGGAAGTAGCTTTGGGTGACTTTTGATAGTTTCGAATAGCTTCTAAAACCTCTTCTGGAAAGACCAGATCAGAAATAACAGGTTCCAACAAATCAGAAAATGTCCTTTTCCATTCCTTTCCATGAGGAGAAATTTTTCTTCCATAGCTATGATAGGCCTTTAAATGGGCTACCTCATGAAGGTAAGTAATCAGAAAGGCATAAGGATTTAAATTCCTATTTACCGATATACTTTCAGATTTATCTCGATAGTCGAATCGATAATCCCCAAGTTTGGAACTTCGTGCTCGACTGATCTTTAATTCGAAGGGATGATTTTTCCACAGATCATAACAATAGTGAACTGAATTCTCAGGGACGTAATTCTTAATGGTTTGGTAAATGTGCTGCTCGACCATGAGGAGTTAGAAGAACTATATAATTAATTATATAATAAACTATATAATTCTTTATCTGGTTTTATCAATTGAGGTTTGGGTAAAACATACCTTGATTCCTTTTCAGCAAATTCTTTTTCCTGATGCCTGCAACCATTCCGTATTAAAGTGTGAAATTTTCTTAGCACAAATCCCCCTAATACCCCCAAGGGGTCAAAATAATATATTTTGGGGTTTGATGGAATTATGTAAATCTAATTTTTTCTACTAAAAAAATCAGGCAAAAAAAAAGACCTCAGATTTTCTGAAGTCTTTTTTTCGATGTCATAATGTATGGATTACTCAGTAGCGTCTTCAACAGCGTCTTCAACTTCAGTTGCAAGACTGTCAGCAGCGTCTACTACTTCTTCCACAACTTCTTCGACTTCGTCGGCAGTTTCTTCAGCTGCTTCTTCTACTACTTCTACAGCATCTTCAGCTGCTTCAGTTGTAGATGCTCCACCGCCACAAGCAACAAATCCGAACAAGAATCCGAACATCATCAATAATGTTAATAATTTCTTCATTATTAGTTAATTTAAGTTGATAAGCAGCAAATATAGCGTATTTGGTTTATAATACGACCTTGATGTCATTTTTTTCTGAAAATTAAACTAATTGGGACCCCTTCAAACCCAAAATTCTGTCTAATTTTATTTTCAAGGAACCTAATATAGCTATCCTTGAGGTATTGAGGTAGATTACAGAAAAATGCGAAAGTTGGATTCTTTGTGGGAAGCTGAGTAATATATTTGATCTTTATGTACTTCCCTTTGATTGCTGGAGGCGGATATCGTTCAATTTCAGGCAAAATTTTATCATTCAGCTGGGAGGTAGAGACTTTTTGATTTTTATTGTCATTAACCTGAATGGCCATTTCAATGGCTTTAAATATCCTTTGTTTGGTCAAAACCGAGGTAAATATTACAGGAATATAGGATAGCGGCCCAAGTTTCTCCAGTATTGCTTTCATGTATACCTGCTGTGTCTTATGGTCTTTTTCAACTAAATCCCATTTATTGACCATGATAAGGATTCCTTTTTTGTATTTATGTGCCAGGGAAATAATACTTACATCCTGGGCTTCAAGACCTCGTTTGGCATCTAGAATAACAATACATACATCCGATTCCTGAAGTGCCTGAATGGATCGCATCACTGAATAAAACTCTATATCGTCCTTCTTTTTGGATCTTTTCCTAAGTCCGGCGGTATCTATCAAAATGAAATCCTTTCCAAATCTATTGTATCTGGAATTAATGGCATCACGGGTAGTCCCGGAGATATCCGTAACAATAGAGCGTTCCTCCCCCAGCAGAGTATTTAGAAATGAAGATTTCCCTACATTTGGTCGTCCCAATATGGCAAGTTTTGGAATACCTTCTTGCAGATCCTCCACTCCACCATCTTCAAATTTATCCACCACTGCATCGAGCAGATCGCCGGTGCCTGAACCATTAGAGGAAGAAATAGCATAAATCTCATCAGAAATTCCCAGGGAATAAAACTCCCCAGTCATGAAAGCCCGCTCCGTATTATCTGCCTTATTTGCTGCAATAACTACTGGTTTTTTGATACTTCTGATTACCTCAGCAAAATCCTGATCCATCCCGGTAAAGCCATCGAAACAATCGACCATAAATATGATTACCGTAGCTTCAGAAATAGCCTTTCTTACCTGTTCCTGAATTGCCTTTTCAAATATATCATCCGATCCGGTGACATAACCTCCGGTATCGATAACCGTAAAATATTTTCCATTCCACTCCGCAAAACCATAATGACGATCGCGGGTTACCCCACTTTCATTATCCATAATAGCTTTGCGCTCTTCCACCAACCGATTAAAAAGGGTTGATTTACCTACATTGGGTCTGCCTACTATGGCTACGATGTTACTCAATTTTCCTTATTTTCTTAGTGGTTTGCAAAGGACGGAAAGATTATGATAACAATCAAACTTTTAGAACTCTCTATATTTCTGACAGTTAGATAAAAAAAACAGGCTGGTTTCCATCCAATCAGGGAAACCAACCTGTAATCAATATAAACAAAGTGTAAATAATTGAATTACCACACTATGTATTTTGTTTAGAAATTAAATCCCAGCGAGAACTCCCACTGATGCATTTCTAATTGAATCGTTTGTGCAGGATCCAGAGGATTCAATCCACTTACTTCTTTAGAGAATCCATGCATTAAGGCAAAGCTTACTTCATTCTTATCATTGAGGGCTTTAGAAAAACCAAAAGTTAAATGATTTTCAATTACACCCGGTGCAAGAATATTGAATAACATCTCTGATTCAGGAATTGGTTGATTCCCGGCAGAAAATCCGGCTCTTAATTTCCAGGTATCCAAGCCACTGTATTCGGTACCAAATTTCACGATGGTCATATCTTCCCATCCAAAACCCGGACCATTATCTGATCCCAATGGATTTGGAGGATCCGTAAATAGGTTGGCCATAGGATTAGCAATAGAGTTCACTTCACTATAAAGGATCTGTTCAACATCCAGAGCAAGCATCCAATCTGATGTAAGCTCATAAGATAATCCAACTTTCCATTGCGAAGGGATATCAAAGCCTCCAGATTCAGCAAAGAGTCCGGAATAGTCATCAAATTCTCCCATTTTCATCTTAGTTTGGTAAGCAGCTCCTAATCGGAACCCCTGTGCGAGTTCGCCCATATAGCCAAATTTAAATCCGTAGCCAAAAGAATTATCCAATCCGTTATCGCTTAAATTAGCTGCATCCATAGAAAAGGGACCAAATGCTTCTAAGCCATTCGCTTCAAACCATTGAAAGGCCACAATAAAAGATACGCCTAATGCATGATTATCTCCAAGTTTTCTCGAATAGGTAGAATTTAGAAACATTTGAGAAAGATTAACTCCTGTGGTTTCTGATGAGCCATAAAAAACGGGAGAAGGGTATTCCGTATTCATCCCTCCATTACCATAAATTGAAAAGCCCAGAGAACTTTTATCGTTCAACATAAAGTTTGATCCTAATGCGGGAATTACAAAAAAGCTATTGTCACTTTCTACGGTACCGGGCATCAATCCAAATGCGGGTGCACCTGAAGGATTTCCATCCACTGTAAATTCTCTAATTGGCACAAAGAACGATAGTTCTACGTCGAAACGTTTTCCAACAAAAACTAACCCTGCCGGGTTATTGGCTGCTCCTAAAGAGCTGTAAAAAACAGAAACCCCGGAGCCCCCGAGAGCTTTGTATCGAATACCATATCCATGGCTAAAATAACCATCTGTGGCAAAGGCCAGAGATGTTGTCAACAGAACCAATACTCCCACTAATCCTGCTTTAAGCTGACTAAATTCAAATTTCATAGCTGAAACATTTTTGTTTATACAAATATTATTTGGACTCCTTCGCCTTCGGCCAAATCATACATTTGACCTACGGTAATGATATCCTTTACTTCTGGTGCAAAATCTTCTTTTTTCAGATGAAACATATCCGCTGCTAACTTACAGGCATATATTTCTCCACCACCGGCTTCGATCATTTCCAAAAATTCAGAAACCGGAGGAATATCCAGTTTATCCATTTCTTTTTTCATCATATGAGAAGCAAGGGCTTCAAATCCTGGCAACCCACCAATCATTGTAGGCATACCTCTCATAAAAGCAGGATTCCCTACCGTTGCAGTATGCAGGTGATCTGACTTTTCTTTGTTTATTGCATCGAGGCCAAAAAACGTAAAGAACATTTTAGCTTCTTTACCTTCGGCCAATGCACCATTTGCCATGATCAGGGCAGCATATACATCTTCCAATGTACCGCGTGCACAGATGATCAATACTTTTTCTACCTGCTGTTTTTTTTCTACAGTTTCGGTAGTTCTTTTATTTAATACTTCTTCCATTTTACTAGGGGTTAAGCTCATTAAACACAACTAACTGGTTTGGGTATCCCGGCAATTTTTGAAGAAACCTTTAAGGGTCCTCCGGGGAACAAAGCGTAGAATTGCTTGATATCCACGATACCTGATTTCCCGACCTTTCTAATGGTCAGTTGTACTTCCTGATTGTGTTTTGCTCTCAGGAATTCCAAAACTTCAAAATGTTTGTCGGTGAGTTCGATATTGGCATCCTTGGCCAACTCAATGGCAATTTCTCTGCTCCATTGTGATGGGTTAGTGAAATAACCTTCTTCATTAAGATCGATATTTACTCCATTTATGGTCAGTGCTTCCATGATTTGATTCATTTATATTTCTGATTTATTGTACTAATTCTTCTTTGATTTTTACTTCCATTACCGGTTTCCCGTTCTGGATGTTCTTTACCTTTTTCCCTTTCAAGCTGTAATGATTGGAAACTGGAATCTTCTTTCCCGTCAGCATCATATGCCAGTAAATCCATTCAAAAAATAATTTACCCCAATGATTCATTCGATTAACTTCCAATAGACCCATAGGACCCACGCCTGCAAATGGATATTTGCCGGGGTAAGGTTCATGATCGTAGTTGAAATCTATAAGTGTGGCTTTTCCATGACCCGTTTCAATAAAACAATTGGCGTGGCCATCAAAGCTTGCTTTCAATTCTCTTCCATTGATGTAACTTAGAATGTTTTGCTCAAGTACTTCTCCTTCAAAATGCGCCACAGATCCTGCTTTTGAGGTCGGAAGATTGGTAGCATCTCCGATTACAAAAATATTTTCATGCCCTTTTGATTGAAGGGTATGTTTATCTGTAGGAATGAAATTGAGATCATCTTCATCTCCCATATTGGAGTTTTCTACCATTTCAGAACCCATATTTACAGGCACGGAAACGAGCAGGTCAAAGGGAACTTCTTTTCCATCATAAGACACCAGTTTTTTCTCCTCATTATCTACATGTTCCAGGTAAAAATCCGGAATTACCGTGATGTTCTTTTCGTGCATCAAGCCGGAAAGCATTTTGGTGGCAATGGGTTTAGTAAAAGCCCCGGGTAATGGGGTTGTATAAGTAATCTCCACCCTATCTCTCATCCCCTTTTTGGTAAAATATGAGTCAGCTAGAAATGCAAACTCAAGCGGGGCAATTGGACATTTGATGATGCTTTCCGCCAAATTGATCACCAACTTCCCCCCATCCCAATTTTTCAATTTCTCAGCCAGCGCACAAGCACCCTCATAGGTATAAAAATCAAAAATATCCTTATACCAGAGTTTATCTTTAAGACCTAGAGTTTCTTCCGGTACTGGTTGAGTTCCCGTGGCTATAATAAGTATATCATAATGAAGTGTTTCTCCCGATGCCATCACTACGGCATTACTCTTTGGATCAACTTTTTCTACTTCCTCCAGAATAAATCTGGCATCCTTTGGAT
>Ga0316204_10008441_pt1 | contig 14316 bp, 15 predicted proteins | sample 6monrhotite_MG_2_FD_205661 | JGI IMG/M metagenome (GOLD analysis project Ga0316204, IMG submission 205661) | Microbial mat bacterial communities from mineral coupon in-situ incubated in ocean water Damariscotta River, Maine, United States -... | ecosystem: Environmental > Aquatic > Marine >...
ATCTGTAACTTGACGGACAGCTTCGATCTTAAATTCTTCTGTGTAACGTTTACCACTCATTTTAAACACCTTCCTGTTGTATCAATTGATACGCTGAAAAGTGTCTAGGGTACTAGGGGCTTGCCATTTGAATTTTGAACAACAGCTCCCCGCGCACAGAAACCTAGCTTATGATTTAGATGTTAGCGTGCAAACCGTAAGCCGGGCCTATGACGAATTGGCAAGGCGAAAACTGATTTCAGGAGAAATTGGACGCGGATCTTACATCAAAGCCATCATTACTGAAACGCAACCCCCTTATATTTCTAACACCGATAAAGATGGCAAGGTTGATTTATCAATCTTAAAACCCGTCATTGGCGTTCAACACGAAGCCGAACGTGCAATTTTTTTATTGAATTGAGCTCCAGTATAACGCCGCAAATGGTGCGTTCTTTTCGACCCAGCAATATCCATGAAAAACATTGTGAAATCAGTACCGAATGGTTAAAGCTATGCGGATTAGATGTTCCTTCGTCTTCAGTGCTGGTAACCAATGGGGCGACACCTGCTTTGACGATTGCCTTGCTTACAGCGGCCCAAAATGGCAACACGTTGATCGTCGAAGACATTACGTACCACACCATTATCCCACTTGCACGGTATCTTGGCATAAACATTGTTTCTATCGGAATGGATGATAGCGGAGCCTTGCCCGAAGCATTTGATGAGGCCTGTTGCTGTCATGATTCTTGTGCCATATACCTTGCTCCCAATGGCGAAAATTCTTGGGAATACATCATGCCCAGCGAGCGCCGTCGGCAAATTATTGATGTGGCACGCAAGCATGACGTTTATATTATAGAAAATGGAGTTTTAGGGCCTTTGCTTGAAACGGGTTTAACGCCCTTAGCAAGTTTAGCGCCAGAACGCACTTTTTATGCCAGCCGTTTCACCAAATGTGTGATGCCGAGGTTACGCACAGGGTATTTGGTGGCGCCCGACAGCACCATGCCTTCGGCTTTAAATCGTCATTTGATTTTGAATTGGATGGCAAGTCCGATTAATGCCGAAATTTCATCGCGATGGATAGCTTCAGGGTTGTTAGAAATGTGTGTTGATTTAGGGGAAATGGTGAAAGGGGCAAGCCATAGCCGTTGTGCACAATGTTGAACATACAGGCAAAAAACCTGTACCACATCAATCAAATTTGGACGGTATTCTTGCGGGGCGTCATTTTCCGGGTTTTATCAATACAGGGGATTGCCTTGCGGTGATCGCTGTCTCAGAATAAAACAATCTATATCATCAAATAATTTCCAGGAACGTCTATGATCAAACTTGATGCCATTGACCTAAAGATGCTTGCTGCGCTTCAAGGTGATGGTCGAATGACAAAGGTCAAATTGGCCGAAGCCGTGAATCTTTCTGTTAGTCCGTGTTGGGAAAGACTGCGCCGTTTAGAACGCGAAGGTGTGATCAGTGGCTATAAAACTGAAATTGATCTTAGCAAACTTGCTCAGACGGCAATGGTGTGGGTGGAAATATCCCTAAGGCACCATAGTCAAAGAGATTTTCATGTTTTTGAGAAATATATTTCTGAAATCCCTGAAATTATTGAGTGTTGGGCCGTTGGCGGCACCATTGATTATTTGATGCGTATAACGTCTTCGAATATGGAAAAATACCAACACCTGATTGAAGGCTTGCTGGATGCCGATATTGGCATAGACCGTTACGTGACTTGCGTTGTCACCAAACTGGTTAAAAAACCGGGACCTTTACCGTTAGACTCTTTGATCTCAATGCCGAAAAAAAACAAGTCATAACAATATATTATGGAAGTGTGCAGAAAAACTTTCTGCAAATCATGGCTATTTCAAACGATCATTCTTAAATACAGCCTAAGTTTAAAAACACCTACTGTAGAAACACCGATATTCTGTTGGAAATAATATTCAACAGGAGAATAATAGTTATGCTTATCGGTATCCCCAAAGAAATCAAACCAAACGAACGTCGTGTCGGGCTTGTCCCCGAAAGCGTTGCCGAAGTGATTGCCCAAGGCCACCAAGTTTTGGTTGAAACCAATGCTGGTTCAGGTATTGGCATGAATGACGAGGCTTATCTTGCCCATGGGGCTGAAATTGCGACTGATGCGGCCAAGGTGTTTGCCAAAGCTGACATGATCGTTAAGGTCAAAGAACCCCAAGCTGTTGAATGTGCGATGTTGCGGCCTGAACAAATCTTATTCACCTATCTTCACCTTGCCCCAGATCCAGCGCAAACCCAAGGCTTGCTGGATTCAGGCTGTATTGCTGTGGCATACGAAACCATTACCCAAGCCCGTGGTGGGCTACCTCTTTTGGCACCAATGAGCGAAGTCGCTGGGCGCATGGCGGTTCAAGTTGGTGCGGCAGCGCTTGAAGACATTCATGGAGGGCGCGGTATATTATTGGGCGGTGTTCCCGGTGTTGAGCCTGGGAAAGTCACTATTTTAGGTGGTGGTGTTGCGGGCACAAATGCCATGGTTATGGCCGTTGGCCTGGGAGCCGAAGTTGCCGTTTTAGATCGTGATCCGGATAAATTAAAACATATTGATGAAATATATAAAGGTCGGGTGCAAACCGTTTATTCAACGCGTGCAGCCGTCGAACGTCACGTGCTTTCGGCGGACTTAGTTGTGGGTACAGTTCTGATTCCGGGAGCCGCAGCACCAAAGTTGATCACCCGCGAATTGGTCAATGGCATGAAGGATGGTTCTGTCATTGTTGACGTTGCCGTTGATCAGGGTGGCTGTGCCGAAACGACTCATGCAACCACCCATAATGATCCAACTTATGTGGTTGATGGCGTCGTGCATTATTGTGTTGCGAATATGCCAGGTGGTGTAGCGCGTACGTCTGCATTGGCATTAAATAATGCAACGTTACCCTATGTTTTGCGTCTAGCAGGCGGTGGATTACAAGCCCTTTTAGCCGATCATCATTTTTTGAATGGGCTTAATATTTATAGTGGTTCCGTAACCAATCAAGCCGTTGCCCGTGATTTAGGGCTGACATACGTTGATCCTGCAAGTTTGATTTCCAAAAGAGCTGTAGAGTAGGTCAAAGGACGAATGTAATGGCTTCGGTAAAGTTACATGTGCACACAAAATCTGGTGACACGATAATCGATTACCTTAAAAAATCGGGGGTATTGGTGCAAAGTGCTTATGTGAATGGCGATTGGATTAAATCCTCGACCGCTGATGTTATAGCTGTAACCAATCCATTCGATGGTAGCTTTATTGGAACGGTTCCCATTATTGATGAAGCGGGCATTACCCAGTCCATAGATGCGGCTGAAGAAACTTTTCAAAGTTGGTCGCAATTGTTACCTCAACAACGTGCTCAAAAGTTGCGCGTGTGGGGGGAATTGATTGCGCCGCCAGCTTTTTTGATTGGTTTGCGGGCGCCGCAGAACGCACGGCCCCATTGGGTATCACCCCACATCTCGAAGGTGCAAATATGACTGTCACACGTGAACCCGTTGGTGTGTGCGCTGATCACTCCTTGGAATTGGAGGGCATGCACCGTTTATCGTGTGTGAAGATGTTGATATTGATCAAGCTGTTAAAGGCGCGATGGCGGCTAAATTTCAAACGACGGGCCAAGATTGTTTAGCCGCCAATCGAATATACGTTCATCACGATATTTTCGATAAATTTGTTAAGCAATTTACAAAGGCCGTCAGTGCCTTAAAAGTTGGTAACGGTATGGATCTGGGTACTGAAATGGGCCCCTTGATGAATGCTGGTGCAGTAAAAAATGCATTGAACAGGTCCAAGGTGCCATCGGCAAGGGGGTTCAATTGCTTGCTGGTGGGAATCTTCACTCGTCTGGTGATTTGTTTTTTCAACCCACCGTATTGGCGCCAATGAGCCCCGATATGTTGATTGCCCAAGAAGAAACGTTCGGCCCAGTTGCAGCCATTTCACGATTTAGCAACGAAGATGACGTTATCAAACGTGCAAATGACAGCGAGTACGGTCTAGCCGCTTATGTGTATGCCAAAGACGGTGCTCGGGCAGCAAGAATTGCATCAAAACTTGAATTCGGCATGGTCGCTATTAATCGCGTGAAAATGACTGGTGGCCGCATTCCTTTTGGCGGGGGCAAGCAATCTGGTCTTGGTCGCGAGGGTGGTGAATTTGGGATGGATGCCTTTAGCAATATTAAATATGTCTGCTCATCTATAGAGCTATAATTACAGGGGAAATGTTATGACTGAACAACCAAACATGTCAGATCTTGAACGCATTGATCGCGATAGCTTTTTTCATCCGTCCACGCATTTGGGACAATTTGCCCGTGGTGAAGCCTCCGCGCGCATAATTGATACGGCCAAAGGCATTTATATTACCGATGTTGATGGTACAAAAAGCCTTGATGGATTTGCTGGGTTATACTGCGTGAATGCGGGTTATGGTCGCACCGAAATTTCAGATGCGATCGCAGAACAAGCCAAAAAACTGGCCTATTATCATGCATATGTGGGACATGGCACAGAAGCTTCTATTCGCCTCGCAGGCATGATTACCGACCGTGCGCCAAAGGGTATGAGCAAGGTCTATTTTGGACTTTCTGGTTCGGATGCTAACGAAACCAATATTAAATTGATTTGGTATTACAATAACATTCTAGGTCGTCCTGAAAAGAAAAAGATTATATCTCGCTGGCGAGGGTATCATGGTTCTGGGGTTATGACCGGAAGCCTGACGGGGCTAAAGCTTTTTCATAATGCGTTTGACCTCCCCCGCATTCCAATTTTGCACACCGACGCCCCATATTATTTCCGCCGGGAAAATCTTGATCAAACCCAAGAAGAATTTTCGCAACAGTGTGCCGACAATCTTGAAGTTATGATTCTTGAAGAAGGCCCAGAAACCATCGCGGCCTTTATCGGTGAACCTGTCTTGGGCACGGGTGGTCTTGTTCCACCACCAAATGGGTATTGGGAAAAAATCCAAGCTGTTCTTACAAAACACGACATTTTATTGATTGCCGATGAAGTGGTCACTGGGTTTGGACGTTTGGGATCCATGTTTGGTTCAGACCATTATGAAATCAAGCCAGATTTAATCACCATTGCCAAAGGTTTAACCAGCGCGTATGCCTCATTATCAGGCGTCATTGTCGGCGAAAAGGTTTGGAAAGTCCTTGAACAAGGTAGCGATGAACTTGGCCCTATTGGGCATGGCTGGACATATTCCGCTCACCCTATCGGTGCAGCAGCAGGCGTTGCAAATTTGAAATTGATAGACGAATTGGACCGTGTTAGAAATGCTCGTGAAACAGGGGTTTATTTGAATGCTCAATTGGCCAAAACGTTTGCCGACCACGATATAGTCGGTGAAGTCCGAGGCGAAGGTTTAATGGCGGCCTTGGAATTTGTCCAAGATCGGGCTAACCGTACTTTCTTTGATCCTGCTAAAAAGATAGGCCCGCGTGTTTCTGCGGCTTGTTTTGAACGTGGCCTTATCGCTCGTGCCATGCCTGAAGGGGATATTTTGGGTCTTGCACCGCCGCTTTGTTTGACGAAAGCAGAAGCTGATATTATCGTCGATTCCACAAAATCCGCTATAGACGCGGTAGCCAGCGAGCTTTAGTTGGTCGGTGAGCCAACGTCAAAAGTGATTGCAATCGGGTGTGTCCATGAAAAACCATAAAGCGCATCCGATTTCATCTTCAAGAATAGAGGGGCTTTTGCTGGCCATTGCCCCAGCCGTATTGTACGCCATCACAGTCAATGTGGTGCCTTTTGCTTATTCATTTGGGGCCAGTGCTATACTTGTTCTTGCCTTGCGGTTTTCCACTAACATAGCCTTTGCTAGCGTTATTTCATTGGGCAAGCCACAGTCAAAGACCGTTATTCAAAGTTCTGAACGGCTGGCTTTGTTTGTTATTTCGATCGCTCTGATTGGTCAAACGTATGGTATGCTGATGGCGTTAAAATCATTGCCGGTCAGTGTTGCGATCACGATATTTTTCACATTTCCCATCCTTAGCTATTTCATAGAACAAATTAAAAAGCGCACTCGACCGCATTTGGTTGCGATTGCAGCTTTGTTGACTTCACTTATTGGGGTGTGGCTGATGACCTCTACGCCACATTCAAACTGGAATGTCCAAGCCATTTGGTGGCCGCTGCTGTCGTCAGTGTTGCAAGCTACAATTCAAGGGTTGGCTGAAAGCGTGCATTCGGTTCGGGGCTGGAAAATGGTAAAAATAACTTCAATCGTACCGGCTGTTATTTTTGTCGCAATGGCCGCAAGCGAAGCCCAAAGTGTTTCTCTTTTTGCCTTAATATGGGCTTTTGTTGCCGCTACAGGTTTTTGTTTAGCAATGTACTTTTTATTTGTTTCAGTGCGAATTAATGGTGCGTTGCGATCAGCTAACATGCTTTATTTGGAACCCATTATGGCGATCCCCATTAGCTTGACCATACACCATGATACCTTGTCACTATTGCAATATGTGGGCATTGCATTGATAGCATTGGGATGTTTTGTTATAGAATGGCGAGAACGGCGGTCTTCGTTTACTTCACAAGAAAATGTAACGGCTCTGTGACTGGGGATACCATATGTGGCACATGGTATTTAAAATACCTAGGCCTGAAGCCTTGGTTGGTCAATATAAAAAGTATCATTTATTTGATCGTCCACAAGCCCCCTTGATGCAACGCATTCATATAACGAAAAATTTCCGTGATGTACCAATCCTGGGGATGTTTCGTTTTCTGGTTTTGCCCATGATGGACGTTTAATGGTGGTTAAATCTAAAATTTATTGACGCGCTTTCAGCCAAATCTTCATTTCCAAGGTTGCTGATTGACGGTTTCTAATGAATTTCGTTTGCTGCGTTGCAAAAGATCGCAATGGTTCGTTGAAAATGAAAATATATCCGTTGCCGTCACGAACACTGAAATTACGGTCACCGCAGATATTGGTCATTAAGCGAACAGGAGAGGCTTATGCCTTTAAAAATAAATACAGCAGCCATTCATTCCATTTCCATGCATTCAAACGCTTTGAGCATATTGTATTCCATAGCGCATCCTTGTGAAAAAGAAGGGGCGTTTGTGGGGATGGTTTTTAAAGGCAAACAGGTTGTTGCTCAATTTAAGCTAAATGTGAATTCAGAAAATTCAAATTCACAAGTAAACATAGATATATCCAGCCTTGTCGCGGGTAAAAAGGGGCATAAACGCCATGATTTTTTCCTAACACCTTCGGGATTTGCCATGTTTTATGTGTCCGCTGGCGAAAGTTTATACGTGGTGGAGCTTAGAGAGGCTGAATCGGAAAGCAAACGCCCGTTTTACAGCACCAAAACTTTGCAAAAAGGCGATGTATACTCTGCTATGTTGATCCGCCCAGGGCTGTATAACGTGACTAATACTAAAACCAAAGATAAGGCCACCTATACCGTCCTCGTTCCTGAAGGCGGACAAAAGGCTATTTTATCGGCGCAACCATTGTTGGTGAATTGTACAAAACGTGGGTTTACAGCAAACTCCGAAAGCGTTCCCGTCAGCGAAGGCATTCTGTTTGTTATTGAAACAGCTTCTGTCATCACCATTGATTTGTTCAAGAATGAAAAAGGCGAATTACTCAAAGACTTAAGGCCAGATAAAATCATGGCTCCTTGGTGGGTACGCCCCATAAACCCAAGACCCATTTAAAGGTTAGATGTCGACATCAACAACAAACCGAGCATGTTCTTGAATGTATGCATAACGAAGTTCTGGTTTTTTGCCCATTAAACTTTCCACAAGTTCTTGGGTGTCGTGTCGATCATCCCAATCGTCTTCGCCATGACCTGATGGGACTGTGACCCGCAATAAGGTACGGTTATCTGGCTTCATGGTGGTTTCTTTGAGCTGGGCAGCGGGCATTTCTCCAAGCCCTTTAAAGCGGCTGATATCTATTTTTCCTCGTCCGGAAAAGGTTGATTCCATAAGTTCGTCTTTGTGAATATCGTCACGCGCATAGGCGACTTTTGCCCCTTGGGAAATACGATACAAAGGTGGCATTGCTAGGAAAAGATTACCATTTTCAATAAGTTCTGGCATTTCTTTAAAGAAGAAGGTCATCAACAAAGAGGCGATGTGAGCACCGTCAACATCGGCATCAGTCATGATGATTACTTTTTCATAACGCAATGCCGCTAAATCAAACCCTTTACGGGTTCCACAGCCTAATGCTTCGGTTAAATCATTAAGTTCTTGATTGGCTTTAAGCTTGTCCGCCGTAGCTGAGGCGACATTTAAAATCTTACCACGCAAAGGCAAAATTGCTTGGGTTTTACGGTTTCTCGCTTGTTTAGCCGAACCACCAGCGGAATCCCCTTCGACGATAAAGATTTCCGTGCCTTCTGCATTGGTTTGGCTGCAATCGGACAATTTTCCGGGCAACCGCAATCGTTTTGTCGCTGATTTACGTTTGGTTTCTTGATCCATACGTCGACGAAGCCGCATATTGGCGCGTTCAATTGCCCATTGAACCAAAGCGTTGGCGGCTTTGGGGTCACCTGAAAGCCAAATATCAAAGCGATCACGAACGGTGTTTTCAACGAACCTTGCGGCTTCTTGGGTGGCTAATTTATCTTTGGTTTGACCTTGGAACTGGGGGTCGGGGATAAAGGCAGAAAGCATAACACAAGCCCCACCCAGCAAATCATCTGCCGTCATTTTTGCGGCACCCTTGGCATTTATACGTTCAGCATAAGCTCGAACGGCTTTGGCCAAGGCACTCTTAAGGCCGGATTCATGAGTGCCACCTTGGGGGGTGGGGACGGTGTTGCAATACGAATTCAAAAACCCGTCTTCGTCCATAGGCCACGCAATGGCCCATTCCACCCGGCCGGGGTTATCAGAAAAATCAGCTTGCCCTTCAAAAGCAACGGGCGTGACGGTACGACGGTCGTTCAATACTTCGGTTACGTAATCAGCCAACCCGCCCGGAAAGTGCAATTCTGCTTTTTCTGGTATGTCTTTGTCTTCGTTTGATTTTAAGAGAGATTCATCACACGACCAACGGATTTTAACGCCGCGAAATAAATACGCTTTGGATCGCACCAATCGAAACAACGTGTGAGGCCTGAAATAGGCGCGGGTTCCAAAAATATCAGTATCGGGAATAAAGCTGACCATGGTGCCGCGACGATTGTTGATCGGACCTAAGTTTTCAAGTTTGCTGGTCGGTTTCCCTCGAGAAAAAGTTTGCTGATAAAGTTGTTTATCCTTGGCGACTTCGACGAGCAACAGACTTGATAAGGCATTAACAACACTTGAACCAACACCATGAAGGCCACCCGATGTTTCATAGGCGCTGCCGCCAAACTTTCCACCGGCGTGCAGGGTGGTAAATATCACTTCTAGCGCCGAAATATTCTTGAATTTGGGGTGGGCATCAACCGGAATGCCGCGACCATTATCTTTGACCGTTAAACGGTTACCCGGTTCCAAAATGACATCAATGACCGATGCATAACCAGCAACGGCTTCGTCCATTGAATTGTCGATAATTTCTGCGGCTAAGTGATGATATGCCCGTTCATCCGTGCCGCCGATATACATGCCGGGGCGTTTGCGGACAGGTTCTAAGCCTTCTAAGACTTCGATATCAGCAGCAGAGTACAAATCGCCATCGGTTTTTGGGGCTGGTTGATTTGATGCGGAATTCTGTTGAGGCCGTGGCTTCGCTGTCTCAGGCGTTTTAACCTCAGTTGCTTTAACCTCAGGCTTTTTAACCTCAGGCTTAGGAATTCGTTGTTCCGATTTTGGCTCGTTGGCGTTAAAAAGGTCGCTCATGAACGCTCGCTATAAAATAATGGCATTTTCGAATATCTTTATACACTAGCCTAATTTAAAGAGGGTTGTGTATATAACTTTATTTGGTGCATCGCACCCGTACGTTTAAATATATATAGTATATTCAGCAATTGGGACAAAACAAAAATGATCGGATCGATAGACAAACCTCGTGGTGAATTGGCTATTCGTCAATTGGCCATGCCAGCCAACCTAAACACCGGAGGTAATATTTTTGGCGGCTGGTTATTGTCACAAATGGATATCGCAGGCGGAATTACGGCTAGCGATTATGCCAAGGGCAGGGTGGCCACGGTTGCGATCACAGCCATGGAATTTCATCATCCTGTTTTCGTGGGTGATGTTTTATGTTGTTACGCCGATATACGAAAGGTCGGTAGCACGTCTTTGACAATTCATGTCCAAGCATGGGCGCATCGTCGGGATGGGTCAAAACTTGATGAAATAAAAGTCACCGAGGGGCAATTTGTTTTTGTCGCCCTAGATGAAAATGGCAACAAAAGAAAACTTTCTAAACCCAAAAGTTCGTCTTAAACAACAATCAACATGACATAACCTGCTACAAAAATGGCTGTGGCTGCTGCAATTTCGTTTAAAATCCGTTCAATTTGCATGATGTTTTCCTCTCATTATAATCAATTTATATAAAGAACAAAGCATGAACATGCGTGTCATGTCAAGATAAATGTTTTAAGAGCAGCATTAGCGGGATTGTCGGCGCGGTAGATGGACTTTAAATCGGCCTCTACTGCCTTGCGATCATTCCACGGCACATAATTGAGGCTGTGGCGGATCATGTGCACGATGCAGGTCTGCACAGAGGTTTCAGGATACACCGCATTGATGGCTACGGGAAGCCTTTCAGGCCATCGACAACCGCGATAAAGACAGCGTTCACGCTCCGGTTTTTGATCTCGTTCATCACCCGAAGCCAAAATTTGACGCCTTCGGTTTGTTCGAGCCAAAGCCCCAAAATCTCTTTGTGGCCTTCGATGGTGAGGCCCAAGGCCAGATAAACCGATGTGTTGCGGGACCGTGCCTTCGTCGGGAATTTTAACGCACAGGGCGACGAAAATTCGCCCTAGAGCGCCTGCGGAAACATGGTTTCTAGGGGCAAATTCTTTTGCCGTCTTTTGGTTATTGATGTTGTACAGAACACAAGATAAACATCTCCTACATATTCCACGTTTAACTTAATTGTCACCGTGACAAAAACATCGTCGTTTTTTTGCCAGAAATGCAGTATGGATAAATAAGTAAAAATCCTCCTCAGGACATGCCGCATGTTTAATAATTTACCCCCCACTTTTTTGCTTTCTTTATCGGCCTTGTTTTGGGCTGGAAATTTTGTTGTCGGGCGTTGGGCTCATGCAACGATGCCACCACTTGGATTGACATTTTGGCGGTGGTTTATTGCGGGATTGATTTTATTGCCGTTCGTAGGCAAGGATATATGGCAACATCGGGCTTGTATTCGGCAAAATATTGGCTGGTTTTTTGTTCTGGCCTTAACGGGTATGGCGATGTTTCATTCATTTACTTACATCGCTTTGGCTACGACCACAGCCATTAACGCCAGTTTCGTTCTTGCATCCATGCCTATGGTGATCCCCATCGTATCTTTGGTGGTTGGCGATGAACGACTTAATGTAAAACAAACTATTGGTATCGCCATATCCATTATGGGGGTTGTTATCATTGTTTCTCGAGGGGAATTTGAGACCTTAAGGCATTTAAATTTTGCCCCAGGCGACTTATGGATTTTGGCATCAGTATTAGCGTGGTCTATTTATTCAGTGATGTTAAAACGCAAACCCAAAGCACTTCCGCCATTAGTGCTTTTAGCTACAACAGTGTACATTGCCATTGTGATTATGTTGCCTATTTATATATGGGAATACAGCATTGTTGGCGGTTTTGACGTACAGCCAGTCAATATGTTGGTCATTGCCTACCTGGCCATTTTTGCATCTATTGCTGCGTTTGTGTGTTGGAACACGGGCGTGCATCATATTGGGGCAAACAAATCCGGGTTATTTATTCATATGATACCGTTATTTGCCTCAATATTATCTATTATATTTTTAGGGGAAACCTTAAAACCATACCACTTTGTTGGTATAGCCCCCATCCTTGCTGGCATATATTTGACAACAACCGCCAAGATAAAAACGAAAGCAATTTGATATGTTTGCAAAATCCTATCGCTTGAATGTTTTTCTTTTATCATTAGCCCAAGGTTTATATTTAGTCAGCGCCGTAACCAACATTACTTTTGCCGGGCTGGTCGGGCAAATGCTGGCAGAAAATAAATTATGGGCGACCTTACCTCTTGCTGTTATGACCCTGTTTACGGCTACGAGCACCATGCCCATGTCCATCTTAATGAAACGGATTGGCAGGCGTTACGGTTTTATGATTGGAGCCGCATCAGGAGCATGTTCTGGGGCTTTGGCCGCCTATGCCATCATTCATTCAAATTTTACAATATTTTGCCTGGCAACCGGGTTAATGGGAATATATCAAGCTTGCACCCAATATTACCGTTTTGCCGCCGCCGAAAGCGTACCTAAGAATTATATTTCACGCGCCGTATCCCTTGTTTTGTTGGGGGGTGTCATTTCAGCGTTGGTCGGCCCGACTTTGGCCGTTAACAGCCGTGATCTTTTGGCCCCGGTCCCTTTTGCAGGTGCTTTTTTAGTGGCGGCCATGGTTAGTATTGTCGCCATAATTCCATTAGCTTTTTTGCAAATCCCAAAACCACAAGAAGACATCAGTCATGAAGGGGCAAGGCCGTTAAATGAAATTGTCCGTCAACCCGTTTTTGTCGCCGCAGTTTTGAATGCTGCCACCAGTTATGGCCTAATGATTTTGATCATGACCACCACACCTTTGGCCATGCAGGGGTGTAGTTTTTCTATTGCAGCAACCGGATCGGTTATTCAATGGCACGTGTTAGCTATGTTTATTCCGTCTTTTTTTACGGGAAACTTGATCCATCGTTTTGGCGTGCTGTCCATTTTGTACAGTGGAATGGTTCTGTTTGGTATCAGCGCAGTGTTTGCCACCACAGGTATTGAGCTTTTAAACTTTGGCGGATCTTTGGTGATGCTAGGGATAGCCTGGAATTTTTTGTTTGTTGGCGGCACCACGTTACTAACGGATGCTTACAAGCCTAATGAAAAAGCCAAAACCCAAGGCCTTAATGAATTTATCGTGTTTGCAGCGGCAGCCACGGGGTCTTTGACGTCGGGGGGCTTGTTTAACATGTCGGGATGGAATGCCGTGAACTATGGCATGGTTCCTTTTTTGTTTTCGACTTTTGCGGCAACCCTATGGTATCAATTTAGCCGAAAGGCAAGCAAACAGGCTCTTGGCGAATAAAAATCGGAAAAGGGAATAACCATGAAACGAAAGCAATGCATAAATTCAAAACTGCATTTTTTAAGAGCGTTGTGCGTTGGGATTTCATTGTTTGTTTTGGGGCAACCAACGTTTGCCGTAGCGGCAAAAACCGTAACCGATGAACAATTGGCTAAACAAGAATGCAGCGCATGTCATTATTTTTATGCGCGTGAATTTTTGCCAGCTTTTTCGTGGAAAAAAATCCTCAACGATTTACCCAATCATTTTGGTGAAGATGCAAGCTTGGATCAAAAATCCCGCCAACGTATACTCAGCTATCTTGCCGGGCAACGTTCGACGGAAATTCCCATTCGCATTACTGATTTATCATGGTGGAAACGCGCCCACGGTTCAAATTTCAAGGCCTTTGCCGCACGACAAAATGTGCGTGCCAGCAATTGTGGGGGCTGCCACCGTCAATAATTTATTTGCCAAACAAGCCTTTTACAGCGCTACCGACATCCTTTAGGGCACCTTTCGCCGCATCACCCGTAGCCCCAGATCCATTCATGACACCTTTTAACATTTTGCTGGTTTTGCCTGAAATATCGGCAAGGCCAAGCGATGACAAATCGATGGATCCGGCCGCAGAACTTGCCGATTTTGTGATTGCAGAAAGTACTTTGTTCGCGACTTCTGCGGGGCTAGCCCCACCTGAATCTTTGCCAATGTCTTTCAGATGAATTGTGGGCAGGGGGGTGTTTATCGTTTTGCCTTGCATCAAAGATGCGGAAACATTGATTTGACCGCTTTTGACGTACAAATGATTGATCACCAACTTTGGCCCATTTTCCGGTGACGAACTGGGCTTAGTTTCCGCACCAGCCGAATCATTGGCACCACCGCCCATAGCGTTCATGAATTTTTGTACATTATTTTGTATGGCTGAAATGTTGGAACCGTTTGAGCCAATTTCATAGGTAATTTCCGGGGCGTTAATCATGACTTCATCGACGATAATCAGGTCCGAAGTCCATCCTTTGCCAAGTTTCACACTGACTTCTTTAAGATTGATGGCGCGTTTCGTTTTAAATCCGCTGGGGTTGGCAATGC
>Ga0316204_10008444_pt1 | contig 14312 bp, 12 predicted proteins | sample 6monrhotite_MG_2_FD_205661 | JGI IMG/M metagenome (GOLD analysis project Ga0316204, IMG submission 205661) | Microbial mat bacterial communities from mineral coupon in-situ incubated in ocean water Damariscotta River, Maine, United States -... | ecosystem: Environmental > Aquatic > Marine >...
GTCCGGGGATTCGTTAGCGCAGCGAGCACACGTCGAATCTACCCAGGGGCACCGCGCCGCCCACGACGCTCAGGAAGTCCAACAACCCAACAGGCAGAACGACGGCGAGGAGGCGAGGCGCTCAAACTACGAGCCCGCGACTGCCGAGACCGATCGCTCAGAACCACAAACGCTCGTCAAACCGAGCCGAACCCCCGCCTCAACGACAACCGACCCGACGAACCGACAAACCCACCGAATCGACGAACCGACAACATCACCTACAAATCAATCAGCTTCATCCCACCGATGAACTTCCGCTTCCCCAACAACACCCCATTGCTACGAAGGATGTTGTAGGCCGTCGTCGTGTGAAAGTAGAAGTTCGGCAGCGCCATCTCATTCAGGTAGTCCCCAGCGAGCGCCCCCTTCCCCTCCAGAAACGGCAGCGCCACCACCCGCTCCTCAGCGCCCTCAAAGTCCTCGGGGCTGAAGGTACCCAGATAGTCGATCACCGACTGCACCCGCGCCTGCAGCTCCGGCAGCGTCGTCTCGGTGTCCGGGTGCTTCGGCGGCGCCTTGCCTGAGAGCCGCGCGGCTGCGAACTTGGCGGCGTCACAGGCCCCCTGAATCTGACGGGTCAGCGGGAACATGTCCGGGTAGAGGCGCGCCTGGAGCAGCACCTCCGGATCGAAGGAGCGCGCCTCGGCGTAGGCTGTCGCGTCGCCAAGCCAGCTGCTGAGGTTGGTGAGCATCTTCGTGAGTTGGGGGACCGTCGCGTCGTACAGGGGCACATGGACTCCGTATTGAACTGTGTGCGAACCACTTACTCAATCTCGCCCGCCGCGTCCCGCGATTCCTCGGGCCAGGCCTCCAAGGGCGTCGCGATGGCCACGGTCGCCAATCGCGCTACCTTCTCCCCCGGAGGGCTCCCATGAGCGACGAGGTTCCCGAGAAGCGTCAGCGCTTCCAGCTCATGCGTGAGCTGGTGCTCGCCGACTTCATCACCCTCTCCAACGCCGCGGCGGGCACCGCGAGCCTCTTCCTGTGCCTGAACTATATGGACGACGGCGAGTCCCGGTGGCTGTGGCTCGCCTTCGCTCTCCTGCCCGTGGCCTTCGTCTTTGACGCGCTCGACGGCATGGTCGCGCGCAAGGGCAAGCGCCAGAGCCCCTACGGCGGCGACCTGGACTCGCTGGCCGACACCATCTCCTTCGGGGTGGCCCCGGCTGTGCTGGGCTTCACCCTCGGCCTGCGCGGCTTCTGGGACATCCTGATCCTGCTCTACTTCGTCTGCTGCGGCATCGCGCGGCTGGCGCGGTTCAACGCCACCGCTGACGATCTGATGACCGACGCGGGCAAGGTCGCCTACTTCGAGGGCACCCCCATCCCCACGAGCCTCTCCATCGTGCTCGTGCTGGCGGTCGCCTTCTACCTGGGGGCCGTGGGTGAGCACCTCTGGCTCGGCGGGGTGCGCTTCGGTGGCGGCGGCCTGCACTGGCTCACCTTCCTCTACGCGATCAGCGGCAGCCTGATGGTGAGCACCATCCGCGTGCCCAAGCCCTGATCCGCGTCCGCGTCGATTCGGCCGGGCAGCGGCGCGTCGCTACACCGAGGCCGACACCGCCGCGATCAGCTCGTCGATCTCCGCCTCGCTGCTGTTGAAGGGCGGCAGGAAGCGGAGGGCGTCGGGGCCCGCCGTGCAGGTCACCACGCCCGCCTCCCGCAGCCGCGCCAGCGACGGCGCGGCGGGCGCGCCCAGGTGCGCGGCCAGCATGAGGCCCGCCCCCGTCACCCTGAGCCCCAGCCCCTCCAGCCCGGCCCGAAGTCGCGCGCCCAGCGCCTCGCAGCGGGCGGGCAGCGCGTCGCGGAGGATGACCTCCAGGGTCGCCAGCCCGGCGGCGCAGGACACCGGGTTGCCGCCGAAGGTGGAGCCGTGGTCGCCGGGGGTGAAGGGGTCCACCTCGCTGACGCAGGCCCCCAGCGGCAGCCCGCCGCCGAGCGCCTTGGCCAGCGTGCGGACGTGCGGGCGCGGCGCGTGGTGCAGGCGCCCGGTGCGCCCGAGGCCGCACTGGACCTCGTCGTAGACCAGGAGCGCGCCGTGGGCGTCGCAGGCCTCCCGCAGCCCCGCGATCGGCAGGGGCCGGCAGCCGCTCTCCCCGGCGATGGGCTCCACGAACACCGCCGCCGTGCGCTCGGAGATCGCCTCCCGCAGCGCCTCGGCGGGCACATGGCGGATCCCAGACGGCATGGGGCCGAAGCCCTCCTGGTAGCGCCCCGTCAGCGCCAGCGCCCCGTAGGTGCGGCCGTGGAAGCTGCCCTCGACGGCCAGCACCTCCACCCGACCGGTGTGCTTGCGGGCGAGCTTCAGCGCCGTCTCGTTGGCCTCCGAGCCGGAGTTGCAGAAGAAGACCCGGCCGCCGTACAGCTCCGAGAGCGCCCGGGCCAGCTCGCTCTGGACCGGCACGTGCAGGAGGTTGGAGGCGTGCAGGAGCGCGTCCGCCTGGGCGTGGATCGCCGCCAGCACCTCCGGGTGGGCGTGGCCCAGCGCCATCACGCCGATCCCGGTGAAGGCGTCCAGATACCAGCGCCCGTCGTCGGCCTGGATCCGGCTGCCCTCGCCGCGGGTGATGGTGAGCGGGAAGCGGGCGTAGGTGTTGAGCCAGCTCATGGATGCACCTCCGTGCCGCCGCTCAGGCCCCGACCCACGCTGACCGAGCGCACCCCCAGCGCCACCGCGTCCAGGCAGGCCCGGGCCTTGGGCGTCATGCCGCCGTGCACGACCCCCTCGTCGATCCAGCGCTCGAGCGCCGCGGCCTCCAGGGCCTCCGCCGGCCCCTCGGGCCCGGAGATGCCCGCCACGTCAGTGACAAAGACCAGCCGATCCGCGTCCAGGGCGGAGGCGACCGCGGCGGCCACCGTGTCCGCGTTGACGTTCAGGGGCTCCAGGTCGTCGGCCACCGCCACCGGCGACACCACGGGGATGCCCGGCAGGGAGCGCAGGAAGTCCACGTCCACCGAGGTGATGCGGCCCACGCGGCCCAGCCGCGCCGGGTCCAGCGGCGCCGCCCGCAGCCAGCCGCCGCCGTCCTGGCCGGAGACCCCGATCCCCCGGCCGCCCCAGCGGGCGATCCAGGTCAGCAGCTGCCTCGCGACGAGCCCCACCTGCACCATCTGGGCGACCTCCATGGTCGCCTCATCGGTCACCCGCAGGCCGCCCTCGAAGCGCGGCAGCAGCCCCAGCCGGGCGCCCACCTCGGAGACGGCCGCGCCGCCGCCGTGGACCACCACGACCCGAACGCCGGTCGCCGCCAGCGCCACCGCCTCGCGCATCCTGGGCCCGGCGTCCTCCAGCGAGGAGCCCCCGAGCTTGATCACCACGCAGGCGCTGTCGCCCGCCCCCGCCTCGGGGCCTTCAGCTTCGATAGTCCGCATTGATTTTCACGTACCCCTCAGTGAGATCACAGCCCCAGGCCACTCCCCGCCCCGCCCCTGGCAGCCGGGCGAGGATGCGCACCTCAGGCGCGGCCATCGCGGCGGTCGCCGCCGCCTCATCGACGGCGACGGGCGCGCCGCCCCGCAGCACGGGCACGCCCGCGAAGTCAAGGTCCAGCTGGTCCAGATCCGGCACCCCGGCCTGCCCCAGCGCGGCCACCACCCGCCCCCAGTTGGCGTCGCGGCCATACACGGCGGCCTTGACGAGGCTGCTGCCCGCCACCGCCCTGGCCGCCCGTCGGGCCCGCGCGTCGTCCGCCAGCCCCTCCACCGCGACCTCGATCAGGTGCTCCGCCCCCTCCCCGTCCGCGGCGATGGCCCGCGCCAGGGAGGTCGCCACGGAGGTCAGCCCGCGCCGCAGCTCGTCCCAGGCGGCCGTGCCCTGTCGGGCCAGCGGCCCCGTGCCCGTGGACTGGACGATGAAGGTGTCGTTGGTGGAGCAGTCGCCGTCCACGGTGATGGCGTTGAAGCTCACCTCGGTGACCTCCTCCAGCAGCGCCTGCAGGTCCACCGCCGTGACCCGGGCGTCGGTGACGGCGAAGCCCAGCATGGTGGCCATGTCCGGGTGGATCATGCCCGAGCCCTTGGCGACCCCCGCCACCTGGACCTCGCCCAGCCAGTCCGCCTGCTTGGGCCGGGTGTCGGTGGTCATGATGGCCCGCGCCAGCCGGTCGCGATCGGCGTCCAGCGCGCAGGCTCGGCGCACCGCGGGCAGCAGCCGCGCCATGTCCAGCGGCTGCCCGATGACCCCGGTGGAGCAGACCCACACCTCGTCCACCGGGCACCCGATCCCCTCGGCGACCGCCGCCGCCGTGGCCGCGTTGTCGCGCTCACCCCGGGCCCCCGTGGCCGCGTTGGCGTTGCCGCTGTTGACCACCACCGCCGAGCAGCGCCCCGGCGCCCTGGCCCGGGTCCAGCGGCAAGAAGCCGCCGCGGCCGTGGAGCGGGTCGTGACAGCCGCCGCCGGCCCCGGAGCCCAGAGCACCGCGACGTCCTCGCGCTCGCCCGACCACGACGCGCAGCCCACCCGGGCGCCCCGGACATCACCCCACATGGCGCACCATGAGCTGCTGGCGACAGCCGGCGAGGCGCGGGCAGGCGGCGCAGGTCCACGCCTTGACGGCGACCGCCCCGGGGATCCCCGGGCGCAGCGGGATCGCGCCCTCGGGGAGCCAGGGTGGGTTGTCGCGGCTCGTGAAGCCCAGCCCGCTGAAGAAGCCCGGGATGCCCGTCAGCAGCGCCACGGTCTTGAAGCCGCGCGCGGCGGCCTCGCGGCAGGCCGCCTCCACCAGCAGCCGCCCGAGCCCCCTGCCCCGCTCGCCGGACACCACGGAGCCCAGCTCCGCCACGTCCGGGGTCCACGCGGTCAGCGCGGCGGCGGCGGCGATCCCCTCCGCCACGAGCCCCTCCGCCACGAGGAAGTCCTCGGGCCGCACCTGCCTCGGCAGCAGCGCGCCGCGCGCCACCTCCGGGCGCATGAGCGCCTCGATCGCCGACACATCGGAGGCGGTGGCGGCCCGCACGTTCGGGGGGGCGGCCAGCGCCGCGGCGCGGCTCATGGCAGCAGCGGGAAGAGCGGCAGGCCGGCGGTCTCCGGCAGGCCCAGCGCGAGGTTCAGGTTCTGGACGGCCTGCCCCGAGGCGCCCTTCAGCAGGTTGTCGATGGCGCAGATCGCGGTCACCACACCGTCATCGACGTCCACAAACACATGCGCCCTGGCGCTGCCTCGCGCGTCGGCGGTCGCGGGCGGCGTGTCGCGCAGGACCACCAGCGGGCAGTCCGCGTAGGCCTCCTCGAACAGCCCGCGCGCGGCGGCGGCGCTCAGGTCCGCCCGGCAGGTCACCGTGGCCAGCATGCCGCGGCTCATGGGCACGAGGTGGGGGGTGAAGGTGACCGGCACGCCGAGGTGATCCAGCTCGGGGTTGTGGCGGTGCGCGCCGCTGACCCCGTAGGCGCTGACGCTGTCGGCGACCTCGCAGTAGCGGTTGCGGGGGCCCGGCGAGCGCCCGGCGCCGCTCACGCCGGTCAGGCAGTTGGCGATGAGCCAGTCGGTGCGCGGCGCCAGCGGCATGGCCGCCAGGGAGACCGCCGTGGGGAAGCAGCCCGGGTTTGCGATGAGCCGGGCGCCGGGGAGCTGCGCCCGGTTCTTCTCGGGCAGCCCGTAGACCGCGGGCGCCGGGTGGCGCTTCAAGCCGTAGAAGCGCTCGAAGGCCGCGGCGTCGAGCCGGAAGGCCGCGCTCAGATCCACGACGGTGAGACCGGCCTCAGCCAGCCTCGGGGCGACCTGACCCGAGCGCTCGTGGGGCAGCGCCAGGAAGACCGCGTCGCAGCGCGCCGCGGCCTCCGAGGGCTCGAAGCGCTCGACCGGGAGGTCGATCAGTCCGGTGAGTCCGCCCCAGGAAGAAGACAGAGATTGTCCCGCGCTGGCGCCCGCCGCGAGGTAGGTCAGCTCCAGATCGGGGTGACTGGAGATCAGCCTGACAAGCTCAACTCCCGTGTACCCGGTCGCGCCGATGATGCCGATTTTCATGACGGACGGATATACATAGTTATGCATAATTATGCAAACAACTCGTTGATTCCCGGCGAAGTGCCCCGCGACTCCGCGGCGCTCCTCGCGCGCTCACTGCGCTCCCGCACCTCCAGGCTCGCTGGCGCTGATACCCTCTTTGCCAACACCACTTCGAGGAGTTGGCTCGCGTGGAGACAGAGGGCGATCGCTTTGAGCTCCTGGAGCGCCTTGGGCGCGGCGCCTTCGGCGAGGTCTTCCGCGCCAGCGACCGCCACCTCGGCGGGACGGTCGCGCTGAAGAAGCTCCACGACCAGGGCCCGCAGGCGCTCTCCGAGCTGAAGCGAGAGTTCCGCGCCCTCTCGGAGGTGAGCCACCCCAACCTCGTCGAGCTGCACGAGCTCCACACGGAAGGTGACGCCCCCTTCTTCACCATGGAGTGGGTCGACGGGAGCACGCTCCCCAGGTGGCTTGAGCAGACCGCGCCCGCGAAGCGCGAGCTGGCGCTTCGCTCGCTCGCGTCGCAGCTGATCGCCGCGGTCACCGAGCTCCACCGCTGCGGGATCCTCCACCGGGATCTGAAGCCCTCCAATGTGCTGGTTGACGGCAGCGACGGCGTGCATGTCACCGACTTCGGGATGGCGACCCGGGCGGAGGCGACGCGGGCTGGCGGCTTCTACGGCGCGCTCCACTACACCGCCTTCGAGGAGCTGTACGGCGCGGGGGCCTCCGAAGCCGGAGACTGGTACGCCGTGGGGGTCATCCTCTATGAGGCCCTCACCGGCTCGCTGCCGTTCACCTCCGAGGAGCAGCTCGCGGCCCGACGGCCGCCTCCCCCGAGCCTCCGGGCGCTGCCGGCCCCCTGGCAGGCCGCGCTGACCCTGCTCCTCTCCGACGATCTGGCGGAGCGCGCCCGGGGGGCGGAGCGCCTGGCAGAGGCTGGCGGCGAGAAGCCTCGCGGGCTGCCCTTCGTCGGCCGGGATGCCGAGCTGGCGCTGCTGGAGGGGTTTGTGCGCGACGCTGAGGACGGCGCGTTCAAGGCGTTGGTCATCGCCGGCCCCTCGGGCATCGGCAAGTCCCGCCTGCTCCGGGAGCTGCGCGACAGGACCGGCCGCCACCTCCTCCTGGGGCGCTGTCACCCGCAAGAGCACCTGCGCTACCGCGCGCTGGACGGGCTCGTGGAGACCCTGGCCGCGACCTTCCCGCTCCCGGCAGCGTTGGCGCTGGATCCGGCCTTGTTCCGGCTGTTCCCAGCCCTCGCCCCCGCCCGCCCCGCGGAAGCGCTCGCGGGCTCCCCCAGAGAGCAGCAGCAGCGCGCCGTGGCTGCCCTGCGGGATCTGCTGGCCCACCTGGCCGCGCCCTCGCCGCTGCTGCTGGTGATCGACGATGTCCAGTGGGGAGACACCGACAGCGCGCTGCTGCTGCGCGCCCTGTTGCTGCGTCCACCAGCGGGGATCGTGCTGGCGCTCCTCACCCGCGACGCCGAGGCGCCCTTCATCGCTGAGGCGCTGGTCGGGGTTGAGGGCGTGCATCACATCTCGCTGAGTCCGCTGGACGCCGGCGCGCTGACGCTCCTCTGCGACGACACCGAGGAGCGAGCGGCGCTCCTGGCGGACACCGGCGGCGAGCCGTTCCTGCTGGAGGAGGCGCTGCTCGGCCCGACCGCCCCCACGAGCGACGACGAGCGGGAGCTGCTGGAGCTGGTCTCCAGCGCGGGCGCCCCCATCGAGCAGCGCGGCCTGGAGCACGCCCGCGATCAGCCGGGCCACCTGCAGACGTCGCTGGGCCGCCTCCTGAAGTCCCGCCAGCTGACGCTGGTGCTGGAAGGTGATCGACGGCTGGTCCTGCCCTACCACGACCGCGTGCGGGAGCGAACCCTGGCCGCCCTCAGCCCGCCCCGGCGGCTGGCGCTGCACTCCCGGTTGGCCGACGCGCTCTCCGCCACCCAGGCGGACGCGCTGTCTGTCGTGCGGCATCTGGTGGCGGCGGAGCGCGGTCAGGAGGCCGGCGCGTTGGCCGTCGAGGCCGGCGATCAGGCGGCGGAGACGCTGGCCTTCTCCTCAGCGGCGGAGCTGTATCAGGTGGCGCTGGCGACCAGCGAGCCGCCGCGCGAGCGCTGGCGGCTTCAGCGCGGGCTGGCCGAGGCCCGCGCCAACCAGGGCCTGGGCTCCGAGGCCGCGCGGGGCTACATCGCGGCGGCCGAGCTGGCGCCGACGGACGCGCTGCGCCTGAAGCTGCGGGCCGCGGAGCAGTACCTCCGAAGCGGACACGTCGATGAGGGGCGGGCGCTCCTGCGGGCGGTGTTCCGCGCGACGGGGATGTGGCTGCCGCCGCCGGGGCTGCCGGCCATCCTGGTGTTCCTCTGGCGCAGGCTGCGGCTGCGGCTGCGCGGGATGGCGATCACCGAGCGCCCCGGGCCGCCGGATGAGCGCAGCCTGCTGCGGCTCGATGCCCTCTGGACCGCCTTCACCACGCTCTCCATGGTGGACCACACCCAGGCCAACGCGGTGGGCACCCAGCAGCTGATCGAAGCGCTGAACCTGGGCGAGCCGCGGTGGGTCCTGCGAGCCCTGGGCAGCGAGGCCAGCTTCGAGGCGGCTCTCGGCGGCCCCGCCCACCGGGAGGAGGCAGCGCGGCTGCTGGAGCGGGCCCAGGGGATGCTGGCGGATCAGAGCACGACCTACGAGCGGGCGTGGCTCGCCAACACCGACGCGGTGCTGCGCTGGTTCCGGTGTGACTGGGAGGGCGCCATCGAGCGACACCATCAGGCGGAGGCAGCGTTCGCCCGCGTCCCCTGGGGGACCACCTACGAGCGGACCCTCTCCGCCGGCTGGCGGCTGGCGGCGGCGGCGCACCTGGGCCGGCTGGATGTGCTCGCCAGGGAGCTGCCCGCCTGCATCGCTGACGCTGAGGTCCGAGGTGATCGCTACGGCATCAACGTCTTCCTCGTGGGCCAGACCAACCTGCACTGGCTGGCGATGGACCAGCCGGAGCTCCTCCGCGAGCTGGCCGAGCGCACCCGCCCGAGCTGGCCGACCAGCGGCTTCGCCACGGTGCAGTACCACCACCTCCTCTCCACCACCCACGCGGATCTCTACGAGGGGCGCTACCTGGAGGCCCACCAGCGGGTCGAGGAGGCGTGGCCGCTGGCGCAGCGCGCCGGGTTCCTCCGGCTGGAGTGGGTCGGGCTGGAGCTGTGGTTCCTGCGCGGCCGCGCGGCCCTGGCGGCGGCGCTCCATGGACACTCCAAGGCACACGACATCCTCAGCCGCTCCCTGCAGGCCGTGCGCGCGACCGAGCTGCCGGTCGTCGGCCACTGGGCATCGCTGCTGGAGGCCGGCGAGGCGGACCTCGCTGGCGATAACGCACAGTGGACCTCAGCCCTCCAGGCGGCCGCGGTGAGCGCCGAATCCCACGGCGCGGCCGCGGAGCTGGCCTCCATCCGCCTGAGGTTGGGCGTGAACACCCCAACGGACTCCGACTGGTTTTACACACACAACGTACAATCCCCGAAGCGAATGGCGGCGATCTGGCTCCCTCAACGTGTACCTGACTCTGATCCTTCCGTCTCCACTCCGAAGTCAAAGGCATAGCCGTCACAATTTCGCTTGATCAGATATCGCACACGAACGACAAGTTCCATTCTTCGACGATCCCCGTCATCACGATTGATCCCCCTCCTCACTCTCTGAGGGTTATCAAGAACTCTGAAGTTGTCGACGCCCGGCGCGCTCCGTTCACGCCACTCTTTGACGACATCACTCAGCTCAGATAGATCTGCGTCATCTGGAACTCCAAACGCTGTACGAAAACCAGCCTCAAAATTCCCTGATACGGAGTTACCCCCCCACAAACCCCGCATAAATCCCGGGTCCGAAGTGGTAAATCCCGACTTGTCCACATAGCTACTGACAGCCCGTTCAAAGGACTTCCTGCTGTCCAACCACAGTACCTTGAAGACATCCCTCGGGACCATGGCCCACCCTTCCTTGTTCGCGGACTTCAGCATGTCGTTGGCGATAGCCTGAGCGAGAGTCAGAGTCATCGTTCGTGGGTACTTGATCATTCCTGCTCCCCTGATGGATCGTCATAGTTGCGGGTCATGGGATTCAGCAGGTTGAGCAGTCGCCACGGCGTGACCGCGAGCAGCCCCTGCGGGAGCTGCCCCTCGAGCGGATGGCGACCGCCGCGCTTAAACACGCGGCTGTCCAACTCCCTGATCTCGTCGAGCCCAGGCAGCTCATGGCGCTCAACGGGCCAGGTGTCGCAGCGCGCCACCCCCGGCGCCGCCTCAAGGATGGCGTTGACGGCATGCCGCGCGGACTCATTGGCGGCCTCCATCGAGCTGATGCGTGTGTAGGTCTTGCAGTGATGTCCCGCGAACACGACATTACCCCACTGGAGTTTGTACTCAATACTCCCAGTAGGTGGATCCTTCGGTGAAGACGGCGGGCCGTGCTCCATCCCCGGACGGAGGCGCCAGTGGCCGATCGAGTTGACTAGGAAGGGAGACTCGTTCTCCAAGACTTGCCTGTCTTGATCCTCCCCAGTGAAGGTGAGGTTGTTGTCGATGTGGTACCAGACAGGCTTTGGCAGGCTGTCTTCAGGCACATCCAGCTTGATGGTGTCGAGGATCTGGTGCCAGACCTCGGACGCCAACTCCTCCTCGTCACACTCCCAGGCAGTCTTCGGCTCATCATAGCGGAACTTGCCCTCCCAGTCCCTGACATCGACGGTCGTCTTCCAGGAGGTCAGGATCGCCGAGATGACCCCCAGATAGTTCTCATTGCTCCGAGGGCGACGCGCCCAGAACTGGGGCTGGGAGATCGCGGTGATTCCCCACGGTGAATCGATATAGAAGGAGTGTCCCCGGACATTGCGGATGTCCTGGTTGAAGTAGAACTGGAGCCCGACCATATGCCGCAGCGCCCCACCCTCTCCTTCTGAATCCCGACCGGCCGCGATGACGACCTTCTCCCCTTCCTCAAGCATACCTCCGACCGGAAACCGCATGAACTTCCTCAGCTCATCCGACCCCAGATCGTCTTTCACTGCTGGCTCCGCGGAGATTGTCGCCAGCCCCTGTTTCGCCAGCAGTGCCTGAAGACGCTCTACAGGCACTGTGATGACATAGAAGTCCGCTGGGGCAATGAGCGGATCAGGATCTGAGTCCGATTTCGAGTCCGACTTTGAGTTTGAGTTCAGGCCTGACTCAGGCAACTGGTCCACATCCTGCTTCTTCGAGTGTAATCTCGCATCATCCAAGCCGATCCGCTTGATGCCGTCCTGCAAGACCGTCAGCGGCGATGGCTTCTTCTTCTGCCCTTTCGCGCCTCCCGGTCGAGACCGCCGCCCCCGAACGACTGGCTGTACGAGTGTCTCTCCCGATGCCGTGTAGTGTTTGAAGGACTCCAGCTCTCCCACCGTGAAGGTTACGCCCTGGCTCTCCAGGTACTGCTGCCAGGGCCGCAGGAAGGCGACCGTCGTGGGACCGTTCAAGGTTCCGTCGGAGTACCCGTCCTCGAACACATGATCGAGCATGAGCTGCATGCCAGCGTCACCCTGGGTTCTGGCGTCCGCGAGCCCGCCGCGCATCGCCGCCAGCGCCAGCGGTGAGCCCTCCGCGTGCCAGGCGAAGCGCTCTCCGAAGTCATCGATCCCCATGAAGTCAGACCAGGACAGATCCTCATACTCCGCCTGACGTCGCTCAACCGAGCTGGTCAGGTACACGAGAAAGCGCCAGGACGCGCGGGCGACATCCTCCGGGGAGTAGCCCAGCTTTCGGAGCAGGTTGGCGATCAGGTGGCGCGACTCGGACAGCCCCCGTGGTGGGTAGCGGCGGATGGAGAATGAAGACCAGGCGCTCGGGTCCGGGCTGCACTTCGGATCCACGGCGTACCGGAAGCGATCGGTCGGCATCAGGTTATCGGCGAGCTTGCGGTGTGAGTCGACATAGACCCGCCGCCGGGCGTCGTAGCGGGCCAGCGGCGTCCGCCCCATGGTGTCGAGCAGGTGTCTGTAGAAGCTGGGAAAGAAACGAAACCCGTGCTCCCCGGGCAGGTACTCAGCGCCCAGCTCGACCCTGACCGCCCGCCACCCCTCCGGTCTCCGCGGCAGCCGCCTGTCCGGCCTCGGCACCACGCTCAGGTCCATCCACGGGTCCAGCTCCTCCCCAGGCCCCCCCCATTTGGCCTCTTTAATCCACGCCTTCAACGTCTCACGAACGGCCTCCACCTTGCCCAACGCGTCTTTCTTCGACACCCACTCGTCCCCGGGGTCATCCCCCGCTGACGCGTTGGGACTGTAGTAGGCCTGGATGCTGAGCGGGAGCTTCAGCCCATCGCGCCAGTAGCGCCACCAGTGCTCCAGGATCTGTAGTAGGTTCCGCACCTGGACCCGCGGCGTAACACTCCACTCCGGCTCAGCGCCCTCGCACTTCTCAAGCCACCAACGAGCGGCCAGCAGCGGACGACCGATGCTCCTCGCCCGCCTCGGAGACATCTCAGGTGACGGAACCTCTTCATGCCAGTCCGTCTGAGTCGCCGGCCTGGAGTCCCGCGTCGGCGCGACCACGGCCCACTGACTGCGCGCCATACCCCCGATCAGGATGTTGCCGTTGTGGTCATGGGCCGGGTCCACGACCTCAACCTCGAAGCCCCGCTCGACCAGCTCCTGCGCCGCCGTGAGCCCGGCGATACCGGCCCCCACGACGACGACCCGAGGGGGGACATCGTGCATGAAGCGGTGGGTCTTCTCAGCCATGGTGCACTTCCTCAAGATGGGGGGGTGAGCTCTCGGAGCTGTCGGGCGATATCGGGGGCGCTGGGCGCGCTCAGCAGCCCCCGGACGACGGCCCGGGTGCAGTCATCCAGCGCCAGCAGCTCCGGGACGCGGCCGCTGACGCGCGTGCGGTCGGCCAGCACGCTCTCGGAGAGATCCGCGCCGTCCATCAGCGCGACCAGCTCCGCCAGGGAGATCGTCACGGAGAGCCCGTCGTCTGTGTGCGCGCTCAGCAACAAGCGGCCCGCGCCGGCGAGGACGCCCATCACCTCACCGGACAGCGTCACCCGCACCCGCCGCTCCCCCAGCGCCTCAGCGGCGCCAGCCGACCAGCGCGGCGCCTCATCGGCCAGCACGTCCAGCGTCCGGCCCACCAGTCGGCGAAGCTCAGACACCCAGCACCTCCATCATGCCCACCGCGGTGGTGTCGATCGACTGCCCCCGGACATGACCGCGCATGCTCACCTCGCCGTCGGCCTCATGGATGACCGTCACCCCATCCCCCACGGTGTCCGGCACCACGATGCGCGCCAGCCCCCGGCGCTCGAAGGCCAGCCGCAGCCGCTCCCCGTCCGCCGCGACCTCGACGACCAGCGCCCGCGGCGCCGCCGACGCCGCGCCGTCCACCAGCATGGCCGCGGCCCCCGGCACCGTCAGCGTGCGCTCTGGCGGCCCGTGCTCGGCCTCAAAGCGGACCTCCCGATCCCGCCATACCCGCACCAGCTTGTGATCGCGCCAGAGCATGACGCCCTGAGAGCGCAGCCGCCGCCGCCGGCGATCCATCAGCTGCACGGCGATCGCCGCCCAGCCGTCCTCCCGAGCGCGCGGGACGGCGTAGATCCAGGTCCAGGAGAAGTCATCCCCCCAGCCGAAGTGTCCCCAGTCGTGATCGTGGTAGGCCGGAGCGTCCGCGACAGGCGCGGGCACGCCGTCCAGCGTGTAGGCGCCGTGAGCCCGGAGGTGCGGGACGAACACCCAGTGGATGGGCGGCGCGTCGCCGCAGCGGCTGTTGTGGGTGACCGAGGGCTCGCTCACCGGCTCCAGCGCGACATCCAGCGCCAGCCCCAGCGCCGGCGCTGTCACCTCCAGGTGGATCCGGCCGCCGCGCAGCGAGACCCGATCACTGGCGAAGCGGAGCCCGAAGGCCCCCGACCGCAGCCCCCCATCGGCGCAGCGCGAGACATCTCCGCGGACCCCGTCCGGTCCGTAGATCAGGATCACCCGCCGCAGCGCGGCGCCAGCGGGCTCATCTCGCTGGCTGTAGTTCAGCACCAGCCGGTGCGTCGGAGTGTGCACACAGAAGTGCAGCCACTCCTGAAAGGGCGCCCGCGCCGAGCGCACCGGCGCGCGCCGGTTGAAGCCCAGCCGGGCCAGCGCTGGCGCGCCGCCTCTCACCGTGTCCAGTCCCCGAGCCACCCCGCGGCCACTTCGGGCAGCGCCTCGGAGGGCGGCAGCGCCGCCGCCCGCGCCAGCAGTGACCGCGCCAGCCGACGCAGCCCGAGGGCCAACAGCAGCGGATCATCCAGAGTAGGCTGCTCGACCGGGGCCT
>Ga0316204_10008446_pt1 | contig 14310 bp, 14 predicted proteins | sample 6monrhotite_MG_2_FD_205661 | JGI IMG/M metagenome (GOLD analysis project Ga0316204, IMG submission 205661) | Microbial mat bacterial communities from mineral coupon in-situ incubated in ocean water Damariscotta River, Maine, United States -... | ecosystem: Environmental > Aquatic > Marine >...
GGATCGAGCTGTCCCAGCTCAACAAAGTAAGCCCTTTAATTTTAAGATATTATCTATTGATGTAGTGCAAGACCAAGCGATGGCCAAAATACAATGTCCGTTGTTTGATTTTAATTACATTGATTTTCTGGGTCTTTTAAAAGAGCAAGGCCAATGGCTGATCGTAAATAAAATGTATACCGATGTAAAGTCGGATAAATTAATATGAAAAAACTACACATGGCTATGGTCCACGACTTTGTTTTGCTCTTGGTGTCCAATTGGTTACAATAATATTAAAGCTGCCATCAATAATTTAAACATCGACGTGGATTTTCATTTCCTCCCTTACGAACTCAACCCTGACATGGATGAAAAAGGGGAGTTAATTGAAAGTTATTTTACACGCCGAATGGGGTGGAATGAGCCTCAGTTGCTTGATTATCAAAAATCATTAGTTGAAACCGCAAAAAACGCCAATGTGACTATCGACTTCTCGAAGAGGAAATATTACTACAATACTCGAAAAGCACATCTGCTAATGCACTTGGCGGAGAGTGTTAATAAACAAGAGGAGCTGAATAATATTTTCATTAAAGCTTATTTTAAAGAAGGGCTGGATATTCACAGCACGTCACAATTGGGTGGTATTGGAGAAGCAATTGGTTTGGATAAAAGGAACATCGAAACCGCACTTGCTTCAACTAAATACAATAAAGAATTAGATAAAAAAATTGAACGATATCAAGTATTTAAAATCAAGAGAATCCCATCTTTTATAATCAACAATAGTGTCTTTATTTCGGGGCCAAATTCGGTGGATGTTTATGAGAGTGAATTGTCAAAACTCATAGGCACAACAGATATCGAACGAAAAGAAGTATTATAACACTTTAACTTAATAGGATAAAAAATATGCCGTACATTAATGTCAAAATTACAGATGAAGGTGTAACAACAGAACAAAAGAAAGCCATTGTCAAAGGCTGTACTCAGCTGATGGTCGATGTGTTGAACAAAAACCCCGAGACGACTTTTGTTGTTGTCGACGAAATTAGCACAGATAACTGGGGTCTGGGTGGTGAGTTAGTAAGTGAACGGAGAAGACAAGTAGTAAGTAAGGATGCATAAGTGAGTTTTTTACAACACCCAATATTTTATGCGTTGTTAATGTTCGTGGCAGGGATAGGAATCCCTGTCATGGCTATTTTGAATGGTAGTTTAGGTATAAAACTTGATAGCCCCGCGTTAGCTACAACAATTTTATTTTCAGTTGGCGCTGTGGTTTCATTAGGTTGCCTTTTCTTGTCAGGTGGCATGTCTAAGGCCCCCATTCAGCAACCAATCTCAATAATCTTTTATTTAGGAGGTCTATTTGTAGTATTTTATATTCTTAGCATTACTTGGGTTACACCTAAGTTTGGTGTTGGTAACGCAATTTCTCTTGTTTTGTTAGGACAGTTAATTTCTATGGCTGTTATAGATCACTACGGCCTTTTAGGGGCGCCACTTAATTCTATGTCTATTCAGCGCATTGGCGGGCTAGCTTTCATGATTGTAGGCGTATACTTGACTGTTCGCCGTTTTTAATGTCGTACAGTCAATTCCAAAAGAGGAGAAGGTTTCTGATGTTGTCAGGGCTGAAAAAATAGCAAAATTCGTAAAAAAATAAGAAAAGGATACGGCATGTCTAAAATGATCAAAGGTAAATGCCTCTGCGGTAATGTGGAATATGAAATTGAGAATAACTTTAGTAAATTTTATATTTGTCATTGTGAACAATGCCGTAAAATTACGGGTTCTGCATATGCTTCAAATCTTTTTGGAGACCCTCAACAATTTAGCATCATTTCTGGTTCGGAAAACATAAAACGATTTGATCATAGTGAACGTGGTTTTACAAAAGCTTTTTGTACGGAATGTGGGTCGGGTGTGCCATATTTGAACTCTACTGGAGATTCTATAGTTGTTCCTGCTGGAACATTGGATGAAGAGCCACAATTTACCGCAAAAAACATAATTTTTTTCCAAGAACGACCCAAGTGGTGTTTCAGAAATGAAAGCGATTCATATTTTGACGGGTTTCCAGTTTAATTTAACTGAGCTGGTCCTATAAAACTGTACAGTCTGTTAAGGTGTATCCGAGCATAGAATCGGAGACACATAATGACGAAGAGACGGACCCTAACTACCTCCTTTAAGAAGAAGGTGGCCCTTGCCGCTTTACGTGGTGACAGAACCCTTCAAGACCTTGCCGCCCATTATCAGGTGCATCCCAATCAGATTAGTCAGTGGAAGAAACAGGCGATCTCAGGCCTTGACGGCATCTTCGACAGCAAGTCTGACCGTCGTGCGCGTGACATGGATGGTGAGATTAAAGAGCTTCACGCCAAGATTGGGGAGTTGACTATGGTCAATAGTTTTTTTGGCCAAATATTATAAAAGCGGGCTCAAGAAATGAGCCATTCAGATCGAAAGGCATTGGTTGATCGTGTCCATACCTACCTGAGCGTGAGCAAGCAATGCAAGATTTTAAACATCAGCCGCAGTAGCTTTTATTATCAGCCCAAGGCAGCATCCGAAGAAACACTGGCAATCATGAACCGTATGGATGAACTTTTTATGCTCTATCCTTTCTTTGGTAGCCGCCAGATGACAATTGTCTTGCAGCGAGAAGACATATCTATCGGCAGGCATCGTGTTCGGCGGTTAATGCGGCTCATGGGCTTACAGGCGATTTACCGCAAGCCGCGAACCAGCGATCCTCACCCCCAACATAAGATATATCCTTACCTCCTGCGTAAATTACCAATCACTGAGGCCAACCATGTGTGGTGTGCAGATATTACATATGTCCCGATGCAAAAGGGTTTTCTGTATCTGGTGGCAGTGATGGATTGGGCGACGCGTCATGTGCTGAGTTGGCGACTATCAAATACGATGGATGCCGATTTCTGTGTCGAAGCCCTAAAAGAGGCTATCGATCTATACGGCCCACCAAAGATATTCAACACGGATCAGGGGAGCCAGTTTACCAGTCAGGCCTTTACAGGCGTCTTGCATGATGCAGATATTAGAATATCTATGGATGGCCGTGGACGGTATTTGGATAACATCTTCATTGAGCGGCTATGGCGCAGTTTTAAATATGAAGCCATCTATCTCACAGAAATGAGTGATGGGTTTAAAGCAAGGCGGGTCATCACTGAGTGGATGGACTTTTATAATACGATCCGTCCACATTCTTCCCTTGACGCAATGACACCCCATGAGGCTTACTGGAAATCAAGAAAACAATTTTATGACATGGGATTAATCCCATGTCATAAAACACAAGAAATGGCAGCATAACATGAAACAGGATACACCTTAACTTCGCTGCCAACCTGTTCAGACAAACAGGACCACCTCAAATAGCGATAAGAATTGTTCATCCTCAGACGCTAAAGTCTTGGCGTAAGTTTGGCAATATTTTAATTTGACAGTGCCATTTAATTGGTTCCTTAAGGAGCCTGATAATTATTTTTCTGGTTTAGGGTGCGATTTTATATACTCTATGCGTCTCAATCTTATGAGTATGCACAGCCTTTTCTGGGTGGTGGGAAACAGTAATACGCGCGGATATGTGATTTGATATTGGATAGATAATGGATAATAAGAGCGACGAAATAATTATAATCACTCATGATAAACTTCGCCATTTGCATGATCGTTTTTGGGGGGATATCTGTAAATATGTAAATCGTACTTTTGGCAGTGGTCCGCCGGACCCCGAGGATGTGGCGCAAGATGTTTTTACGAATTTTGCCGCCTTGGATAATCCGGCAGAGATCAAAAATCCACGAGCTTTCTTATATCGTTCGGCCCATAATATAGTGATCAGTTATCATCGTAAATTCGCGACCCGCCGCCGATATATCTTGGAGCAAAAAAACTGTGATCTGACAACAGAAAGGGATGACATCCATCCCGAGCGCCTTCTAATCACCAGAGAACGATTGTCGCTTTTGGAACGTGTGATGTGGGATATGCCGGTTAAACGTCGGCGCATGCTGATCTTAAACCGGTTTGAAGGGTTTACCTATGCTGAAATTTCACGCCAGACAGGGCTGTCGCAAACGGCCGTCAGAAAACATGTTATGCGCGCGCTGGCCGATTTTCATGAAAGCTTGAGAAAGGCTGAAATAAAGACTTAAAAGTCGGAGTTATACAGATGAAAATGTTTAAAAACAGAGATGACCAGATTGAAAAAGCCGCCCACGAATGGCTTTTTCTTATTACATCCGATCATGCCACCGATGCAGATATTGATGCCTTTGAAGCCTGGCGCGCGGAAAATTCCGCCCATGGCGAAGCCTATGCTGGCATTAGTCAAATATGGAATGATCTTGGGGTGTTAGCTCGGTCGCCCCAGGGGGAAAATTTACGCCTATCGGTATCGGAAAATGCGGAAAAAAATAATACCTTTACCGATTTCCTGCAGGTCGTAAAACAATGGGCTGAGGTGCCACATTATGCGGTGGCCTTTGTTATGGCTGTGATCGCGATTGGTTTTTCTGTGCAGACGCCCTCGACGTCACCCGCGGTAATTTATCAGACAACCACATCGGAAGTCCGGGAAATCACGCTGTCAGATGGCAGCATCATTAACCTGGGTGCCCTGTCGCGTATGGAGGTCCACTATACCGATGATCGCCGAAATATCGCTTTAAGACAAGGGCAGGCGTTTTTCGATGTGGCAAAAAATCCCAAAAAACCGTTTTATGTGAAGGCCCATGACACGGTAATACGGGTGCTGGGCACTAAATTTGATGTGCATTTGGGCCCCCAAGATATGACTGTGGGTGTCTTGGAGGGACGGGTGCAGGTCACCCCCAAGCAGATCGAAAAGGGCCCCATGCGAACCAAAGTACTGATCGCAGGGCAAATTGCAACCGCAACCGCCGCTGGTTTTTTCGACAATGTCACCATTGCACAGATAAAACCCGGTGCCTGGCGCGAGGGTCGCCTAGCCTATAAAGAAGCCACATTTGCCAAAGTCATTGCAGATGCCAATCGTTATTATTCGGGTCACATAGTGTTGGAGGATGATCGCTTGACCGATGTCCATGTGACGACCAGCTTTGATGTGGATCAGATCGATGTTTTTCTCAAGACATTGCCGGAAATGTTTGCGGTCGATGTCATGTATCTTGAGTCAGGGGATGTCATAATCAAGCCCCTGAAAAAACGTAATACACAGTACATGGCCTTAAATAACAATGACTTACATTTTTTAAAATGTTGCCTGAGTAAATAAAAAATATAAAAGGGTGCGAATTTCGAAGTCAATCACGTCTTATAATTACAAATCAAAAAAAATCCAATTGACATTGATATGGGAGTATGTTCATGATATCTAAAAACAGCTTAAAAACAAAAGCATTTCGTCGTGCTAAAGTCTTTAGTGCCACATCACTCATCGCCCTCAGTACTGCGTTAGCCAATGCACAAACTCCGGAAATTTATAATTTCGATTTAAAGGTTCAGTCTTTGGCTGAGGCATTGATTCAATTCTCTGAAAAGACCAACGTGGTGATTACGGTTCGCTCTGATCTGCTGGCGGGCAAAGTGTCACCAGCCATTAAGGGGGAAATGTCGGCCAAAGGGGCCTTGTCCTATTTGTTGCAGGAAACGGCGTTTAATGTGATCGAACAACAGGATGGCACGATTATCATTCGCATGCCAAACTCCGACAAAACGTCTTTCATGGAAAATACCAGTTTATCTGCCGATGCGGAGGATATCGCATATTATGAGAGCAATCTTGCGGTCGAAGAAGATAATTCCATGGCCGCAGGGGATTTTGACAATGAGGCACCGCTTGATGAAATCGTGATCACGGGATCCCGACTTGCTCGTTCCGGGGTTGATACACCCGTGCCTGTTACCCAACTGAGCTCAAATGAAATCCAGCTTTCTGGTGCAACGAATATCGTTGATATTGTCCGCGACTTGCCGGCGTTGGGTGTGGGGCAGGGGTCGGCCAGCACAAATGGGCCATCACAAGGACTTAATCTGCTTGACCTGAGAAGATTGGGAACCCAAAGAACATTGGTATTGGTTGATGGTCGTCGTCATGTGGGCAGTCAGGCCGGCGATACCGCCGTTGACATAACAACCATCCCTACTGCGCTGGTTGAACGCGTGGAAGTACTGACCGGGGGGGCTTCTGCCGTCTATGGTGCCGATGCGGTGACGGGCGTGGTCAACTTTATCATGAAAGATGATTTTGAAGGCATAGAGGCCAACGCTCATATCGGTCTTACGGAACATGGTGGGGGTTTTGAGCAAAAATATAGCATCACGGCGGGGGGTAATTTTGATGAGAGCAAAGGTAACATCACCTTTCATGTCGAATATAATAAACGTGAAAGCATCATGGCCACCCAAAGGGATTATTTGAATAAAGACCGGTCCCTCATCAATAATCCGGGTGAAGGTCCTCTTTTTGTAGAATCTGACAATCGAGTTTTCACTTTTCCCACCCCTGGAGGGCAAATTAGGGTTGCCCTAAATGGAGCTGCCCCCACGTGTGCGACGCCGCCAGGTGGACCCTTTAATGCCAATTTTGACTGGTTCACGATTGATGAGAGCACCAATCAATTACGGTGTTTTAATTTTGGGGATACCACGGCGACACCGGTTATTCGCACAGGCGATAACATTGATGGCCTGGCCGTCACACCCTATGTTCAGCTTCATTCTCCACTTGAGAGGTTTCTTATCCATAGTACTTTCAAATATGATGTGGCTGATAATGTGACCCTATATGGTAATGCGAAATTTTCAAACTCTGAAGCATCGGCCAGGGGTGTGCCTGTTTATGATGTCCCAAATCCGACGTTAAGTGATCCGATAAATATCAATATTCGAAACCCGTTCATTCCAGATGATTTAAGAGCCATCATGGAAGATCGTGGTGTGGATAGTGTTCGTATCACAAAAGCGGGAACGGACCTTGGGGTGCAACGGTCCACCTCGGAAAGAAACTTATTCCAGATTACATTGGGGGCGGAAGGTCAACTGGGGGATAGTGTAAACTGGGATATGTATTACCAACATGGTGAAAGTAGGACCAGTAGCGTTTCTGTGAACCGCCTTTCTTCTCGGGATGCCATGTCACTGGACGCGGTTTTGGATTTTGAAGGCAATATCGTTTGTGCCGCAAGTCTCGACCCCAGTGATCCGAATTTTAGTGATGTTGGGTCTGCCCTCGATAAAAATGAATGTGCCCCCCGAAACCCATTTGGTGTCGCAAATTCATCACAAGAAGCCATCGACTTTCTGATGAAAGAATTTACAGATACCGCAAAGTTAAAACAGGATGTGGCCGGATTAACCATCAATACCTCATTGTTCGACATGCCAGCCGGTGAAATTCTGATTGCGACGGGTCTGGAATACCGCGCTGAATCAAGCCAATTTGTGCCAGATACCGCCCTTCAATTGGGACTGGCGGATTACGGTAACGCAACCAGTGGTGTGAGCGGGTCCTATAATGTAAAAGAAATATTTGGCGAGATCCTGATTCCTTTATTAAGTGATGTAACGCTGGTAAAGGCCCTTAACTTAGAAGCCGCCGTACGTTATTCGGATTATAGTACCTCTGGCGGAACAACGGCTTATAAAGTTGCTGGTGATTGGGCCATAAATGATTCACTACGGTTCAGAGCTTCTTATTCCAGTGCCGTCCGGGCCCCTAATATTGGGGAGTTGTTCGCCCCACAAATTTCTGGTGTTGCCCTGGTGATTGATCCCTGTTCTACTACAAAAATCAACAATCAGACCGATCCGACAAAGTTAGCCAACAGAATAAAAAACTGTGCCCTTTTGGTGCCGGATAACTTTCTATCCTTTGCTGACCTGACATCAATGCCCACGCTTAGATCAGGTAATCCTGACCTTACGCCGGAAACTGGTAAAACTTTAACCCTCGGAGCGATCTTAACACCAACGTTTCTACCAGGATTTATTTTTACCATTGATTATTATGACATGACGTTTGAAAATGCCATCTCTACGTCCTCCTTAAATGATTCCTTGGCAAATTGTGTCGAATCCGAAGATTTGAATAATCCTTTCTGTGCCTTGATCAAACGCTTCCCTAAAGATTTTGCAGATCCAAGTCTTCAGGGTCAAATTGATCTTTTGTTAAATAAAAATATCAATACGGCAGAGTTGCGGACTAAAGGTGTCGATTTTGAAGCCAATTACAGATTTGACATGGAAGACCTCATTTCATCCGCCAAGGGTGATATGCATGTGCGCTTAATAGGATCATATACCATCAATCAAGATACCCTTGCTGTGGCGGATCGCCCCGACGAGTTGAGCGCTAATGCGGGTGAAATTGGCGCCTCCAAATGGCTCGTTAATTTCCTAGCGACCTATGCCCTTGAAGATTTGTCGGTTCAATGGCGCTCAAGATATATTGGCGGCGCTGTTATAGATAATGATTTTACCAGTGATGATATCGCCAATAACAATATTCCTTCTAGGTTGTATCATTATTTGTCCGCACGCTATGAGTTGTCTAATATGGTGACGTTATCAGCTGGGATTAATAACGTCTTTGATACAATTCCGCCTCAACGGGCCACATCATTTACCAGCGTAGGCAGTGCATTCACCGGGGCAAGTGGGGTTTATGATACACGGGGCCGGAGCTTCTATTTTTCCACAAAAATAAAGTTCTAGTTTCCCGGTTTAAATTATTAATCTTATTCAATTCGCCTGAAGGCCCCGGCCTTCAGGTGAGAATGATCCAGAACGACGTTGAAATTTAGTTTTATCCTTAAATAAAAGGAAGGTTTCGAAAAAATGATTAAAGCCATAGTCCTCTATCTGCTAGGGTTTTTTCTTGTTTCTACTCAGCTTTCATTGGCTAAAGACCCCATGAGGCTGGTGATATTAGGCACGGGTACGCCAGTTGCTGATCCCGCCCGCTCCGGTCCCGCCCTGGCCATCATAAAGAATGGTAAATCATATCTTGTGGATGCGGGTGCCGGAATTGTGCGACGGGCTTCCGCCGCCGCAAAAAAACACAATATATCTGCCCTTTCCCCGGACAAGCTCGAAACAGCTTTTTTAACCCATCTGCATGCGGATCATACCGTAGGATTGCCCGACCTTATCTTCAGCCCTTGGATTCTGGAGCGGCGGCAGCCTCTTAAGCTGTATGGACCATTGGGCACAATAAATATGGCTGATCATCTGCTTCTAGCCTATGGGGAGGATATTCAGTTAAGAACGGACGGCTTGGAACCGGCAAACCCTGATGGTTATAAGGTTGACACTTCAGAGATTGTCAAAGGGGGCACAATTCTGACAACAGAGGATTTGACGGTCGAAGCTTTTCCTGTTTTGCATGGATCGTGGAAACAGGCATATGGTTATATATTCTCCGATGATAACCTGAAAATTGTTATTTCAGGGGACGCCCGCCCAAGCCCGTTACTGATCGCCGCCGCGAAGGATGCGGATATTCTCGTCCATGAAGTTTATTCTCTCGAAGGATATAAAACGCTCCCGAAAGTTTGGCAAACCTATCACGCCTCTTTTCATACCTCTACACATGAACTTGCTGAAATTGCTAAACAGGCTAAACCTAAATTGTTGGTTTTATATCATCAACTATACTGGGGTTTCTCGGATGCGGATATCATCAAAGAAATTCGGGATGCGGGCTATGAAGGAAAAATAGTTTCAGCCCGTGATCTGGACCTTTTTTAAATCACGATTAGGGGGAAAACTTTACCTTTGTTATGGGGTGTCAAAATGTCCGTATTTCTAAAGCCTTTAATATTTACACGAACTCGGGTCATGCCTCCCGCGGATGGCCCCTTTTTTTTGAGGATAATTAAAATGATAAATACATTTGGAATGAAGATAGGGATAACCATTTCAACGATCATGATGAGCGTGTCTCATGTTTCCGCTAATGAAGATGCTTTTCCGCCTAAATCTGTTGACTTGATCTTGACTCATGCACAAGTCAAGACGCCTGAGGGCTGGACGGAAGCCATGGCCATCCGTGACGGGGTGATTGTTGCCTTGGGGTCCCATACCATGGTGATTGCCTTGCGCGGGGAAAAAACGGAGGTCATTGACCTTGAAGGCCAAACGGTATTGCCGGGTTTTCACGACATGCATGTACATCCCCTGGTGGGCGGTGTGAATGAACGCAGATGTAAGGTCCTTCAGGGGTCCACGTTGCAAGAAACACAAGCAAAAGTTAAATCCTGTGTCCAGGGCGTCCCCACCGGAAAATGGATAATCGGCGGCCAATGGGATGTGTCGGCCTTAGGGCAGGTGCCGGATCGAGGAATGTTGGATGTGGTTTCAGCCACCCATCCTATTCTGCTCAGGGATACCAGTGGTCATAGTGCCTGGGCCAATACATTGGCGCTCAAAAGGGCGGGAATTACCAAAGATAGCAAAGATATCGAAAGCGGCATCATCGAACGGGACGCTTCGGGCAATCCCACTGGTATCTTACGGGAAGGGGCCATCAATTTGGTGCAAAAACATATTCCCCTCCCCACAGAAAAGGACTTAAAAGCGGGCCTGATATGGGCGATCAAAAACATGTTGTCTTATGGCATCACCGCCTATAACGAAGCGAGCCTGGGCATGATCGCGGGCATAAAAAAAGAAGCCAAATTATATTCCGAATTGGCCGATGAAGGGCTTATCAAGCAGCACACTCGATTATGTATGTACTGGTCCCCGAAAGACATGGATGTCGAAGAGGTCATTGTGGCCAGAAATTTATATGGCCGAGAGCGCCTGGCACTGGACTGTATCAAAATATTTCTTGATGGGGTACCAACAGATAGTCAAACCGCCGCCATGATGGAGGACTATCAAGGGGTCAAAAAAGGCACCGGGGACGCGGCAAGCAGCAAAGGAATGTTGCTTATAGATCAGGGCAAATTGAACGAGGCGGTTATTCGATTTGATAACATGGGCCTGACCGTTAAATTTCATGCCGCTGGCGATGCCGCCGTCCATGTCGGATTGAATGCTATTGCCGCGGCCCGATCGGTCAACGGCTTTAGTGGCCAACGCCATAGTGTGGGTCATTGTACGTTTATTGCAAAGGCCGATCTTGATCGCGCTCGCATGTTGGGGGCAACCTTTGAAATGTCACCTTATTTATGGACTCCCAGTCCCATCAATGATGATATTACGTCAGCTGTCGGGGAGCCAAGGATCAATCGTGCCTGGCCGGTTCGGGATGCCTTGGAGGCTGGGGCCCTTGTGGTACCAGGGTCTGATTGGGCGGTGGTGCCGTCAGTTAATCCGTGGATTGCTGTGGAAGCCCTGGTAACCCGGGAAAAATCAGGTGGCAGCAAGAAATCCTTCGGAAAAGGTCAAACAATCACGCTGACCCAAGCCCTTGATCTGTTCACCGTTAATTCTGCAAAACATATGGGCAGGTCTGACCAGGTTGGGAGCATTGAGGTCGGCATGTTAGCTGATGTGATTGTGGTTGAAAAAAACCCCTTCAAAGTCCCAGTGACAGAACTTCATAAAATGAAAGTGAAAATGACTTTCATTAATGGCGAAAAGCTTTTTGAATCAAAAATGTGAAGAGATTCACTTAATTCACGCCTAAATTTAGAGACGTAATATTACACATAAAGGCCTTGTCAAAGCAATTTGAAATTTTCCAAGAGTAGCTAAAACACCATATTGTTATGCCGCGAATGTATGCCATTCACCGGGCGTTGTTAATGCGGCACTTGATGCAGATCAACTGGCAGAACTTTTAGAATGGACTCTGATGACATTTGATCCGTATAATATCCCAAAAGATCACAGACCCTATGCCGCAGATGAAATGAAAAATTTCCGCGCTCAGCCCTTGGCCATTCAAGCGCCTGCGATGCGGGCGACGCTTGTCGGAAAGATTTCGACCAAGACAGAATAAGGAGATTAAAATGGACTATAGTTTTTTTATTGGCGGAAAGAAGGTCTCTGCTAAATCACATATGGATATATTCAATCCGTCGACAGGCGCGCTCATTGGCCAATGTCCAATTGCGGATAAATCTGACCTCGACGCCGCTGTGAATGCCGCCAGCGCAGCATTCAAGACATGGCGCGCTGCATCAGACGAAGACCGAAAAGCGGCCTGTTTATCCATTATGACGGCTTTGGAGGAACATCAGGAGGAATTGTCTCGATTATTAACGCAGGAGCAAGGCAAGCCACTTAATGGGTTAGGCTCGAGATTCGAGCTTGGCGGCTGTCAAGCCTGGAGCGGCAGTGTTGCAAGCCTTGAATTGCCGGTTAAAGTGCTGCAAGATAATGCGGCTGGCCGCATTGAAATGCACCGCAAGCCTATAGGCGTTGTTGGATCAATTACGCCGTGGAACTATCCCTTGATGATTGCGATTTGGCATCTCGTTCCAGCGATCAGATCTGGCAATACCGTTGTCATTAAGCCATCACCTTATACCCCGCTCAGTACGCTCAGAATGGTAGAAATCATCGGCTCAGTGTTGCCCGCAGGTGTTCTTAATATTGTCACCGGTAAAGATGACTTAGGACAAATGATGACGGAACATCCCGGTATTCATAAAATCGTTTTCACAGGCTCATGTGCAACGGGAAAAAAAATTATGGCCAGCGCATCAGGCACGTTAAAACGTTTAACACTTGAGCTTGGCGGCAATGATGCCGGCATTATTTTGCCCGACGTTAACGCCGGCGCGATCGCAGAGAATTTATTTTGGGGCGCGTTTATCAATAGTGGTCAAACCTGCGCCGCGCTTAAACGGCTGTATGTCCACGAAGATGTCTATGATGCGGTGTGCGATGCCCTGGTTGGCTTCACAAAAAATATCCCTATGGGAGATGGTCTTGATGAAGGTAGTTTTTTGGGTCCGGTTCAAAATAAAATGCAATTTGACAAGGTGAAAGACCTCGTTGATGACGCGATCTCTAAAGGGGCAAAGGCGATTGTCGGCGCCAATCCTCAATCAGGGCCGGGTTATTTTTATCCCGTCACCTTGCTGACCAATGTTACCGATGAAATGCGCGTCGTCAAAGAAGAGCAATTTGGCCCGGTCCTGCCAATCTTAAAATTTTCAAATGTCAATGATGCCATCGCAAGAGCAAATGATTCCGACAATGGACTGGGCGGATCGGTATGGTCGGCGGATACCCCGGCCGCGAAGGAAATCGCCTCACGCCTTGAATGCGGCAGTGTTTGGATTAATCAACATGGCATGCTTCAACCAAATGTCCCCTTTGGCGGGGTAAAAGCATCCGGAATCGGCGTAGAATTCGGTGCAGAAGGCCTGATGGAATATACCACGATCCAAAGCATTTTTGCCAACGCCGCGCCAGTTTGAAACAATGCTTAAACAGCGCAATTAAAGCTGCTCACCTGTAGTGGTTCTGTCAAATTAACTTTAATGAATAAATAATAGCTTAGAATTTCGAATACTGGATTGTTATTTTTCAAAGACTTACGGTTTTTTGATTTTCGAATAAACGGTTGATATTGGGAAATTTTATTTTAATTTGACAGTGCCCTGATAACTGTTAGGGAAACTATTAAAAAGAAAGAGAAAAATATGAATAAATATGAAAATGCAACAGCATTCTTTCACGCATGTGAAGGACTTCAAGGTTGGAATGGATGTAGTAAGTACGTAGCCAATGGAGCAAAATTTACAGCACAATGTGAGCCATTAGTGGAAATAGAAACGGTTGAACAATATTGTGAGTGGATGTCGGGTCTTGGAAAAGGACCTTTAGCGGGTTGCAGCTATAGTATCGACACTTCATCATTCGATAATGAAACAGCAACGGCACTTTTCTTCGGCACCTTTACGGGGCAGCACTCAAGTGATGGTGGTCCTGTGCCTCCAACAGGAAAAACTACCAATAGTCAGTATGTTTATGCTCTTAAAATGAATGATGATGGTCTAGTAGAACAGATGACAAAAATTTGGAATGCTTCGTGGGCGCTGAATGAGCTTGGTTGGGTATGACCATCTCGCTCAAACCCTCATACATCTGACTGATTGAGATCAACGCCGAAGGCAGGCATTCGATTAATACTGATATTAACTATTGAAACTTACTTCCAGAGTAATAACGAGAGGCACCACATTTAGGGATTCTGACATCATAGATTCATTTAGATTTAGTTTCCATGCCTAAGGTTTAAACCCTCCGTCTTCAGACGGACAGCTTTAGCAAAATCAAAAGAATGATAATGTATAATCTCCAGAAATAAGAAAGCCAGTGAGCCGAAGGCGAGCTTTCTTA
>Ga0316204_10008447_pt1 | contig 14307 bp, 10 predicted proteins | sample 6monrhotite_MG_2_FD_205661 | JGI IMG/M metagenome (GOLD analysis project Ga0316204, IMG submission 205661) | Microbial mat bacterial communities from mineral coupon in-situ incubated in ocean water Damariscotta River, Maine, United States -... | ecosystem: Environmental > Aquatic > Marine >...
AACTTCCATCACCCGTTACTCAATTACACTCCCCTCTACTTAGTGAAAAAAAAGTTCAACTTTTTATAAAAAGAGATGAACTCATCCACCCTGTTTTACAGGGTAACAAGTGGCGCAAATTAAAATATAATTTACTCGAAGCAGATATTCAAAAACAGAAAACTCTGCTCAGTTTTGGTGGTGCCTACTCAAACCACCTACATGCGCTCGCCTTTGCCGGACAGTACTTTGGATTTAATACGATCGGTATTATCCGTGGTGAAGAACCAGCTAAGCCAAACCCCTGTTTACAGGATATGCAAAAGTGGGGCATGCAATTAGAATACATTAAGCGCATTGATTACAAACAGAAAACGACTGATGAGTTCATCCATAATCTACGAAGAAAATTTGGTGATTTTTACCTGATACCCGAAGGTGGCAACAACCCCCAGGGCATAAAAGGCTGTGCTGAGTTATTAGATGAATTGGAGCAAAACTATGACGTAATATGCAGCGAGGTGGGCAGTGGCACCATGTTTTCTTCACTAGTTACTCATAACAAAGAATTAAGCACGCGCTTTTTAGGTTTTGTCATCATGAAAAACAAGCAAATGGAAAACGACATCAGTGATCAGACAAGTTTTCAAAATAATATTGCTACAGCATGGTCACTCATTCACGATTATCACTTTGGTGGATTTGCTAAAGCGAATGCAGAACTTCATAAGTTTATTTTGAACTTTAAAATGCAGTTTAACATTCAACTGGAACCCGTTTATAGTGGAAAAATGTTATATGGAATTTTTGATTTAATTAAAAAAGATCACTTTAAGCCGGGCACAAGCATTCTCGCTATTCATGGTGGGGGCCTACAGGGATTAAGAGGCTACCCTGAGTTTTATCCGACAAACTAGACACTCAAACTCTCATTTACAAATAGAAGCTATCGCATCCCAGTTTTTATCTTCCTGAACGTACACTGAAACATCATGATAAATCCAGTCATCATTAATCTGTTGAACTATTTCTTCGCACACTCTTGTCTGAAAGGTATAAGCAATATACATACGAAAACCATCTGATGTAATTACTGCGGCAAAAATTGATAGTTGTTGTTCCTCTAATTTATCACGCAAAAGCAACTCTAGCTCATCAAGCAACTTACACTCTTCTGGAAATGCAAAACCATTTTCGTCTGCGTCATTTAATGGAATTGAAATGCATAACATATATTTATAGCGTGGATGACAAACATATTTTTCAATACTCTCATTAAGCCTGATTCTCAATGGTTGATTATCATAATGTTTTTCGTATAGACCCCAGCATTCCTGCTTTAGCATCACGGATATCCTTTCTTGTTATTCGCTATCGATAGACCCACATACGCCATGTGTGACAAATGGCACGCTATCAATCTATGGTGACATACTGCAAACAAGACTCCACAAGATGATAAATCCTTATATTTCAATTAGTTATAAAAACCATCTTTTGACAGTTAATTTCAAACAGTAAAAACCACCGACAAACACTTGGTTTTTTTGCATGAAAGTTAACACGATAGAACTTATACCCCCCCTGGAAAAGGGTGCCGAAAATACTTTCAGTTTAGTAAAAATTAATGAAATCTAATCCCATAATGCTTCCAGACGATTTAAGTCATTAATAAGCTTCCAATGCCCATTACCTTGCTCAACTCGCGCAGCCCAGGCGTCAACCCGTTGCTGATATTCTCGTGGGTCAACATTGTCACTTTGCAACTTGGTCACATTAATAGCGACGGCGTGAGTCCCATTGAAATTAATAGGAAAGTCACGTACCTGCCCCTGTTTAATTTCTTCTTTTAAATCTGAAAAAATTAATATGTACTTATCTGTCGCCTTGGTTTCGTTTAAATATTCAATCGCCTGTAGAATACCACCTGTAATATCTGTGTATTTACTGGGTGAAATATTGCTACCAAATTTATCAACCGATTCAAGAAATGCTCTTTTTTGCGCATTGGCCATTGAAGGTCTTAAGTCAAAATTCATTCGAGCAACAATATCTTTCTCACTAAAACTTTCACTATCTATTCTGGCTAAAGCCAATGACTCACCAGGTAACAGAGTACCCAGCATGTAACGCATAACACCTTGCACTTTTTCAAATTGCTGGCTGTATGTTCCTGAAGTATCTACCAGTACATATACCGCTCTCTTAGTTCGTGGTTCAGAACAACCTACCAAGAACGTTAGAACTACCGCCAGCGAAAACACTAACGATAAAAAAATGCGCTTCATTTTTATTTTTCCTTTAAGTCATCTACATCAAATGGGGTATCTTGCGATGATTGTATTTCATCATTTATTTCTTCTGTCTTTTCTACAGGTTCTTTTTTTGATACTGCTCTTTTTTTCAAACTACTTTCAAATTTCAACGGTATAAAAATTACAAGATCATACGCATTAATTACAATTCGCCCGGCACCATAAGTTACATTACCCAAAAATCGAATAAACACTGCCACCATATGTAATAGCCAGACAACCAGTAGCCCACTCACTGTTCTGAATGAATAAACAAATGCCTCCAATGGAATTGCCACAAAAGCTAATACAAAAGGCAAAGTAAAGCCCATAGCCATTTGCGCTACTGATGGTATCCAGCTTAATGCTGGCTCAACAACTTCTGCGCCGGATAATACCTGTGAAAGCGCTTTACTGTCAGCTGCCAGCATGTCACGCATGTAGGCCAATGAAGCTTCGATACCGGCAAACACAAATAAAAACGCCAGCATAATCCAGAATATTGCTTTACGTTTATGATCATCTAATAAATTAATAATGGGAAATAATCGAGTAACCCCAACCGACTCCATTAAAAACAGACCTAAAATAACTTCCACACTAATAATAAACAGCGCTGCTACATCTGATGCCCTGATCGAGCTGGACCCTAAATAATTGGATGCCCCAACCATTTCACCCATGGGTAATGCAACCAATTGAAAGTTTACATACATTCCGACAAGTGCTAGGCAAAGAGCTAATCCAGATATAAAAAATTGTGTCATTGAAGATGAAGACAATAAGCGCTCAGAAAAATCTGTCTGATGACGAATATCGTCATATGACTGCATTTGACTATCAATAATCGCAGCTCGTTGCTCAAGACCTGTAATTTTCTTTTCGACTGTATTTAAACTGTTTGTTAGCGAACGCCAATAAGGCATCATGTTTTTCAACAAGCTATGACGTTCACGATTTGCGCGCCGATATTCCTGTATGCTTTTGCTCAATGATTTTTTTAAGGTGTTATGAATATCACTTAAAATTTTACCGACTACGGAAGATCCGTTATCCGGTATTTCTGCCACTGCTTCAATTGCCTTCAACCATTCCGGCGGCTTAGGGGGCACCTCTCCTGACTGTGTATAGTCTTCATCAATACGCGTAATTTGCTCTTTTAAATCACGTTGTAGTGAAGGATAACCACTTAAGTCACGATTAACCTGTGCTTCAACTCGCTGAAACTCTCTTTCAATAGAACGCTCTACATGTTCCTGCCCCTGCGCAAGCAATACTTCACGATTACGCTTACGCAGCTGCTTTTCAGCTAGCATGACGGACTGGGCCATCAGGCGTAGCGCATTACGTACGCTACGTACGAATGACAATACAATCTGGTGAACCGGTTGCCGAGCAACGTACATCACTGCAATAAGCCCACTCACCCACACCAGTAAAGATAATGCTGGCTGCCCATCAATCAGGCGCGTCCAAAACTCAAAAGTCATACCACGACTCCAACTCAATAATTTTTATTAATCCTGATGAGCTAACTCAACAGGCAATTTCACCTATCGCTACAACCAACTTAAAATACTGGCTTTAGTAACATAGCAGCTATCTTTAGCGAAAATTGCGACCACCTATGCAAGAATTTGATCAAGATACTGAGGATACACCATAAAAACCTACTTTTCAGGATTAACTTATAACTCTAATTACTTGATACTGTTAACAAAATCTTTTCTGATAAATGGCAAAATAGAACAATCTGGTCTATTCTTCATACTCAATAGTTTATATTTAGACCTGAAAGACCATGACAGCAGCAGAAACCAGTAAATCAAAAAAAAGCCAATCGTCGTCTATAGACTTCAAAAAACCCGAGCTTTACTTCAATCGGCAGCTCAGCCTGCTCGAGTTCAACTGGCGAGTACTGCAACTGGCGCGCGATGAGACCATTCCATTATTAGAGCGCTTACGCTTCCTGTGCATATTCAGCACAAATATGGATGAATTCTTTGAAATACGTGTTTCTGGCCTGCAACAAAAAGAAGAGCTTGGTGCATCGCTGAATGAGCCAGACAACATCTCACCTTCGCAAATACTCAAAGAAATTAGCCAACGTGCACATGAACTAGTGGACGAACAGTACCAGATACTCAACATGATTCTGGATGAGAAAATGGCCGCTGAAGGCATTCGTTTCATAAGAAGAAACGAGTGGAACTGCTGTATGGATCAATGGCTTAAACAATATTTTGAAGATGAGCTTCGTCCAATTATTAGCCCATTGGCGCTAGATCCCGCCCACCCGTTTCCACGCATATTAAATAAGAGCCTGCATTTTATCGTCTCACTTAAAGGTAAAGATGCCTTTGGGCGAAGCAGTGGTCTAGCGATGGTACAAATCCCTCGCGCCTTGCCCCGCATTATTCAGTTACCTGTAGAAGAATGCGACTGCGGCCCTAATGATTTTGTTTTCTTATCGTCAGTTGTGCACGCCTATGTCAAATCACTCTTTCCCGGCATGAGCGTTAAAGGCTGTTATCAATTTCGCGTAACACGTAACAGTGATCTGTATGTAGATGAAGAAGCGATTGATGACCTTCTGCGCGCTGTTGAGGGTGAGCTTGGCGCAAGACGTTACGGTGATGCTGTTCGCCTTGAGGTGGCTCACGATAGCCCTGAAGACATGTGTAAATACTTACTCGATAAATTTGAATTAACTGAACAGGATTTATACCAGGTAGACGGCCCCGTTAACGTTAACAGGCTTAATGAAGTTTACGATTTAATCAATCGACCAGAATTAAAATACAAGCCCTTTGTACCATCAATACCATCAAAGATCACACTTAAGTCTGATATTTTTGAGGCTATACGTAAACGAGACATCTTACTGCATCACCCGTACCAGTCTTTTGCACCTGTCGTTGACTTCATTCAGCAGGCATCTAAGGACCCAAATGTGTTAGCAATTAAACAAACACTGTATAGAACGGGACCAACGTCGGCTGTAGTCGATGCTTTAGTTAAAGCCGCGAGATTAGGCAAAGAAGTCACCGTCGTTATTGAGCTACGTGCTCGCTTTGATGAAGAGGCTAATATTTCACTCGCTGCTAAATTACAGGAATCCGGTGCGCATGTAGTGTATGGCGTTGTTGGTTACAAAACCCACGCAAAAATGTTACTTATTATTCGCCGTGATTCACAGCACCTTAGATACTATGCACATATTGGTACGGGTAACTATCATTCCCGTACTGCGCGCTTATATACTGACTATGGACTATTTACATCTAATAAAAAAATATGTGAAGACATTAATCGTGTATTCCATCAATTAACGAGCATGGGACAAACTAAAAATTTAAATAAACTCTTACAATCTCCTTTCACGCTTCAAGAAACATTAGAAGCCAAAATAGAAAGAGAGCGACAACACGCATTACAGGGAATTGATAGTCGCATTATTATAAAATTAAACTCATTGGTAGACGCAGATATGATACGCGCTTTATATGAGGCGTCTTCTGCCGGCGTAAAAATTGATCTTATTATTCGCGGTATGTGTAGCCTGAGACCTGGCCTTCCTAAAGTTTCCGAAAACATTCAGGTACGTTCTATTGTCGGTCATTTTCTAGAGCACGATCGCGTTATTTATTTTAAAAATAATGATTCACATGAAGTTTATATTTCAAGCGCCGACTGGATGGAACGCAATTTATATCATCGCGTTGAAATAGCGACACCCATTGAAAACAAATCTATACAAGAAAGGATCATTAGCGAACTTGAGTATTATCTAATGGATAATACTCAAGCATGGATAATGAATTCCGATGGAACCTACACAAAGGCATCACCAGAAAATGGCAAAGAAGCTTTTATTGCGCAGGAAAAGTTTTTGGAAGATTTAGCAGAAAGCAGTTAATAAACAGTTACTGCAATAAAACTCTTTTTATTACAGAACACGCTCTGTTTTCAGTGACAGACCAATAGCTCCCAAATACACAGACTCGTTTTCCAGATCATTAATGGTTAAAGGATGTTCATTCAACCATTGATCTGGCAACTTCAAAACTAAAACATTATTTTCTCGCGTCACTTTAATCTCAGGCAATCTGTTTTCAATTCTGCTTCTATGGAAGATTACCGATAAGCGCAATATTACAGCCAAGTACATTATTTCCTGTCGCAGGTCTTTATGTATTTCTTTAAACGAATATTTTATTATTTTTCCACGATGAGACAAAATAAGCACAGCAACTCGACGCTGTTCCTGTTGTGAAAACCCCGCTAGATTTGCATTTGTAATAATATATGCACCATGCGCCTGATACGATGAATGAGAAATATCTCGACCTATTTCATGCACCTTACAAGCCCAGCGTAACAAATTAGCTATATGCTGTTCGTCATCAGAGAACCATTCTGCTTTTAAATTTTCAAAAAATTTAAAAGCAGTTTCCTCAACTCTCTGCGTATGCTGCTGGTCAACATGAAAGCGATCTGCCAAGGAACTTATACTTGCATTTCGAATATCATTATTATGTCGTCGCCCAACCATGTCATATATCAGACCTTCTCTTAAGGCCCCCTGTGACACATACATATGTTCAATATTTAATGCCTCAAATACGCCAGACAAAACTATCAGACCACCTAAAAAAACCGCTTGTCGACGCTCACTCAAACCTGCAAGATCAAGTTTACTAATTTTTTTATATTCGCTACAAATTGCCACCAGCTTTTTCAAAGCTGAGCGACTAATGCCTTCGCCTTTCTGCAGCTGCATTTCACGTATGACACTTTCTATAGATTTTATTGACCCTGATGCTCCAATAACAGAATCCCAACCTTTAAGGTTGTAGGCATAATGAACAGCCTTCATGCGCTGCAATACGAATATTCTTGCTTCCTGCATACGCTTAGATTTTATTTTTCCATCTGCGAAAAACTTCTGCGTCATCATCACGCAACCCATCTCTAAACTCTTCATTAACTGAGGATTAAAATTTTCGCCAATAATTAATTCTGTACTGCCCCCACCAATATCAATAACAAGCTGGGATTCATGATCCTGTTCCAGGGTATGCGCAACGCCCTGATAAATAAGACGCGCCTCCTCAACACCTGAAATAATTTCTATCGGATAGCCAAGGGCCTGTTCCGCATTAAAAAGAAACTCATCAGAATTCTGTGTTCTGCGTAATGTATTCGTGCCCACCGCACTTACGCGGCGATCCTCCAGTGAACGTATCCGCTGACCGAAACGGCTTAGACAATCTAATGCCCTCTGTTCAACTTCGGCATCTAAGTTTCCATTCGCATCAAGCCCTTCGCCTAGTCTTACCATCTCACGTATTCGGTCTACTATGACCACCTGACCTTCACTCTCTTCGGCAACGACCATATGAAAGCTGTTTGAGCCAAGATCAATTGCTGCGATTGTATTTTTGCTTAAAGAAGTTATTGCTTCATCCTCACAAGAAGTGTTTTATATACATTGTTGTAGATTACATTATTTTTCAGTAAAAATACGCGAGAATGTATTTATAGGTGTGATTTCAATGCTATTACAGGCGCATATATGACATAAGTCATCAGGCCGTGCATTTATAAGAATTCGCTGATTGTTTTATCGTGCAGATTAGAATTAAGCAGATATAGAATAAAGTCTCAGCACGCTCCCTGTGCCAAGTTTTAATGGAGAGTGTTACGCCGCTTGCGAACGCTTATTACCATCACCATTCGGTTTACGTGAGCTGTAGCTTCGTCCTCTGCGCTTATGCCTGATATTTGGGCCTTTGCGTCCATTTGATCTTCCAGCTTCAAATTTTGGCTTCTGTGTTGTTGGTTCTAAACCCGGAATCTCTGTTAGGTCGTACTTCACATCTAACAGTTTCTGAATTCGATAAAGTAATGGCCAGTCTTGCTGCCCCACAAGTGTATACGCTGTACCCGTAGACCCACCACGACCAGTACGACCAATGCGATGAACATAATCTTCAGCCTGCATTGGTAAATCAAAGTTAATCACATGTGAGATTGTTTTTATATCAATACCACGTGCTGCGACATCTGTAGCAACCAGAACTTTTAAACGCTTTTTCTGCATCTGATCAATAACACGACGCCTCATGGTCTGACGCATATCACCATGTAGTGCTGCACATGCGAGGCCATCATCTTTTAAACGCTCGGCTAAATTATCAGCGCCTTTTTTAGTCGAAGTAAAAATAATTGCCTGATCCAGTGTTTCTTCAGCTAACAAATGCGTTAGTAAATTACGTTTATGACGGAAATCATCAGCATGTAAAATATGCTGTGTAATTGAATCATGCTTAACTTTTACACCCGCTATCTGCAAACGTGCAGGTGATTTCAACAAGGCGCGAGCTACTTTTTCAATCTGCCCTTCGAGTGTCGCTGAGAACAACAGGGTTTGTTTTGTCGTTGGCATTTTCTTAGCTATACGCATTACTTCATCAACAAAACCCATGTCGAGCATACGGTCGGCTTCATCAAGTATAAGCATTTCAATGCGCGAAAAATCGATGCGTCCTGCTTCCATATGATCAATTAGGCGGCCAGGTGTTGCCACCAGAAAATCCACCGACTGACGCAGTGCTTTAATTTGTGGCGGGTACGGCATACCACCCACAATGGTCGTAGAGCGCATGCGCAAGTATTTAGTCAGCTTATAAATATTATCTGATACCTGCGTTGCTAACTCGCGCGTTGGTGTTAATACCAATACACGCGGACCAGTACCAGGCTGCGCTGTACTCTTCGATAAATTCTGTAATGCGGGTAATACAAATGCTGCAGTTTTTCCGGTACCCGTTGGTGCAGATGCCATAATGTCCTGACCTTCCAGGATCAACGGAATCGCTTGCTGCTGAATGTCAGAAGGCTCGGTGAAACCTTGCTCTGCTACGGATTTTAATAATGACGGGAGAAGACCCAGTTGCTCAAATGACAAGTTAATACCTCGATATAAAGATTGGCAACAACAACTGCAAATCACTCAGCAGCCGCTGCTAATACGCGGCCAACCAGATATATACGGGCTAGTAGCGTCACGACAGATTATGTTTAATCTGGAGGCGCACTATACGGAAATTCACTTGAAAAAGATACAGTATATTAGAATATTTTAACTATCTATATAACGTAAGCCATTGATAATAAAATAATTTTAATCTTCGAGGATATTTTTAGGGACTTTTTCCATTAAATAGCACAGGCAATCCTGACGAATAACCTGTGTATCCATAGTCAGCATAGCCGGCATCATCGGCTTTTTCAGTACGATATTATCTTCATGGTACTCAAAGAAGTCTCTACCCACTTCCCGTTCATCATCATCATACGCCTGTAAGTAGGCACTGCTCTCTGGCTCGACTCTGGCCAATACCGTACCCACTGGCAGTTCTTTAAAATTGTAATTTTCTATTTCGGGCAATAAGTTGATGGTGGCATCATCTTCAAAGCCAAACGAATACAACTCAGGGACATTCACCCGCGCAACGGTATGGTATAAGTTAACCGAATCAAAATGGTGTTGATCAAGTTCAGTCGCCAACAAAACTCGGTGTAAATAATTTAGTGCGTGGTCAACACCTACGGCCTGCCCAGATAGCCCACACTCTAGGGTTACTGACGGGCACAACTCCGCAAATGCCGATGATTGCACACCTTTAGGTGTGGTGAAATACACCAGGGTTTCACTGAACATATATGCCAGTGTTGTAAATTCCGTTTCTAATTTATTGATGCATGCATAATGTGGATTCTTACCCGTATTATTGTGTATATCGATACTTGCCCATACATTTCTCTCGCGCATAATATCTGTAATTTGCTGCATCATATGTGCTTCAGCTAAATAGTGGAGTGCAGTGCCTGGCCAAACACGATTGTAATCTACCTGTTGCTCTAAACGTCTAACGCCTTTTTCTGCTGCTTTCACATTACCAATAAATATTGAAATTGATTTTGGTAATTTTTTAGTTTGATATGTACGTAACAATTTCTGCAATGCGTAAAAGCCGGTTGTTTCATTACCATGCAATAAAGTACAAATAAAAACAGGCTGATCAAGCTCACCTTTTAAATGTATTAATGCTGGCCTGGGTAACACTTCATGCAAATTTTCTACTGTTGCATCCAGAAAACCATCCGGCAGTTCTTCGTATTGATCAAACATAACTTACAAAATCCCAACAGTGTACGGGTTCGCCCGTTTGCTGATTATGATAATAGGTTTCTAGTAGGCGCTGCATATCATTTCCCTGACGTGAAACAAATTCACGCTGCCACTGACTACCGGTTTGTTGCTGTTCCGCGCGAGTTCTAATAACACCCAAGTAATACTCTATATCTTTTTTATCCAGCTTTAATTGATTCAGGCCTAGTTCAGCATGATTAATAAGTGTGTCTAAAATAAGATGTCGCATATCGCAGCGCACACTGCCTGGCCAGCTAATTTTAGTATCTAAGCCATGCTGTGCCGATGTATAAAAATTATCTCGCACCAGCGAAAACTCAAGTAACTCTGCGGGCGGCTTTTCTCCATTTGCATAGTATTCTACAAGGCCAAAATAAAATGCCATATTAGCGATATTATCCAGCACACTCGGACCACTAGGAATTACTCGATGCTCAATTCTCAGGTGCGGCGTTCCATCTTCATCGAAACCAATTAATGGTCTATTCCAGCGCCAGATTGTTCCATTATGCAAACTGACAGTTCGCATACGATTACTATCATCTGAAAACTTCATTGGCAGTAGCACCGGAAAGTGCTGAAGATTTTCATCAAAACATTCCATTAAGGAGTTGCGCGCATAATCCGTTCCAAAACTGACACGGTGCACAGGTCCTTGTGCTGCTCCACTATAACCACCAATATCAACAGACTGCTCAAATACAGGTATACGTGTTTCAGACCATAAATCTTTGCCGAACATATAGGGCGAGTTTGCACTAATCGCAACCATGGGTGCTGAGATTAAAAGTGATGCATTGTAATAATGATGCGCCTTATCTATTGGCGCTTGTAAATGTATTTGTAAAGAGGTGGCCGCCGCTTCTAACATTACATTGTGGTGCTCACTTTTCAGTGATTGATGTCCACTAATATTTAAATGTAGAGGACGACCCTTACGTTGCGATAACACCTGCTCATTTAGGGCTTCATATCTCAACATGCGAGAGATATTTTTAATGCTTAAATCTGCATCACATAATGTTTGCAGTATGCCCGTACTTAAAACGCGACAACCAATACTTTCTGCCACGGTTTTACAATAGAGCCAATGTTGTTGAAAATCTGATTCAAACTCCGATAAAAAATTTGCCTTAATATCGACAGGCTTGGCATTTAACTCAATATTAAACTGCGCCAATTCAGCCGTATAAAGCGGTGTATTTGCGGCTTTTAAGAATTGTTCATTACAGGCTGCCGGGCCTGATTGTTTATTAATAAGCCAGGCCTCCATCTCATAACCTGCCACCGGCTTATGTGAAGAAAACTTCCGCTCATTAAACCAGCCTCGCAACTCCTCTGTATCATTCTGCAAACGCTGCTTAAAACGCGTGAAATCTTCCTGTGTAAAGTGACTAGTCGTTATCTCCTCACCCATATGATCTTCTACACCTCAAATTTGTAGCCCTGTTTTTTTAAGTCTAGTTGAAAACCGGCCATTAGCTAAGCCATTGAATTTTATAAAATAATAAGCCTCACTATAGGCTTGCAATATCATTCTTGTGTAGAATATTACATTTCATGCGTATATTATTGATTTTAATCAGGTAATCTCATAAAAACATGCTATTATTCCTGATAACTATTTAGGCACCCGCGCTTATTACGCACCTAAACCGACTTACTTGAGGATGTAATGGATGAAACTAAAACACTCTTTGCTATTGACCGCATCTACCTTATTTATATTTTTATCAGCTAATAGTCACGCTGGTAGAGAAGGCGTTAACGCATACTACGGCCTGGGCCTTGCCGCCGCATCACTGAAAAATGCTGACCCTGCTCCAGTAGGCCAGATCGTTCTTGGTGTAGAAGAAGATGGTTGGGCACTGGAAGCTATTGGTTACTCCAGTACAGAAGTTGGTACAGATGATCCAGCAACTGATATTTCTATTTCAGGAACCGATATAGGCCTTGCATTCCGCACCATTGAAAAGAATGAGCGCTATTATAAATTCAAGTTCAGTAAAACAGAGCTTGATTTAGACGAAAAGCAAACTTCTACGACGACGACAGCAACTACCGGTAAGTCTTATACCATCGGCATGGGCTTTAGAACAAGCAGAGAAAACCGCGTAGAGGTGGATTACACTTTCCACAATAGTGATGACCTGTCTGATTCCGTGCATTTTTTATCACTTAAATACCTATGGGGTGGCGCGCCATACCATGGCACATCATTCTAAATCGTAAATATCCTACATATAAAAAAGGCAGATCGATGATCTGCCTTTTTTTATGCACTCAATAAGTTAGTAAGACTCTCGAGCCGTTGTGGCGTACCTATATCTATCCACTTCCCTTCATACACTTCGCCACTTATCTCATTCGTATCGATGTAACTTCTAATCATCGGTGCTAATGGATATTTACCTTGATTACCTGTGGCAAAAAAATCCTTTGAATAAATGCCTATACCACTGAACGTAAACCTGTCATTCGTATCATTCATCAAACGGCCATCACTTATCGAAAAATCGCCTTCTGGATTATGCTCAGGGTTATTTATTAATATCAGATGGGCTTTATCTTTTAACTGAAATGATCGTAGTTTTTCAAATGGGTAGTCTGTCCATACATCACCATTAATAACCAGGAAAGGTTCCTCACCCAATAATGGTAATGCATTAAAAATACCGCCGCCTGTCTCTAATGCCTGATCACCTTCATTCGAGTAATGAATATTTAGTTTATATTTTTTACCGTCACCTAACTCTTCAATGATTTGCTGTCCCAGCCAGGCGATATTAATAACCACATCAGTAAAGCCAGCCTTTGCCAGATTGATTAAATGATATTCTATTAATCGTTTAGGGCCTGCCTGTAATAATGGCTTTGGCGTTGCATCGGTCAATGGACGCATGCGCTCCCCTCTGCCAGCCGCTAGTATCATTGCTTTCATTGAATTTTATCCAGCAGTTTTTTTTCTGCGCCTATACCTAGAGATGATAATAAATCTTTAAATTCTGATAACTCTTCATAACGATCTATCGCATCAAAAATATACGCCAGTGTAAGAGGAATATCATTCAGGTAATTAGATTTACCATCACGATAATTAAGCCTGCAAAAAATACCGGCGACTTTAATGTGCCTTTGTAATCCCATTAAATCAAATGATTTTATAAACTCTTCTCGCTGAAATGCCAGTGGTGATATTTCAAGGTATGTACCAACCCAGTGCAATAACTGATCACGCGGCCAGGCGATATAGCAATCTTTTATTAGTGATACCAGGTCATAACACACTGAACCTTGTACGGCATCCTGAAAATCAATCACGCCTGGATTATTAGCAGCGCTGCTGTCTATTATCATTAAATTTCTAGAGTGGTAATCCCGGTGCACAAACGCCTGTTTTTGTGCAAGTGCCGCATCAGATAAATACTTAAATGTTCTTTCCAGCACCGCACACTGTGAATCATTCAAATGTATATTTAAGTATCTTTCTAAAAACCAGTCCTTAAACAGGCTCATTTCAAATTGCAATAAGGCTTCATCATATACGGGTAATTCAGCCTCAATAGTTTGCATCTGCACAATTGCTTGAATAGCATCACCATATAATGCATCGGCATTAATACTATTGAGTTTATCTAAATAGGCCGTTGAACCTAAATCGGCTAACCGCATAAAACCCTGCGCTTCATTAAACTCGTAAATATGTGGCGCATGCACACCAGCGGATTCCAGTAACCTGGCGATCGTTACAAATGGCTTACAGTCTTCTTTTTCCGGCGGCGCATCCATAATTATAAAGCTGTCGCCATTTTC
>Ga0316204_10008448_pt1 | contig 14306 bp, 10 predicted proteins | sample 6monrhotite_MG_2_FD_205661 | JGI IMG/M metagenome (GOLD analysis project Ga0316204, IMG submission 205661) | Microbial mat bacterial communities from mineral coupon in-situ incubated in ocean water Damariscotta River, Maine, United States -... | ecosystem: Environmental > Aquatic > Marine >...
GTCCAGGAGCAATTCCTGGTCACTCTGTTTTACAGTTTGAAGTTGAGCTGGTTGCAATCAACCCAAAAGCTGAGGAAGCAAAAACAGACGAAAAATAATTTAAAACAGGTTTAATATCAGTTTTAAAGATTTACCTAAAAAGCCCTAGCACTTGCTCTAGGGCTTTTTTTATTCTAGTAAAATCAGTTAAGCTCTTGTATGGTTGTTAAGTTGATCTACTCTGATAATGAATAAAAATTGCTAGATAGGGGATAAGATGAGCAAACATGAAGTTGGAAACCAAGAGCGTTTTGAATCCTTTGAAGCTTTTTGGCCTTATTATTTGGGTGAGCATAAGCTAATAATCTGTCGTGCACTGCATTATATTGGTACGGTTGCATCAGCCGCTTTACTTGTGTATTTAATTATTTTTCAAATTTGGGTTTGGCTGCCAATGGTTCTTGTTGCTGGATATGGGCCCGCTTGGGTTGGACATTTTTTTGTAGAGAAAAATCGCCCTGCGACTTTCACTTATCCTTGGTGGTCTTTATTAGGTGATTACAAAATGTTTTATTTGGCTTTAAAAGGAGAATTACGGGCTGAGTTGAGTCGTCTACACGGAAAAGCGTCAACGACTGAGCCTAACTGATTTAATTGATGTAGCTCTATTATATTATTTATGAATAGCCTAACTCGAGTATAAGCAGTTAGGGCATGAATAAGTAATTAATTAAGGTATTAACGTATAACCTTCAGCTTGCAACATTGTTGAAGTTGTCATAGCAGATAATGCTAAATTAACTTGTGGAGCTAAATCTTTTTTACTTAGGTTTTGGAAATAGAGACTCTGACCACAAAGATAAAATTTAACGCCTTTCTCGTGTAATTGCTCAATTAGTTTAAGAGTTGGATTATCATCCAAATAAAGTTCCTGATAGGTTTTTTGGGTTAACACATCTCTGGTAGCTGCACCGTGAACAACCACAGCGATTTCCATATCTTCTAATTTAACACCATTCATTGCATGCATGTTAATAAAGCGAGCAACGCTTTCAAATCGGCGGTTTAGATTAAATGTTTCTTTAGCCGCTTGAGTAATATCAAAAAACACCTTGTATTTGAAGCCCTCTTTTAATTGGATATCACGGTCTTCGATCTTAAAAACCGGACCATACTCAGTAAAAATAGGTCCTTTAGTTGCTTTGGGTGATTCAGCGGAAAGAGTCGTCGAGTGAAAGGCTAAAACGAGTAGCAATAGTATAAACGTTCGAGACATGCATGTTACCTTTATTAAAATTGGGCTGATAGCAACATGTTATCAAGCATAAGCTGGCTAATCTATGATAAATGTGAATATGTTGTTTCTTAATGTGATTTGTTGGAAAAGTAATAAGTTATTTATCGTTAATTGTGAGAAGAAATGAGTATTATTAGCTATAATTTTTGCAGATGTTACCTTAGCTTATTATAACTATACGAGATATTAATTAACGTGATAGCAGTATTTTTAAACATGTTACTTTGCAAAAACACTCAGCTTTTTGTACGTTTTATGATTTTGTGTCTAGTGACTACTCATTTGGTTGCTGCGCCAGCAAAGCCGATTGATAAGTTAAAATTAGTGTGGGTTGCTCACGATGCTTCAATTAGTTTGGCTAGAGTTTCGAAGAAATACACCGAGTTAACAGGGATAGAAGTTGAAGTCATCATGTTGCCATACGGTCCAGGTTGGCATAGTCGTATTGCGGCGGAATTTGCCGCTGGGGGAGATGGTTTTGATTTGGCCGTTTGGGATAGTCAATCTGTTGCTGAATTTGCTGATGGGAATCACATTGAACTATTGAACTCTTATATAGAAAATTCTAGTTCCTTGTCTTTATCTGACTTAGATGAAAATTCGTTAAAAAGATACTCAGAATATCCCGAAGGCAGTAAATATATATGGACAATACCAATCAATCAAGATGCTGTTGGATTAATGTATAGAAAGGATCTGTTTGAAAGTCCAGTTGAGCGGGCAAAATTTCAAGATAGATATGGCTATCCGCTTGCACTGCCCAAAACGTATAAAGAGCTACGAGATATTGCTGAATTCTTTACTCGACCAGAAGAGGCGTTATATGGTTGGGCGCAATTTGCTGCGCAGGAGTATGATTTTGCCTCCAGCGCTGCCAATAATTTTATATGGTCTTATGGCGGTGAGTTATGGAATCACAAAACCAATGAAATTGTCGGTTACTTAGATTCTCCAGCTTCTGTTGACGGACTTACCAAGTATATCGAAATGTTTAGCTATACACCTGATAAAGAACGCAGTTGGGGGTATCTTGAGATTAGCGAAGCATTTAAACAAGGGCATTTAGCGATGGCAATGCAGTGGTATGTTTTTTTTGACGAAATGGACGATACGAATAAGTCAAAATATGCGACTGCAACAGGTTTTGCTAATTTACCGGGCGCCATTGGAAGAGATAATTTGTTCCGTCGGCAGATCATGTTGGGCGGGCAAGGTATAGGGATAAATCGTTATTCAACTAAAAGAAAACAAGCTTGGCATTTTATAGAATGGTTTATGCAAAGAACTCAACAGGTCGAATATACTAAAACAGCAAAAACCGCACTAAAAAGTATCTCGCAAGATCCTAACTGGCAGACTCTTAATCTAGAAAATAAGTCTTTTTCAGAAGCGTTAAATCATGTAAATGATTATTGGCGCCTTCCAGAATATATAAAATTGTTAGAAATTTACCAGCAAGAAATTACTTCAGCGATACATGGTCGTAAATCGCCAAAGTTGTCTCTTTCGATGGCTGCTCGCCGACAAGAAATAGTTTTAACTAAAGCGGGATACAAAATAACTCGAACAACTAATATACCAGAAGTTCCCGACAAAATTGTAGACCCGGTTGGCCAGAAGTTAAAAAATATAAGCCGAGCGGTGAACCCTTAGTGAATTTAAATATAAAACAAAAGCTTTCTATTGTTCTTATCTCTTCGGTGTTTTTCACAGGGTTAGCGATTACCATTGCTTATTCCTATATTACTTTTAGTCAAACCGAGAAAGAAAATAGAGAAAAATTAATTATTGCTGAAAAAGGTTTTAGTGAACGACTTGATAAATTCGCAAATCAGTTACAAAGTAAGTTTGAACAATTTCAGGAAGACAAAAAACTCAATGCTAATATTTACAATATTGTAAATGGAGGTTTACTTGAATACCATATGTTTCCAGCAATCACTAATTTAGCCGATAGTTTGGATATTGAAAATTTTGCTTTCTATTACCCGAATAAAGGAGAAGAAATACTTCGCTTAAGGCTCTATTTTTCCAAACAATTTAATGGCCATGTGATAGTTAATGATGGCCAGCACAAACTTTATGAAAAGGGACGTTTTGGCAGCAATGCTATCAATAATCCAGCGGTTTTTCCGACACGAGTATTCGAACAACGTGATGATCTATTGTTAGTTAGAAATGGGAAATTAATCTATCAAGTTTGGCAGCCCTATTTTCATTTAGAAGAGAACTCACCTTCTGGTAATTCGTTAATAATAGGTCATTTTAATTTACAAAAACTAATCGATCTTGATCTAAAGAAGTTAGGGAGTGAAATGGGTGTGGATTTTACACTCTACAACAGTGACGGATATACAATTATTAGTAACGTTGATGCTATTGACTTGGTATCTCCACTTCCTACGAAAGCTAGTTACCTTTGGACATTTAATGAAAGTGAAGAACGATTTGATTCTTTATTAAAGCCCCTTGTTGTTGCGGAAAAGACAGTGGGTTATTTATCAGTCAATATTTCTTCAGAAGTTATCTCAAATAAAATTAGCAATGCAATATATCTAATGGCATTTACATCTTTATGTGTCGTTTTGTTTGTGTTTGCATTTGTAAGCAGCTTAGTGAATCGATTTACCAATCCGATTAATGAGTTAACTAATGCTTCGTTAGCTATTTCTGCAGGCAATCTAGAGGGTGATATTGCGTTCAAACGGCAAGATGAATTAGGGGTCTTAGCTACTAATTTTAATAATATGCGTCATGCGATTAAGCAGCAGTTAGAAGATTTGAAAAAGGAAGTCAGTGAAAGAAAAATGGCGCAGGAGAGAGTCCAGGTTTTATCTCAAGCCGTAGAGCAAAGCCCAATTTCCGTGATTATAGCTGATCCAAAAGGTGATATCGAATATGTAAATAGCTCATTTGAAATTAATACGGGCTATAGGTTAGCAGAATCTATCGGTAAAAAAGCGGGTGATCTAGGTATTGGAATTAGCCTTGATGAGCATAATAGAGACCTACAAAAATCGCTTCGAAAAGGAATAACATGGGAGCGAGAGATTCAAAGTAAAAGAAAAAATGGCGAAATTTACTGGGAGCAGGCTCATGTTGCTCCGGTGGTCGATAGTCTAGGAAATGCGACTCATTATTTATTTGTTAGTGAAGATATAAGCTTACGAAAGGAGCAAGAAGCTCATATTTATCATCAGGCTCATTATGATGCATTGACCGATTTACCAAATCGTTTTTTAGCGCTTGATCGATTGAATCAAAAGATTGTTGAGGCCGAAAGGGGTAACAAATTAGTTGCGGTTGTTTTCTTGGACTTAGATGGGTTCAAAAAAATCAACGATACACTTGGCCATGAAGTTGGAGATAAGCTTCTTGTAAAAGCGGCTAATCGCTTGCAAACGATTGTTCGAGGACCCGATACAGTTGCACGATTGGGGGGCGATGAATTTGTTGTTATTTTAGGTGGTTTGTCAGCAGTATCAAACGTTAGTGGGATTGTTGAAAAAATCTTGGATTGTTTAAAGGAAGTCTTTTTAATTGATAATCGCCAGTTGATATTAACGGCGAGCGCAGGAATTTCGGTTTTTCCATCCGATGGAAATAACGTTTCTGAACTACTTAGAAACGCGGATTCAGCAATGTATCATTCGAAAGAAACGGGAAGAAATACTTTTTCATTTTTTACTAAAGCTATGAATGAAGAAGTAGCACGGCAACTAGCGATCGAAGAGCAGTTACATGGAGCAATCGAGCGCAATGAACTTGAGGTCTATTATCAGTCACAGATTGATATTAAAAGTAACAAAATTATTGGTGCAGAAGCCTTGCTGCGTTGGACAAATAAAGCATTGGGAAGCGTGTCTCCTGCTGAATTTATTCCGATAGCTGAACAAACGGGGATCATTATTCAACTAGGTGAGTTTGTTTTAAAACAAGCATTAAAAACGATTAAAAAATGGAAGGCTGTTAGTGGAGACAGACTTCGCATTGCGGTTAATTTATCGCCTCGACAATTTCATGAGCCTATGCTTGTAGAGAAAATTAAGCAGGCTCTATCGGAAGCACAAGTAGAAAGTGAATTTCTGGAACTGGAAATCACCGAAGGCGTATTAATGCTTGGACATGATTTTATTGATAATGCTTTGGATGAGTTGAGTGAACTTGGTATATTTATCGCGATGGATGATTTTGGTACGGGTTATTCTTCTTTGAGTTATTTGCGTAAGTACCCTTTTGATGTTTTAAAAATTGATCGTAGTTTTGTAGAAGATATTTCAACCGACCAAGCAGATAAAGAGTTAATAAGCGCAACAGTTGCTATGGCTCATGGTCTTGGTCTTAAAGTAGTGGCTGAAGGTGTAGAAACTGCGGAGCAACATCAGTTTTTAAAGAAAGTTGGTTGTGATTATGCTCAAGGATATTTGTTTAGTAAGCCGATGCCAGAAAAAAGCCTATTAAAATTATCGAATTGATTAACTTAGAGTGCAGGTTAATTAATCTGAATTCGGATGATTAGTCGAAAGCACTAAACTTTCTTTCTAACCAAATCAAACTCGCACAAATAAAAAACAACCACCAAAATAGCCATTGGTTGATTGGTGTTGTATGTTTTTCTTCTAAGTTGTTTAGATTGCTAATTTGTTGAGCTTGTTTCGTTAGCGAGGCTGTTATCTTTTTGTATTGTTGATGAGCGAGCCAAGAGTTTTTTGGTGAAATATACAGTTTTTCTAATGGCTTTTTGGCTCCGGGTTTAAATATTTGATACCAGCCGGCTGATTTCGCCCAAAAACTTCCACATGCTCGATCCCTTATTAGCGCATTTTCGTTTATCATTAATTCTTGTTGATATGTGGCTTTCTCATCGAGAATGAGTAGGTGAGATGTTAACTTTTCACTTGAATTCGCTTTTATATAGCATAATTGAGTCAATGAATTTTCTAATAATAAATCAGCACTCTTCTCAAACATAATTGCAGATCTTTGTTTCTTTCTTGCTGTATTTTCAATCAGGTGTTGCCACAAAAGCGTATAGTCTGAATGATAGCCGCTAGTGACTAATTGATGAGTTGAGTGCAATAAGCTAACGCCCACTCGCCCTAGTTCCTTTGCTTGAGAAACCGCAATAGGCACGCCTTTAGAGCTTAGTATTAGTGACCTAGTGGTATTTACACTGTTTGACAAAACAGATGCTGCGGATAAAGAAATAAATTGTTCAGTGATTGGCCCAGTTATTTGATCATTGTTCACAAAATAAGGGATTATCTTCGCTTCTTGGGTTAATGGCGTTATTTTGAAGTTTTCTAATATCTTAGTTTGTTGGTCTTTGTTAACAGATACTAAATCATGATCAACTAAGATTAATACGCCTAATCCCTTTTCTATACTTCTTATTAGTTGCTCTAGATCAGAGTCATTTAAACTAGTCAGTTCACGACCATCAATAATAGCTAGATCGAAATATTGAAACACTTCAGATGAAAGCCTTTTATAATTGATTAGATCTAAATGATTTGATGGAATATTGCTAGAGCGAGTAATGTATTTATCCTTGCTGATACGTGTTCTTATTGAGAACTGGCTACCATTTTCAGCGGCCCAGTTTTGTAATTGCTTGGTTTCAAAAGATGGCGCGGATTGAATCACTAATATTTTTGCGGTATCAGCCGTGTTGACTTCTAAATTGATGGTATTTCGTTCGATTAATTGATCTTTAGAATTATTTAACAGAACTAAGTACTGATGAATACCAGTCATTTTGGGATTTATGCTTAGTTTAACGTATTCTCCGTTAAGTAGTTTTTCTTGGGCAACTAGTTCACCAGCAGGGTCTATTATTTTTACTTGATAAATACCTGACGAATTTGTCTGTAATTGACCAGTAAAATTTGCTCTCTCACCTAATTCTATTTTTGAATCCCAGCGAGGATTAATAATACCTTCAATTTTTTCTGGTGGAGTGTAGTTTATTTTTAGATTAGGAAATCTATCCCATTGATATTGATTAAGACCATCGCCTAAAAGGGTTAATTTAGATAAGTTGGGGTGCTTGATGAGTACTTGGTCTGGTGTCTTTAAAAGGTGAATATTGGTTAAAGGTTTTTTCTTTTGAGTTTCATGTTTTAACGTCTTGCCAGAATTAACGTCATTCATGTCTGACAAAAGATAATTCAGGTGTTTATCATCTAGTTCAATCTTTTTATAAGGTTGATTGGCATTGGTGGTATATAACTTTATTTCAAGTGGAATTTCTGTTTGATAGTGAGGCGTTAATATTAAGCCCAATAGTGCAATAAAAGCTAAACAGTTTAGTAGTATCAAGCTCGCACGATATTTTCTTGTGGCAGATGGCAAACGAGCCTGAATTGCTCTTAGTGAAAAAATCAATGCTAAACTAAGCAAGACTATACTGGCGTAATCTAAAAGACCGATATTAGAAAATGTTAAGCTATTCATTGAAGTGCTCTATTTCTTTTAGCTGAATTTCTTTTAACTGATTAAGATAATTTTCCTCAATGTCACTGGATAGTCCATGATATTTATTAGGTCGTTTCGGCATGCCTAAACTTTGAGGTAATAGCTGCCATAACTTTGCTTTTAATTGGCTAGTGCATTGTTCGCATTGTGTAATATTCAGGCTACCCGCTTGAGAAATTTTTTCAGATATTGTCGCGTATTTGACAAGTGCGGGACGCGATTCGGACAATTCTAAAAATCGAGAACTAAGCCGAGAGAATTGTGCTACCTGTTGTTTAAGCAATCTTTGCTCGATATTCATTTGATTGAGCAATTGATAAATAGATTGATAGAGAGCGATATCTGTATGTTGCTCTTTTGTATCAATTCGATTGCGTTTATATTGCAAAATGTCATTTAGTTCACCAGTTAACCGTCGATCTTCACTGACAGGTGGAGGTTCAAAGCCAAGTCGTTTTGCATAGATTCTTTCAGCCTGTCTAGCTCGCTTTAAATAGTCATAAGCTTTGTAGGCATAGGGCAATGCTTTTTCTGGATTTGATAACATTAAATAAAGTTCTGATTGCCACATCTCGCTAACAGCCATTTTCATCCAGCTTTTTGGGTCTCTGTGCGATAGTGGTCCAATTTCAACGGTACCGTGACTATGTGTAAATTCCTGAATAAGCGCATTTGCTCCACTTGGATCCGAATTGTTTGCCGTATTTGAAAGATCGTCGATGGGATTGTGATCCTCGTGAGAGCCACCTTCCTCATGGTGCTTTTCTTCTCCCGTATGTTCATTGTCATGTTCATTCTTATCTTCCATCCCGGCAGTTGCTTCGCCAGATGAAAGGGATTCCCCACCGTGATAACCATCTGCAAGTCCATGTTGCTCTGCAGGTCCTTCGCCAAATTCATCCCCTAAATATTGACCATATTTTTCCCTTAAATCTCCTTGTGAATGGCCTAAATCTGTTGAAGTATTTTGAAAATCATCGAGACTTAAGTCCTTTTGGTCGGCAATAAGTTGTTCCGTTTCGATAATAATTTGTCGTTGGCTTCTAAAATATTCAGGTTGGAAATGAATTCGGAGGCCTTCTGCAGCGGTTTCAACTAATTCATCATCTAACCACTTAACAATGATGCTATGTGATTTGGTTGTTTGTTGAGTTGGTTGTTTGTTATCCGTCGCTAAAAGACTAAAATAGACTTCATCACCGGGCTCCATTTCCAGATCGATAAGTGACCAGATTTTTTTGTAATGATGAATGGTTTTGGATTCCTGAGGAACATAATTTTCTTGTTCAATCCGTTCAGAAGGACTAAATTTGAAAGAGCGATCTCTAAATTTAACGGCCTCGCCAGAACCTTTGGCGACAGAGGCAATGATTTGAATATTGGTGATAGCGTAGTCGTCACTAATAATGCTTTCTAATGAGAAAGTTGGTGTTTCTGTTTTTGCTATTTCAACCAGAGAAACATTTGGTTGAATGATTTTGATCTTGGGTGATTTGTCTCTATCCATTGTTATAGCATAGACCCCATCTATGGGTTTCGTCTGTTGGCTGAAACGATAAAGAATAGTCTGTTTTAATTGGTGCTCAAATATGAACTGCTTAGAATCTTGTGACATTTCTTGAGCATCTTGCCCCGTTAGCCAAATATAGTACTGCTGTTGAGGTTGCGAAAAAGTCAAACTCCAATTTATTTGGGAGCCTTCAATTGCATTAAATTCTAAGCTATCAACTGAATATGATTTCAAACCTGTATAGCTTGGCGGAGTGATAAAGATCTTTGAGTTAGTTATTTCGGCTAACAGATCTTTTCTATCGAGCTCTTGAAGTAGTGAAGAGGTCTTCTTAATGTCGTTCGATAGAAGGTTAAATTGTAATATGATAGAAGCAAGCTGAGCTCCAAAGAACAATAACAGTAAATTAAAGATGAGCAAGGATGTAGGTATCCATAGTTTTAACTTAGGTAGAAAGTGGTTTAACTTTCCAAGTGCGTAATCATCTTCAAATAATCGAAGAACCTTTTTCTGTTGAAGTTGCTGGATGGGCGACAAATTTTCAATATCCATTCGCAGGAGTTGTGCGCTTTCTTGGTAACTGGAGCTATTTCTGTTGAGATGCTCAAGTAGGTTTTTTTCGTTAATCGATTGATATTGATCAGAACGAACAAATAAATATGTTGAAATTAATGCAATGATAGATATTAAGCTTGAAACAGCTTTAATGTTAAATTGTAAATGAAAAAGCACTAAATATAGGGCAGCTAACAATAAAGATAAATTAATCAAAAATCCAATTAGCTTTCTACCTCTAAATTTCTTTACTAGCTTGAGGATCATGATTTAATCCTCAGATTTTCTGAAACTAATCGCTCGGTTAACCAAAGAAGACAAATAATAAATATTAAAATAGATTGATAAGAAGCATGCCCCGTTTTAACTGGAGTTGCCTTTACCTGCTTTTCCTCGGATATATTTTTTTGAAAGTAAGCTTCTATTTCAGAGCTTGAAATTTGTTTTACCGACTCAAGCTTTTTAGTTGCTGTCAATATTTCCGAAAGGATTAGAGGAAACTTAATACTAGCTGTTAAATCATTCCATTTTGGGTGAAAGCGGCTATTGAATTGATAATGTAGGCCTTTTCCTAGCGGTGTTGAGCTAAGAGCAACCTTCCCATTGCTATTCTGCCAAATAGGTGTTGAACCATCATCGTCTACTTTGGGTAACGAATGAAAAAAACGGTTGTTAAATTGTGCAATTTTAATCGATGTGACCTGGTTAGTGATTGTTTCTTGTTTGCTCGTTGAATCGCTAAAAAGGTGAGTGCCCAAACTCACTAATTCGGATATCTTTGGATGAATAGGTTCATCACTGAGCCAAAATATCCAGTCACTTTGATTTTCTGATAGTTCTAAGGAACCGCTTTCTAAATTTAAGGTTGTATGTTGAGAAATGTTAAGTTTAAAGTTTGTAAATTTAGATAAAGTTTGCAATCCTAGTTTTAAATATTGAAAATCGAGCTCTCTTGACGGAGAGTAAAAAAGCGCAATGCTAACTAATGAATCTTGAATAATTGTTTTCGATAGTGATTTAATTTTCCACTCGATATTATTCTGAGGCGAAGAAATTTTATTTTTTAACTGTTGGGAAGTTTGATTGGTTGTATAAATGATATTGCGTTCAGCAAACAGATTTGAATCATCTAATTCTGCAATTAAGGATTGAATTGATATCGGTTTTATTCCTAGAGCGACGCTCTGGGGTAAGCGACTAATTTTTGTTTGTTGTAGCTTAGGGAAATCGTTAGTTAGTAGAAAAACCTGATCATTTGAATATTGTTTAAAGAGGGCATCTTTTTCTTCAAGGCTTGAATGTGTTAGCCAACTTTCTGATACAAACACATGAGTAGCTAACGGATGTTTTATTTCATTATTCTTGACCAGTGAAGCTAAAATTAATGTTATAAAAATGAATATCAATAAACGCAAGATTAATAAAAACCATTGGGTTAATCGAAAATTCAAAACACGAACATTTTTCCCTTTATTAATGAGATCGATATTACCAATGAGGACAGTTTTTTCTGTGTTTGGATTAAGCAAGTGAATGATCAACGGAACAATGAGGCTAAGTAGTCCTAGCAAAGCTAAACTATTCAATAGTGTGAAACCAAATGGTAAGTTAATCATCTGGAAACTCTATTTCGGATTCGTAAATAGTTAAATAAGGCCTCGTTTAACGGTTTATCAATATTTAGTGTTTGAAGACTAATCCCTTTATCGGTTAGCTGTTGTTGAAGGTTTTTTTGGTAAGTTTGGAGTTCCTGTAAGTAGTTTTGTTTAACCTCTTTTGCGGAAACAAGTTTTTCTTGATTAGTTTCTAGATCTTTAAAACGAACAGAGCCTTTATAGTTAAAAGACAACTCATCTTCGCAAGTTAGTTGTAATGCAACGACTTCCGATAGAGAGGTATTGATTTTCCCCAGAAAATTTAAAATTTCGTCATTTTTTTGATAAAAATCACTAATCACAAAAATAATTGATGGCTTTTTTATGTTTTCTAGCTGGCGTTGTAATAATGAGACGTTAGGAAAAAATTGCCCTAGCTCAGTCTTAGCTAGCGAAACTAACAGCTTTTGCCATTGTCGTATTGCATTTCCTATGGGTAGAAACCTGTTTCCATTGTTACTTGATTGGTTATCATTCAAGCTTAAATAACCAAAGCCATCACCCTGTTTTTGGGCAATATAACTGAGACTTGCAATTAGATATTTCGCATACTTAAACTTGTTCCAATTGCTGCCTTTATTTTTTAATTCAGCTTTTGATTCAGAAGATTGTTTCATGGACAGGCTTGAGTCTAACAAAAACCATATATCAATTTCGCTTTCTCGATCCGCTTCTCGAATATAATAGCGGTCGCTTCGCGCAAATAGCTTCCAGTCAATACGATTGATTGCATCACCTACTTCGTAAGCACGGTATTGGCTAAACTCAATACCAATACCTCGCTGCATGCTTTGTTGAATTCCAAATAAAAAACCTTCAGCAATTGTTTTTGCGGCTAACGGCAAATCATTGATTCTAGCGAGAGTTTTTGGGTCAATAAAATGTTGCATTAATATTTATTTTTTTCAAAGAGTTAACTGATCTTACTTTTCGGTTTTTCTACTAAGGCTATCAATTTAGAAATAATCTCATCATGGCTTATGTTATCGGCTTCAGCTTGAAAATTAACCAATATTCGATGACGTAGTACTGAGGGAGCCGTAAAAGCAATATCTTCCAAAGTGACCGAATACCGTCCCGACAATAACGCTCTTGCTTTTGAACAAAGTGTTAATGCTTGCCCCGCTCGTGGACCCGCTCCCCAACGGACGTATTGTTTGATTTCTTTAATGTCCGACTTATCCGGACGTGTTTGCCTGACGATATGAGTGATATAAGATAATAATGATTCGGAAATTTCAACGTCCCGAACATAGCTTTGTAGTTCAATAATTTCTTTGCCGCCCATCAGTGTTTCGAGTTTAACCGAAGCATTTCCAGTAGTTCGTTTAAGTATTTCAATTTCTTCTGATTCTGATGGATAACCAACGCGAATAAACGTTAAGAATCGGTCAAGTTGCGCTTCTGGTAGAGGGTATGTACCTGATTGTTCAACAGGGTTTTGAGTAGCCAAAACAAAAAATGGGTTTGGAAGTTGATAAGTATGTCCTGCATAGCTGACGCTTTTTTCTTGCATCGCTTCTAGCAGAGCCGCTTGGGTTTTTGGCGGTGTTCGATTGATTTCATCGGCTAATAATATATTGGTAAAAACAGGCCCTTGCTTGAACTCAAAAAAGCGTTTCCCTGTTGTATGATCTTCTTCTAATATTTCTGTACCAAGGATATCGCTTGGCATCAGATCAGGCGTAAATTGAACACGATTAAAATCAAGTTCCATTGTCTTAGCTAAACTACTCACTAATAAGGTCTTAGCGAGCCCTGGAACACCCTCTAACAAACAGTGGCCTCCTGCTAAGATGCTTATCAATAATTCTTCAACAATTATTTCTTGGCCAACAATAATTTTAGCAATTTCCTTTTTAACTAAGTTCAGTTGATTGATTTTGTCTTGTATTTGTTTTTCATTCATAATTATTTATTAACTCAGGAAGTCATTGCATAAACAACAATATTAACTGCAAATTTTGTGTTATCAACCGCTAAAAAGCGTTTGTTTCTAAAATCATAATCCCATTCACACCCAAGATCTTTATTGCTATATAAAACAGCGATACGCCCGTCAATTTCTATGGCTTTTAAATAGTCGTGAACCAGATCATCACCCCAACCATTGAGTTCTAGGCTAGTATCTGGTGGCCCATCAAATTCGAAAAAAGAGGAATAGATTTCATGGTCATTGGGGATTTTTTTTAAGGCATCTTTACCAAAAATTTCAGCCATTTGAGCTTCAAATGTTTGCGCAAAAACACCATCAATATCATGGTTGCAATCGTCAACAAAAACAAAACCACCGTTCTTTACATAGTTTTCAAAATTTTGTTTTTCGGCATGATTAAATTCAACGAGGCGATGCCCAGCAAGATAACAAAAGGGTGCCGTTAACATTGCTGGATCAGATAAAGGAACGATTCTTTCATTGAGGTCAACCCGAATGGTTGTATATTCGATCAGCGAATTAAGGACATTAGCAGGCATTCGTTCATCGACCTCCCAGTTGCCAGATTCATAACTTAAGCGAGTGAAATAAAAATCATAGGTCTGCGCAGCGACTGTTCTCAAAGAATGAGGTGCTACACCTAAAGCAAGGTGGCTTAGTATTAAATTTTTAATGAGGTTTCTTCGATTCATTAAAGAGGCCGGTTGATTAATTATTAAATGGTTGTAACTAATTTAAAAGAAGGGCGCATATAATGCGCCCCCTATCCTAGTTTAGCTATTATATACCCGTTTTAAGTCTAAACGGCATCAGACAAACTACTGAAGGTAAAGTCTCTTATCTTCATAGGAGGAACCATGTTGCCATTGATTCTAACAGGCTTTCCTAAGGCTTCGA
>Ga0316204_10008449_pt1 | contig 14302 bp, 15 predicted proteins | sample 6monrhotite_MG_2_FD_205661 | JGI IMG/M metagenome (GOLD analysis project Ga0316204, IMG submission 205661) | Microbial mat bacterial communities from mineral coupon in-situ incubated in ocean water Damariscotta River, Maine, United States -... | ecosystem: Environmental > Aquatic > Marine >...
GGATCCACCAAGGGTCGCCACACAAGATTATGGTTCTAAATGGTTGTTGTCTGGAGAGAGTTTGGCTTTGTCCGTGCCCTCCGCCGTGTTGCCCAATGAGCAAAACATTTTGGTGAACCCAAATCACAAGTTAATTTCAAAATTGAAAATTACGACCACGGGCAAGATCAACTTAGATCCAAGAATAGTTACGTAAGAATTCGAGTAAGGTGGTTTGACCTATAAGGTCAGCATCCAATTGCGTTGTAATTTTCGGAATTTCTTTAATTCTTTCCGAAGCACAGGTAGAAAGTCTCTGCCATTGCTATGCGTTCGTTCCAGTCGTTCGCAGTTTTTGTACAACATATCAGTTAGGTGCGTTACCGATGCGACGTGACGATGCTTGTCTTCCCAAAAAGCTTGGCTTTCAGCTTTCAAGATTTCTGGAGCCAAAGAGACAGATTGTTGGACGATATCGCCCGTAAAATAAATCTCAGGAATTTCCCTACCGTCGTTTTGAAGGTAATTCAAATCGTCAACAAAATAGTGAGAAATACTTCTAGATAGCCTGAAGATTTCCATAGCCTTTTGATACAAAAGGGATTGAGGTAGGTTTTTCGGTACGTTGGGTAACATAAGTGGGTACTAATTTTTCATGCAATTGCTTCAAATTTACCAACAAAAACGCATATCATACTTTCGATTTTAAAGTGAAATAATGTATTTACTTTAAAATTTGGTTAAATTGCGTTAAATTTATTTCGAATATGCAAATTGATCCTCTTAATTGGAAAATTTTGAATTGTCTTCAAGTGAATGCAAGACAGTCCAATGCTGAAATCGGGCGGAAAGTGGGCATTAGTTCCCCGGCGGTTTCGGAACGAATTCGTAAAATGGAAGACGCGGGTGTGATTAATGGCTATGTGACCACCTTGTCTCCTTTTGAATGTGGTTACCAATTACAAGCCATTGTAACGCTTCGGGCCTTTATGGGAAAACTGAAACCTTTTTTAGCCAAGGTGAAAACCTACGATGAGGTGTTGAATTGCTATCGCATTACGGGTAATGAAAATATTGTGATGGAAGTAGTTCTTAAAAACCACAAGCATTTGGAGGAATTTATTGATCAACTCATTAGTTATGGGGAAACGAAAACTCAAATCGTGCTTTCCCAGGTTGTAGAAAACAAAGAAATAAAACCGCTTTAGTCTTCTGAGATGACTAAGTGAGGTACTTTATCTAAATCCCAATCAATAACCAAACCATCGGCCAACGATCTCGCGATTTCTTCACCGTATAGGAATTCACAAAGGTATAAGGCTGCTTCAAAGCTTTTGGCACCTCCCGCGGAGGTAATGAACTTACCATCATGCACAAACAATACATCTTTGCGAATGTCCAAATCAGGAAACTGTAACCGCATGGCATCAATATCACTAGGGAAGGTAGTGGCGACTATACCGTCAAGCAGTCCAGCTTTTGCCAACACAAAAGCGCCATCACAGTGGGAAGTAACAAATTGTGCATGTTCGGCAACTTTGTTAACAAAGGCAATCATGGTTTCATTCTCCAAATCGGTGTCCAAATGATGTTCGGAGCTTGGGATGACTAAAATATCAATAGGAGGAATGGAATCGGTGAGATAATTGTAGTCGGGCATGATACGCATACCTTCAAATGAACGTACGGCTTCGTCTTTATCGGCGATGGTAAAAACATTCATCGCTTTTATCCGCTCTCTAAATATGGTATGCTGAAAAATATCAAAAGGTGCTGTGAGTTCAGTATTATAGACACCTTCCATAATCAAGAACCCCACATTATAGTGGGCCGAGTCAAGCTTCGGAAATACCTTTTCGGGCTTCGAAATAGCCTGATTCGCTTCCAAATTGCGTTGTGGTGCAGTGGTTGTATGCTCGCAGGCTAACATTCCGAAGAAAATAAAAGTTAGAATGATATATTTCATAGCGGTGTCTTTAAAAATTTAAAGGTACTATTCTGTTTAGAAAACGTCAATGCAAACTAGCATCGTTTTTAATCCATTTGCGTAAAATCAAGGTCATAAGTGCAACGGCAATCAATACCCAAAATATAGTATTCCAAGTGTTTTGCCATCCAAAACTATTGACCAAGTTCATACCTCCGTTATGCCCAAAAATATGGGACAAAGAAAAACTCATACTGTACAATCCCATATAGCTCCCCTTGCGTCCTTTTGGGGCCATCACCATTGCCAGAGCGTTGGAAAATGGAGATCCAATCATTTCGCCCAAGGTCATGAATACCATACCGATGACTAAAATGCCAATCCAATCGGTGAAGTTGAGTACTAAAAAGCTCACTGCCAAAAATACAATACCCCAAAAAGTGGCTATGACCTTGGACATTTGAATACGTTCTGCCCAACCAACGATTGGCATTTCAAAGAGTACAATAATAACCGCGTTCACGATAAGTAGCAAGCCGATTAGATCTTCGGACAAGCCGTACACATTCTTATAATACAATGGCAGCAGTGAGAAATACAATACGAACATCATAGAACTCAAAACCATGATTAATATAAAGAACATATAGGGGCCATTTCGGTAGGGCGATACGCCCTCTTTTTTCACAAAAGTTTCTATATCTTTTTTCTTGACCTCTTTGGGTTTCAGAAGTATAAAAATTAGAATGGCCGCGACTATACAAGTAATGCCATCAATCCAAAATAAGGACACATAGTTAATTTTTGCAATAATGATTCCGCCAACTACAGGGCCAATGATAAAACCAAGATTAATTGCTAATCGAATAAGGGCAATGCTTCGTGTTACATTTTTGGGTTCGCTATATGAATCACAAGCCACGAAAATGGCGGGTCTATAAGCATCTGCTACAAATATGAGTGAAAATACGCCAGCACAAATGGCGTAAAACGTATCTAGATATTGCAGGCCTATAAAACCTAGTCCGCCGAGAAAGATACTGCCAATAATCACTTGGTAAAAGCCTATACTATCGGTGAGTTTACCACCTACCCAAGTTCCCATTAGAGAACCCAGGCCGAAAGAAGTCATAATCCATCCAACTTGAGGAAGTGTAAACCCTTTTTCGTCTTCGAGATAGAGCGAGAGAAACGGAATGACCATGGCACCGGCTCTATTGATAAAAGTCACAAAGGACAGTAGCCAGATTTCGCGCGAGATTCCTTTAAAGTTGCCGAGATATTGATTGAATATTTTTGACATGATTGGTTGTAAAAAAAAACGTCCGGCGATGAGGCCGGACGTTTGCATATTGAATATATATTGTTTTAGAGCAATTGCATACACCTCCGGATGTGGGTTTTCACCACAATTTGGGTTGGTCTTGTATATGTAATTGATGTATTCATTTATTCTATAATTGATTCAAATGTAATAATTTTTTTCTTAATCTTTTATGCATCGACAAGAGACTCCTGTATTTAACTCTGGTAAAGCAGTATAAACTCTTTCTTGATTGGCAAAAATGCTTTTAGAATAAAATTTGGAATCTTTAAGTGCACTCGAACCGAAGAATGTTTCTCCACCTAATGCTTGAAAACTACCGCTGCTTTGTCTTGTACCTGCTGGAACCGCAGAAAAGCCGCTACTATTTGTCGCGTCTGTATTAGGAGCATCCCATAATGTGATTGTCTTTAAATTACCGGAAGCATAGTCTCCTCCAGCAAAATTTGCTAAGTCTTGTAATTCTTGAATTGTTGGAACGCGCCAACCAGTCGGACAAAGTTGTCTATTATTAGATAAAGCATACCCGTTATACAATCTACCATACGTTTGCACATTGCTCTCATCATTATCGAAGTTTGCCCAAGCCGCAACCGTCGTATTTTGCCAATCGCTATTTTCAGAGATATTTTGTATTGGTGTACCATCATTGAACTTAGTTGTTTTCAAGTTTTCTTTTAACCAACACATAGGGCCAATATTTACAACGGTATAACTATTTCCGTCTACATCCATTACTGTTCCAGGGCAATTAGCTGTAGTTCCTTCAATCACGGCTTGTCTGCAGCCTGGAACTTCTGTTTTGTTGTTGTAATGTGCGTTAATAAGATTATAGAGGCCTGGGTCATATGTTTGCAACTGAGCTCTTGTACCTATATTGTTACGTGCGCCATCACCGCCTTCCGGCCCAATCCAATTAACTCCATACCAAATAGCAATACCTTCAGCAAGCCATTCTAATGGATTAGTACTAGCATAGGTATTATTCCATTTACCACTTGCAATGGCTTGATCGTATAATGACGTTTGTTGGGAGGTAAAATCGCTTTCTAAAAAACGAAGTGCCCCTCCATCTATCATATGTCCAATTTCGTGCACCAAGGTATGGCCATAACCAGCATCTGGATTGCACAATAAACTGGCAGTATCACTAGCAACTGCCTTAAAAGTGTTTGTGTAACTGTAGGCGCCAGTTGAAAAAGGTCCGCCTACAAAGAAGTCTTCAGGTAGGTCAGAAATGCTTCCGCCATCAGGGTATAACGCAATATAGTTGCCTTCAGAGATTAATTTGGCCCGTACATTGCCAAGGTCGCTCAGCATGAACTCTACTGTTTCACTAGCTATGAGAAGCGCTTCGTCGGGCACTGCTGCAGATCCTATGACAGGAATACCAGAACAATTTATATATTTTGTATAATAATTACTTAAGCCGACCTCTATTGGAACCGCAATAATTGTGCAAGATAAGTTTCCGGAAAACCTACCTTCAGTGTTGGCAGGATCTTCATTCATTTCTTGTTGCTCTTCTTCAGAAATCCCAGAATCTTCTTTGTCGCAGCTATTAAAAATAAAAAAAGAGAAAATTAGTATGCAAATAAGTTTTAAGCGTAAAGAATGTTTCATAATAAAAGTAATTTTGTACGTTGGTTGAAAGTCTAACAAATCTAATAGAATTTATTAATTTATCTACTTTCATAAAAAACATCTCTATGAATCGAATTATATTTTTATTATTTATTTCCACTACATCGTTTTCCTGGAGTCAATCTGAGACAGAATTTGTTAAAGAGATTGAGGCGTTTCGGGCATCTGAAAATGAAAAATTTGGTACCAAAGAAACTACAATTTTGACCCCACGCGATTTTAGAAAATTCAAGGAATTGGAATTTTATCCAATTGATCTCAATTTCAGAATTGAGGCAAAATTCGTGCGTACTCCAAACGAAACGCCTTTTCTGATGCCAACTACCACGGCGCGCTTGCCAGAGTATGTGAAGTATGCGGAAGCACATTTTGAAATTGACGGGAAACCATTCCAACTTAATTTATACCAAAGCACCACGCCCCACGAGGATCCTCAATACAAGAATCACTTGTTTCTCCCTTTTACCGATTATACCAGCGGTGATGGTTCGTATGGAGGAGGTCGTTTTATCGATACTTATATTCCAGAGGGAGATATAATCGTCATCGACTTTAATCAATCGTACAATCCGTATTGCGCTTATAATAGTAAGTATTCATGTCCTATTCCGCCTAAGGAGAATGATTTATTGGTGCGAATTGAAGCGGGTGTGAAAGACTTCGGAAAGCATTAGAAGAACTTAACGGCCCAAATTCCGAAGAAAACTGCGCCAAATCCAATGACAAAACTGGCGATGGTGTATAACGCGAACATCCCGAAATCGCCGCTTTTCAAGAAGACATGATTTTCGTAAGCGAAGGTTGAAAAAGTGGTAAAACCTCCACAAAATCCTGTTGCAAGGAGCAGCATGGTATTTTGAGAAATGCTGTCGTTTTTGGCCGCCATTCCTAAGATGATTCCGATTAACAAACTACCAATAATGTTGGCTGCAAAGGTGCCATAGGGAATACCCGTAGCGGTGCTATTTAGATATTTACCCAAGCCATAGCGCAATGAGCTACCAAATCCGCCACCCAAAAAAACCAAAAATAGTGCTTTCATGATGAGGTGTTATTCTCCGCTGATAATAGGGTGGTTGCTTCGTAAGTCTTTAAAAACTGGAATATAGATCTCGGTGCGCCATTCAGCAGGATTCGGCACCAAACCTGGGTCATTGCTGTATACTTCAAACATATTTTTTGAAGTATCAATCATTAAAAAGTTGGTAGTGATATAATCTTGAGCTCTTTTGTAGGCTTCAGACAAATGGGTATAATTTCCTAACAGTACTGTTTTTACGGCAGCAGTAGGTTCCATATAGCCGCAGAGTACATCTCCTTCAGTCACAATAATACGTTCGGATGTTGGAATGGCGGCAGAAAATATAACAGAAGCATTTACCGTATCCCATTCATTATAAATAGTAAATGGCATACCCGTCTGAGCAATATTGTTTTGCTGCATAAAGCCGGTTACTTTACCTAACATCGGACCCATTTTTTGCCCTAAGTCTTGTTGGCTGCTTGCGGCTGTGGTATACATATAATAGCCACCCCCGTGGTCTTTTATGCCTTCAACGGCGATTGAAAATTTCTCCATTTCTTTTTTCATTACTTCCTCCAAACTGAGGAGTCCGTTCTCATACATAGATTGTATGTTTTCCTCAAATCCCTTTGGTTGGAATGCCATAAAGACTTTTTCCATAAAGGATTGCTCTCCTTTCATGCCCCAGGTAACTTCCGTGCCGCCATCGGTCGGATTAAATCTCCAATAAACATCGCTTGCACTTTCACCTATGGGCGACACAAATACAATCTTTTGGTTGATGGAGTCATTAGGCACACTGGCAGTGGTTTCCATAAATCCGTCGCCCATCACCACGCTCTTCCATGAATAAGAACCGCCTACACCTTCTGTATTTGCTCCATGAGTAATTATCATGGCAGGGTCTTCGGCCATCCAAGGCCCCCATTCTTGCCAATTTTTGTAGTCGTTTACATTCTCATACAACATGGATACAGGGACATCCATGGTTCTGGAGCTTGAAACATCAAACTTCCCATCCTTGGTGCCAAAGTAAACGGCACCACCTATCAAGGCAATGAGAATTAAAAAGAATACATACTTGACTAGTTTCATGGTCTGGTGGTTTAGGTTTATTAAATGCTAAGATAATTAAATTTGAACTACCTAAATAATAGGCCATATGCAGTAGACACCTATTATTTTGTTACCTTTACAGAAACTGAAACAACTCAATTAGAACAGGCTTTGTGATTGTTTTTTTGAAGGTCCTAGGACTTACTGAAAAGCATTCTTTGCTCAATCTTTCCAATTACTAACAAATTTTATTCAAAAATGAAACATACCTTTATATTGACAGCAGCTTTAGGAAGTCTGTTGTTTTTTTCTTGTGCAGACGCGACTAAAAAAGAAGCGGTTGTAGAAGAAACAACTGAAAAAGTAGCAGCAAGTGATGACTTTAATTATATGGTTACTCAATTTGCTGACATCAAAATTTTACGATATCAAATTCCAAGTTGGGATAACTTGACCTTAAAAGAACAGAAGTTAGTCTATCACCTCACTCAGGCTGGTTTGGAAGGGCGTGACATTATGTGGGATCAAAATTACCGACATAATTTGACGATTAGAAAAGCACTGGAGACCGTCTACACCACTTATGATGGAGATAAGTCTACAGAGGATTGGAAGAATTTTGAAGTGTATTTAAAGCGCGTGTGGTTCTCAAACGGAATACACCACCACTATTCCAACGATAAGTTGAAACCAGATTTTTCTTCAGAATACCTAAGAACTTTAGTGGATGCTACGGAAGCTACTTTAGAAGGTGAGGCATTTGACGTTATTTTTAATGATAAGGATAGCAAGAAAGTGAATCAGGCTAAAGATGTTGACAACGTGGCGCTTTCCGCAGTCAACTTTTACGGTCCGAATGTAACCAGTAATGACGTAGTTGCATTTTATGCTGAAAAGCAATCTCCAGATCCAAAAAAGCCTTTGTCTTATGGTTTAAATTCTCAATTGGTGAAGGAAAACGGTGTTTTAAAGGAGCGAATTTATAAGTCGGGGGGACTCTATGGAGCCGCCATCGATAAAATTATAGGGCATTTAGAAATGGCTCAGGAAGTAGCTGAAAACAAAGCACAAGGAGATGCAATTGGTTTGTTGATTCAATATTACAAGACCGGTGATCTACAAACGTGGGACGACTACAACGTAGCTTGGACCGCTGCGACGGAAGGTAATATCGATTACATCAATAGTTTTATTGAAGTGTATAACGATCCATTAGGGTATAGAGGATCGTATGAAACGATTGTGCAAATTAAGGATTTCGACATGTCTCAAAAGATGGCTGTGTTGTCTGAAAATGCGCAATGGTTTGAGGATAACTCTCCATTAATGGAAGAACACAAAAAGAAAAACGTGGTGGGAGTTTCTTACAAAGTGGTGAATGTAGCCGGAGAAGCGGGAGATGCTTCGCCTAGTACCCCAATTGGAGTGAATTTACCAAATGCCAACTGGATTAGAGCGGCGGTAGGTAGTAAGTCGGTTTCTCTTGGAAATATCATTCATGCATATAACAACGCTGGAAGTTCAGGACGTTTGGAAGAGTTTGTTCACGATGAAGAAGAATTGGCGTTGGAAAAGGAATATGGTCAAGTTGGAGATAAATTACATACAGCCTTGCACGAAGTAATTGGTCACGCATCGGGACAATTAAATCAAGGTGTTGGCGAAACCAAAGAAACGCTTAAAAATTATGCATCTACTTTGGAAGAAGGACGCGCAGATTTGGTAGGGCTTTACTACTTATATAATCCAAAATTACAAGAGTTAGGATTAGTAGACGACTGGAAGAAAGTGGGTATGGCTGCCTTTGATGGCTATATCAGAAACGGTCTGATGAGTCAACTAATTCGATTAAACTTAGGAGATGATGTAGAAGAAGCACACATGAGAAACCGTCAATGGGTTTCTGCCTGGGCTTTTGAAAAAGGAGCTGCTGACAATGTGATTGAAAAAGTGACTCGTGATGGTAAAACGTATTTCAATATCAACGACTACGATAAATTGCACGAATTGTTTGGACAACTATTAAGAGAGACACAGCGTATCAAGTCGGAGGGCGATTTTGACGCTGTAGAAGCATTGGTAGAAGGTTATGGCGTGAAGGTAGATCAAGTATTGCATGCTGAGGTATTGGAACGTAACAAGAAGTTTACGTCTGCACCTTACAGCGGATTTGTAAACCCAGTAATCGCTGCGGAAAAGAACGACGAAGGAGACATCACTGGTTTCGAAATTAAGCAGCCAGCTTCTTTTGAAGAGCAGATGTTGTTTTATTCTGAAAACTATAGCAATTTGCCAGCGAAGAACTAGATTCTTTTCTACGGCCAAATAAAAACCTCCTTGTGAATTACACAAGGAGGTTTTTATTTGGCCGCTAGCCTAAAGACTTCAGTGTTCATTATGGAAGCCAATGAGTTAACCTCCGTTAATTGGATTAAACAAATACACCACTATAAAAATGGCCAAGGCGCCACCGGCTTTAATCTTTGGCCATAGGGTGTCACTGGTATCTTTTTCAGATTCGATGTTCACAAAACCGGGTAGGGCAATGCTAATGGAGGATGCCGATAAGGCAACAATGACTCTAATGACGCCTGAAAGTTCTGTAAATTCTTTGTCGCTTTTGGCTAAGAAAAAAAAGCAAAGCGTAAGTGATAAAACTCCTAAGGTGACCATAATGAGGTGCGGGATAATTTGTTTGGCTGGTTTCATGTGTTCTAGTTTATTGTTTTTCAATGGTCACATGCTGTTCGCTATGGATAGCTTCCTTCAATAAGAAAATTTCGACATGCTCGGTTCATAATGCTATTGGTTCGTTACTATAACTTAACATACCCATGAATAGGTATGATATTGATGACATTCAATACGGGGAGTTGATGCACTTTTTATAAAGAAAATCCAATACTAGTGTTGTGAAGTTAAAAGGAATCGGTTGAAAATCCAAATACAGCCAATATAATTACTTGAAAATCAATAGCATACTATTCTTGTAAATACGTCTTTACAGCAAGTAGTAACAACACAAATACGATGAATCCTACTAAAATCCATATGCTGCCTTTGTATTGTTTTTGATGCAATTTTTTATCTTTCCGGTAACTAAAGATCATTAAAATGACGAAGGCCACAAAAAAGCAAATAGCAAAAATGATCTGTCCGGTGGATAACATAAATTGTGTAATTTTATGGGCATAAAAATACGACACTAATTTAAAACTTCCCCGCCTTTGTGGGTACTAAATATGAAAAACAAAATAGCCGCCGTTCAAACTTTTCACACCACCTATGGTCTAGGATACAAAGAAACACCAACCGCTGATCTCGGGATGCCTAAAAATCTCTTGCGTTACGAATTAATGCGGGAAGAAAATGAGGAGTATCTGGAAGCAGCCAATAATAATGATTTGGTTGAAGTGGCTGATGCGTTAGGAGATATGCTCTATATTTTATGTGGGACCATCATAGAACACGGAATGCAACATAAAATTGAAGAAGTGTTTAATGAAATTCAACGAAGTAATATGAGCAAATTGGGTGCCGATGGCAAACCAATCTATAGAGAAGACGGTAAAGTGTTGAAAGGACCAAATTACTTCAAACCAAACATCAAGGCAATTCTAGATCAATAAAGGCAGCTTATTTTACTTCATACCTCCAACCAAACGGGTCTTCTGAAGTGTTATGCTGAATGTTTGTGAGCTCCTCTTTAAAACGGGCTGCGTAGCTAGTAGTGTCAGCGATGGGTAAATCGTAGGTTTTATTTTTATAATTAAAACCACTCACTGGACTAATCACGGCAGCGGTTCCAGCTCCAAAAATTTCCTTTAAACTTCCATTGTTGGCGGCTGCAATAAGCTCGTCCACTGTAAGACGGTATACTTGTACATCCACCCCAGCTCGTTCCGCCAAAGCAATAACGCTTTTGCGAGTCACGCCATCTAATATACGATCGTTGGTTGGTGCTGTATACAAGGTGTCATTGATTCGGAAAAACACATTCATAGTACCTGCTTCTTCTAAATATTTGTGTTCGTTGGCATCCGTCCAAATTACTTGCTGAAAACCTTTTTCCTTTGCCAAGTTAGTTGGGTAAAACTGTGCGCCATAGTTTCCAGCCGCTTTGGCAAAGCCAACACCACCGTCCGCTGCTCTGCTAAAGCTTTCAGCAATCACTACCTTCACATCACCTGTGTAATAGGCCTGTGCTGGAGATAAAATAATCATGAATTTATATTCGGTCGAAGGAGAAGCTGAAACCCCATTTTGAGTCGCTATCACAAAAGGACGGATGTATAAAGAATTACCTATCCCTGGCTTTATCCATGCGCTATCTAATTTCAAAAGCTGGTTCATCGCGTCAAAAAAGAGCGCTTCAGGAAACTCGGGTATCGCCATCCGAACTGAAGACTTATTGATGCGCTTCAAATTTTCTATGGGACGAAATAAAAACACACCGCCATCATCATCTTTATAGGCTTTCATGCCTTCAAATACAGCTTGTCCGTAGTGGAAAACCTTAGAAGAAGGATAGATGCTTAGAGGGCCATAAGGTCTGATGGTAGGATTTTGCCATACACCGTCTTTATAGTCACATTCGAACATATGATCCGAAAACACCTGGCCAAATACCAAATTATTAAAATCGACTTGATCGATATTAGATTTGGTGCATTTTTGGACAGAAATTTTATAGTCTTTGGTAAGGCTCATCAGGTTAGTTTTACTTTGCAAAATTAGGTAAAATTTAGACCATATAAAATCTAAAAATTTCATAATTTTACCATACATTAAGTAATCATTAAAAAATACCCTATTAACATGAAATATATCATATTTATTTTTGCATTTAGTTTGTCATTGTTTAGCTGTAAAGAAAACAAAGAGCAGACAGAAGAAGTTGTTGCCGTAGTTGAAGAGACGGAAGAAGTAACTTCAAAATATCAAAGCTTCGGAGCTGAAATTAGCGATGCAGATGTTGTTGGCTTTGATGTGATGATGGCCAAGTATGAAAAAATGAAGCCAGGAGACACCACTAACATTAAATTCACGGCCAAAGTAAATAGCGTTTGTCAAAAAATGGGATGTTGGATGCGTCTAGATATAGGCGGAGAAGCAGAATCCCTTGTGAAATTTAAAGACTACGGTTTCTTTGTGCCAAAGGACATAGCTGGTGATGAAGTTATTGTGCAAGGAAAAGCCTTTGTAGAAGAAACTAGTGTAGAAGACTTAAAGCATTTTGCTGAGGACGGCGGTAAAACCAAAGAAGAAATTGACGCGATTACTGAACCAGCACTCACTTTTTCTTTTATTTCTGAAGGCGTTTTATTGGTGGATGAATAATTAATGAAACGTGAATTCCTGACTACCCAAGATGGTTCGGTTACTATTCACCTGCCAGATTGGAACGAGCAGTATCACTCCAAACACGGTGCAATCAATGAGGCTAACCATGTTTTTTTACAGCATGGCTTAGCGCATTTTATCGCCTCGGAAGTAATTACTAGCAAGCCTCTGGCAGTGTTAGAAATCGGTTTTGGAACAGGACTCAATGCCCTGCTCACTGCGCTGGAAGCTGAAGCGATTCAGCGGCCCATTCAATATACTGGGGTAGAAGCATATCCGGTAGTCATATCAGAATTACAACAGCTAAATTATACTGAATTACTCCAAAGTGATGCATCGCAATTTGAAAAATTGCATGCATCCCCTTGGGAGGAGGCGGTGACCATATCCAATTACTTTACCCTTAAGAAAAGAAAACAGTTTTTTTCAGAAATAAAAGATAGCGCGGCCTATCATATTATTTATTTTGATGCCTTCGGTGCACGAGTGCAACCAGAATTATGGACCGAAGCTATTTTCAAAAGTATGTTCGATGCTCTGCTTCCAAATGGAGTATTGGTAACCTATTCGGCCAAAGGAAGTGTTCGAAGAGCCATGCAAGCCGTAGGGTTTGAAGTTGAGCGTCTGCCAGGACCTCCAGGAAAAAGGGAAATGCTTCGCGCCACCAAAAAAGGCTAAGGTTTTGTGCCTTCACAATACCTAATATTGAGTTAATCCCTATGGCTTTCCATGGAGCAAGCCGTAATTTTGCTCTAAATTTATTGCTACATGATTGTTTTAATAGCTGGAGCTACAGGACTGATTGGAAAAGAACTCGTCCGCCAATGCCAGGAGTCTGATATAGAGGTACATTACCTGACCACACGAAAAGAGAAAATTGAGCAACAAGCCCAGTATCGAGGGTTCTACTGGAATCCAAATTCTGGTGAAATTGATACCGCTGCCTTTGAAGGAGTTTCAGCCATCATTAATTTGGCGGGTGCTTCGGTTTCCGAACGTTGGACAGATGCCTATAAAACAGAAATACTGCAGAGCAGGATAAAATCCGCTGAGTTGTTATACCAAACTCTTAGTTCAATCGAACACCAAATTACGCAGTATATATCTTCGAGTGGTATAAGTATTTACCCGAGCGACAAACAAAAGCATTATACCGAAGAAAGCCCCGCAGTAAGCGACGCTTTTTTAGGAAAAGTGGTCGTAGCATGGGAAGCTGCGGCCGACCAATTCGCTTCCTTGCCCATGCGCGTAGCCAAAGTGAGAACAGGTATCGTACTTGACAATGAGGGCGGTGCTTTGCCTAAAATTGTGAAACCCATTTCTATGGGAGTGGGAGCTCCTTTGGGCGACGGACAACAATGGCAATCATGGATTCATATAAAAGACATTGCGGCCATCTATGTATTCTTGCTAAAGCATAAATTGTCTGGCGTGTACAATGGAGTGGCACCTAGTCCAGTGACGAACGAGAAAATGACGAAGGTGATCGCCTCTCATTTAAAGAAGCGACTTTGGATGCCGAAAGTGCCTGCTTTTGCACTGAGGTTATTATTGGGAGAAATGGGCAGTTTGGTACTTGAAAGTCAGTTGGTGGGAGCCCAAAAGTTAGAGGCTGAAGGCTTTCAGTTTCAATTTGTGAATTTGGAACAGGCGATTGAGGACTTGCTTTAATTACTTGTTAGTATGTATGTAAAATAAAAGGGACCACGTGATGTGGGCCCTTTTCGTGTTTTTGAATTGGGTGGAATTATCCTTTCTTTCCATGAAGCTCTACTGTGAGTTCGATGTCGTCCGAGATGAATTGATCCTTTAATTCTTCGAAAATAGACTTCGACATAAAATTGACGCCCCATAAGGTCCTATCAATGGTAAAGGGTTTGCTTTTCAAGAAAACACCATCACCTGGAAATGAAACGACTGCTGGAAATTCAATGTTGTGCGTTTTGTCTTTGATGGTCAAATTTCCACTCAACGTAATATCGCCATTTTCGCCTGACACACTAGT
>Ga0316204_10008450_pt1 | contig 14301 bp, 10 predicted proteins | sample 6monrhotite_MG_2_FD_205661 | JGI IMG/M metagenome (GOLD analysis project Ga0316204, IMG submission 205661) | Microbial mat bacterial communities from mineral coupon in-situ incubated in ocean water Damariscotta River, Maine, United States -... | ecosystem: Environmental > Aquatic > Marine >...
TGAAGCCGCTGGACAGCATCGAAATCCAGACCATAGTCTGAAGACAGAAAAGAACTATGTCCGCGCATTATTGGGGCAAGATTCTGACGGCATGTACTACATAGATTATTTTTATAAGGCTCTCCAAGAGTTTGATGAACCTCAGTATGATTTCCCCCAATATATACACAATATTGCAGAGATCATTCGAAAGGGATTGATGGGATCAACGCACCCTTCCAAAGCTGACGTGAAAGTGAAATATTCTTGGATGCGCGAAAGATATAACTCAATGGTGGACCGTGTTGCTAAATCAGTGGACGTGGAGGCCTTACTACAAGCGGGTGAAAACGAATTGGCTGATTTCTATAACGACTTGCATAAAATTAGCCCCAACAAATATCGAAGAAAATAGGCCAACAATATTTAACCTATTGAGAATCAATTTCATCAATTTCATCAATTTTTGCTTACCCAACACTTACCTCAACAATAGTCACTATTATTCGAAAAATAAAAAGCCCTCAGAAACTGAATATTTCCAAGGGTTTAATTGGTTGCGGTCGCAGGATTCGAACCTGTGGTCTTCAGGTTGTGAGACTGACAAGGCCTATTGCAGTCAAACCTTGATGGAATTTGGGGGTGTTGCTTAGTCGACATGTCGCTAATTCTTTCCAAAGCAGCGAGATTAGAATGGGACTTGGCGCATGTAGCTATTTTCTAGGTACGGTGGGATGGAATTTGAAATGTTTCCAGATTGTTTCCATCTGCTTCCGTATTGCTTCCGTGAAAACAATATGAGCCATCAATCGAAAATATGTATTCAGCTAAATCATTGAAATCGTTGGGGAAAAATGGTGCCGGCACCAAGATTCGAACTCGGGGCCTGATGATTACAAATCTCATGTCATAATTTTTCATCAACGCTCGGAGTTACATTTTATATAATAAAAACAACATTTTATTGTTATTTCGTCAATCGCTATTTCCCACCTATACCCATTGAAACTCGCTATTGTGGTTGCTATATGGTAGCTAGAGTGAAATTAGCAACTAATTTTGGGTGGGCGTCATGGCATCTAGAAAAGTAAAAATCACCAATGCGGTCATCCATAGCTTAGCGCCGGGTGATACCGCTTGGGATACAGATATCGCGGGCTTCGGTATCAGGCGCCAAAAGAAGGCGACTATTTATTTCTTGAAGAAGCGCGTCCATGGCGTTCAAAAATGGTTCACTATAGGGAAACACGGCGAACCGTGGACAGCTGTTAAAGCGCGAGAGAAAGCGATTTCCTATCTTGGCATGATTGCCGATGGCAAAGACCCAGCACTAGAACGCACAGCCGCTAAAGATCGCCCCACCATGAAATACCTTATGGAACGCTATCTTGACGACCATGCCAGCGAGCATAAAAAGGCGTCATCCCTCAGAGCCGACGAAGGCAGCATCAAAAATCACATATTGCCGTTACTTGGGAAGAAGTTTGTCGCCGATATATCAGACGCAGATATTGACCGCTTTAAGAAGGATGTAAGGGCAGGTAAGACCGCCAAGGCATCAAAGGGCGCAAAAGCTGTTAGCGGGGGCTCAGTGACGGCTAATCGTTGTTTGGCGTTATTGTCCAAGGCGTTCAATATGTCGATCCGCTGGAAGTGGCGAACCGATAATCCGGTGCGACTGGTAATGAAATATAAGGAAGTTAAAAAAGAGCGGTTTTTGTCGCAGCAGGAATTTGCGGCGCTGTTTGATGCTCTTCACGCGGAAGAGAAAGGCGGCGGTAATATATTCGCCGTTGCAGCCTTGCGCTTGCTGACCATGACGGGGGCAAGGCATAGCGAAATATTGACCCTGAAATGGAACGAGGTGGACTTTGAAAAGAGCAGGTTGAACTTGCCAGATTCAAAAACAGGTAAGAAGTCTGTATTCCTATCGCCACCAGCAAAGGAAATACTCGCGAGCCTCGACCGAGAGAAGGATAATCCTTTTGTGATATGCGGCTCCAAGCAAGGAACGCATCTTGTAAATATTCGCAAGACCTGGCAGCGCGTGAAAGAGAAAGCGACAATCAATCTCTGGCGGCAAGACGATGTTTTGAAGGGACGATTGGCCGTGCTGCTTGAAGAGGACGGAAGCCTGAGCTTTAAGGCGCTTATATCCTTACTAGAAAAAGAGAATTTTGATCTGACTAGGGGGCTTCTTGATGTTCGAATTCACGATTTACGCCACAGTTTTGCAAGTGTGGCGGCTTCGAGCGGCATGTCGCTGCATATGATAGGAAAGCTATTGGGCCATTCCCAAGCTGCAACAACGGCACGTTATGCCCATTTGGCTGATGATCCGATGCAGCAAGCCAGTGATGCAATTGGCAGCCGCCTAGAGGGGCTTATGGGGCCAATTAGCAAAGATAACGTCGTGAAGCTGAGGGGGGAATGATGGAGGATAGATCGCGGAATCCTGGGCATCAGTTCACTGATCGATTTGGCTCATTTGAGGATAAGAGGGAAAATGCGCTGAGAGACTTTGAACGGTTATTTGAATTGGCCCAGCAAACAGATCCGCTTCAGCTAAACACATCTGTGGACAAAGATTTTAAAGCTTATGAGGCGTTGAAGATAATTGGGAATTTAACGCATTCATTGGCAGGCTGGGCAGTCTATCACCAAATTGGCTTGGCAAATAAAGGATTGGATTGGGTCTCGCGTCAACCATCAGGCACAAACGAAAATGAAGAATACTTGAAAAAGAAGCAGGTGGTGGATAGCCATGAATTTGAAGCATTTGGGCGTACATTCGAAGATTATGGTGATGCACCTAGTCCATTAGATAATCGTTTCTATAGACAGTTACTTAGAAACCTTCTTTACCCAAATCCGTTGAGGTTACCCAACGAGATTAAGCGTTCCTATCTCGATAGCCTTGACGCCTCAAAAAACAATGAAGCAACAGGTTTTCTTGATATTCCAAAAGCAGGTCACCAAGAAAATGCTACGGAAGCAATTCGCCTGAGACTGAAAGCCATGGAGTTTGTTTATTTTTTGAAGGCTTCCGGCCTAAACATGCTTCAAGCGCGAAACTGTGTAGGGGAAGCGTATGGTGTTGGGGCCGAAAGGGTTAGAAAATGGGAAAGTGAACTAAATGCTTCACGCTCACTTGATCTTGAGCGTGCTAAATCATTTGCTCGAAATGGTTGGTCAAGTTTTGCGCATTATAAAAAAGAAAATAATCAAGAAGAGGCCGATTTTTTTGAAGCCCAATATAACGATCAGGAATTGGCTCGGTATGGTGAGCGTTTTCAGGCGCTCAAGAGGTCGGGAAAAAAGAAAACTAAGAAAGCGGGTGAGCTTTAACTTATAGCTCCACCGGACAGCACACTCAGTATGCCTCATTATTACTTCTCAGCAAGAATACACATAATGAGGATCAACGATGCAATACCAGCTTTTAAATGAACATCAAGCGTCAGAGTATTTGGGCGAAATCCCAGTAAAAACACTCCAGCGGTGGCGTTTGGAGGGGCAAGGCCCGCAATTCTGCAAGATAGGCAAAGCGGTGCGGTACCGTGAATTGGATTTAGAGGCCTATATCAAAGATAATATTCGCCGTAGCACATCCGATAAGGCGAAAGCATGACTCTCAGCCTTATGACGACGAAGGAAGCGGCACTTTCCATGCGATTATCCGTTCGCACTTTGGAACGCTACCGGCAGAACCATGACGGGCCAGTCTTTATAAGGATTGGTAGGCTAGTGTTTTATGACCGGATTGAGCTCACTCGGTGGCTGGAAGCTAACAGGACACTGGTTTAAGAGAAGGGCAAAATCTGCCCTTTTTTATGAAATTCATTACCGCCATGAACCGTCAGCTTTGTGAACCCGTTGTTCTTTTGATTGATATATAACCTATTGATTTAATTCATGTTTAATAAATTCGGTTATTCCACATATAGAATAGTGTGCATCCTTGAAACAATCTCAACATATTACTTATAGGGAAGCTGAAGGTTTTTTGGACAGAGCGCACAAAGCTTGGATGCAAGGCTCTCGCTGGAATTTCTTTGTTACGATCTTGCTAGAGCAAGGGGGCATTGCACCAAGCAACGCTACTCAGCACACAAGAGAAAGTTTAAGGCGACTAGCCAGAATTCATACTAAAAATGGTTTCATTTATAGTTATGGGTGGGTTTTAGAAAATACCAAAGCTAAAGGCACCCACGTACATATATTGTTACATCGCCCAGATAAAAACACTATGCACCCCATGCAGTATTGGTGGGCTATTTTACGGGCATTTCAATTCAAACGGCAAAAGAACCTAATGCAGGCTCGGCAGTTTTATAGCTGGCGACCGTATGGAGAAAACCTCGCCAACCTTACCGCCTATATGTTGAAAGGCATTAGGCTAGAAGCAGCAGGTTTGCTGGGCCTGCGCGCTAGTACTCAAGGTACTATCTACTGTAGGCGCGTGGGCTGGAGTAGGTGATAATTCTAAAACAATAAACCAATTTTACTTCATTTTGGTCGCACCTATTAATTTTGGTAAATAAATTGCAATTTATAGGGGCGAACCTAAAGTACAATTAAATCACAAGGGGGTTTGTATGCCAGTTCCAGATTACCAAACACTGATGCTGCCCGTTCTAAAATGCACAGAGGCGGGCGAGGTAAAAAATATAGAAGTCGTTGATAAGCTTGCCGCTGAATTTAACCTGACCGATGAAGAGCTAGCTGAAGTGCTCCCTAGTGGTAAACAAACTCGTTTTTCAAATCGTGTAAATTGGGCCAAAAGCTATTTAAAACAGGCAGGATTAGTTAAGGCAACGAAGTGGGCTCATTTTGTTATTACTGAGCGCGGCAAAGAAGTTCTATCTTCAGATGTTGACCGGATCGATGTGCCGTTTTTGGAACAATTTCCTGAGTTCCTGGAGTTTAGGGCCCGGAAAGCTGAGGAACCTAAAGGCGGCAATGAAACAGTTGCTGAAGGTAGCAGATCAGATCAATCTGATACACCTGACGAAGCTCTCAGAGAAGCGCACGAGCGCATTAATGCCGCCTTGGCGAGTGACCTACTATTTAGAGTGAGAGAGGCTTCCCCAGCTTTTTTTGAGCAGCTGATTGTCGATCTACTGATCGCTATGCGATATGGTGGGACATCAGAAGATGCAGGCCGCGCCTTAGGGCAATCAGGTGATAACGGCGTTGACGGGGTGATTGATCAAGACCCGCTTGGCGTTGACCAGATATATGTGCAAGCCAAACGCTATGCAGCCGATAATAGTATCGGGGCAGGGGCGATCAGGGATTTTTTTGGTGCCCTTAATCTGAAGCGGGCGCAAAAAGGCATATTTGTCACAACCTCTTATTTCAGCGCATCCGCCAAGGAAACGGCGAGCAACTTGGGCATGCGCATCGTTCTGATTGATGGCGAGCGACTTTCCCGGCTTATGATCCAATATAATATTGGTTGCCGTGATCAAGACGTGTTGCACCTAAAGAAAATATCTGAAGATTTTTTTGGAGAATAAGGCATGGCGTTATTGTTAATCAGTCCCGCCGAAGCTGATGCTATATGTGCAGAATATTATAACGGTGAAAGCCTCCAGATATCCAAAAGCCATAACCACGAACAACCCCTCTCAATTGAATGGTGGCTAAGCGCTATAAGGCCAGAAAAGGCCACATCTGTCAGGCTATGGTCAGGTGTGCGGGCGTTCATTGAAATATCGGGCAATGCAAGTGTTAAGTTACAGAGTGACCATTCATTTTATGCCATGTTTGGCCACCAATGTGGCAGCGCGACACGCCCGGACAAAGGGGTATGCAAAGCTTTGCTGGTAAATGAGTTTGCCACTTTTCACGCAACAGGCAATGAGTTTGCCTGTTTTCAGCTTACACCACTTGGGCTTGAGCATTACCGTAATCACATGTCTCAATTTTAGCCGATATAGAATTAGTAAATTAGTACCTTTAGTATCAGGATTCATTTTTTATGACGCAAGAAACCAATAATCTCGCATCTTATATCTGGTCACTGGCTGACCTGTTGCGTGGGGATTTTAAGCAGAGCCAGTATGGACGGATAATTCTGCCGTTTACCCTGCTGCGCCGTCTTGAGTGTGTTCTGGAAGATAGCAAAGCGGCTGTTGTAGCGGCTTACGACAAACTTGATAGAGAAAGCCTGTCTGAAGAAGCCATTGAAAAACTGGTTCTGCGGGCAACAGGCGGCCTGTCGTTTTTCAATACATCCCGAATGGACCTGTCCAAACTGGGCGAGCGGGGCTTAAAGGACAATCTCGAAAGCTATATCCAAGGCTTTTCAAAAGACGCACGGGAAATTTTTGAGCACTTTAATTTCGATGAATTTGTAGGCCAACTGAATGATGCCGACCTGCTGTATAAGGTCGTGCAGAAGGTCAAGACAATGGACCTTAGCCCGAGAGCCATCTCGAACCATGATATGGGCCTTGTGTTTGAGGAGCTTATCCGCCGCTTCGCTGAAGGCTCAAATGAAACAGCCGGGGAGCATTTTACCCCGCGTGATATTGTACGACTCACTACATCTCTCGTCTTTATGGAAGATGATGACGCGCTCTCCAAGCCGGGCATCATCCGCACCATTTACGACCCCACAGCAGGTACAGGTGGTTTCTTATCCTCCGGCATGGAATATGTGCATGAACTAAATCCAGATGCCGTCATGAGGGCCTTCGGGCAGGAGTTAAACCCTGAAAGCTACGCCATCTGCAAAGCAGACATGCTGATCAAAGGCCAAGAGGTTGATAATATCAAGCTCGGCAACACGCTTTCAAACGACCATCTATATAACCAGAAATTTGACTATATGTTGTCGAACCCGCCCTTTGGGGTGGACTGGAAAAAGATCGAGGAAACCATCAAGGATGAAAACAAGCTGAAGGGCTATGATGGTCGCTTTGGTCCGGGCCTGCCGCGTATCAGTGATGGTTCGCTCTTATTTCTGATGCACCTAATCAGCAAGATGCGGGATGCAGCTGATGGCGGCGGGCGTATCGGCATTATCCTCAATGGCTCGCCGTTGTTCACTGGCGGTGCGGGGTCGGGTGAAAGCGAGATCAGGCGTTATATTCTTGAGGCTGACCTGCTGGAGGCCATCATCGCGCTGCCAACAGACATGTTTTATAATACCGGTATTTCCACCTATATTTGGGTGCTATCCAACAAAAAAGATAAAGAACGCAAGGGCAAGGTGCAGTTGATCAACGGCGTGAACCTGTGTGGTAAAAAGCGTAAATCGTTGGGCTCCAAACGCCATGAAATGGACGAGAATGATATTAAAACTATCACGCGTTGTTTTGGCGTTTTTGAAGCCGTTGCTGCTATAGAGCTGGACAAGCCCGCTGACGTGAAAAGCAGCCGGGGCCGCCAAAGCGAAAACCCGAAGGCAGCAGAGGCCAAAACCTTTGCGAGCAAGATATTTGATACGCACGCGTTCGGTTACCGCCGTATCACGGTTGAGCGCCCGCTGCGGCTTTCATACCAGTTTAGTGATGAGCGCATAGAAAGCCTGCGGTTTGCACCCAAGCCGCTGAACGCTGTGATGCAGTGGGCATACGGTAAATACGGTGCTGAATGGTCTGACGCCGAGGGCTGCGGAAATTATGGAGACTTAAGAGCCTTTGTGGGTGACATCCGGGCCTATGTGAAAAAAGAATTCAAAGAGCTGAAGGAACCCAAAATCAAAGAGCTTCTGGACAGCAAACTTTGGCGCACGCAAAAGGCCACCATGTTGAAAGCCAAGGCGCTGCAAGTGGCACTCGGCGACGCACAGTACGATGATTTTAATGGCTATGAAGCGGCGCTGAAAGCGTCAGGTATCAAGCTGGAGGCAAAGGAAAAGAAACAAATAACCGATGCTGTTAGCTGGAAAAACCCGGATGCCGCCAAGGTTGTCAAGAAGGTGCATAGAGATACAGCCCCCAATCCGTTACATGGCCTGTGGGGAGTTAACGGTGAAACCATTGAGTACAAACCTGATGGCGACCTACGCGATAATGAAAACATCGCTCTTGACCCCAGCCAGACGGTGACGGGTTTGGTAGAACGCTATTTCAAAGCTGAAGTACTACTGCATGTGCCCGAGGCATGGATAGACATAACGAAGCGAGACGCCATCGACGGAGAACTGGGCATTGTAGGCTATGAAATTCCTTTCAACCGTCATTTCTATGTCTATACTCCACCGCGTGACCTGACTGACATCGATGCCGACCTGGATAAAATCAGCGCTGAGATTATGGAGCTGCTCGCTGAGGTGCATTCATGAGTGCGGCAATGGGAAGATACAAACCCTATCCAGAATGTAAGGATAGCGGCGTGGACTGGCTGGGAGAAGTGCCTGCGACTTGGAAAGTTAGTAAAGTCAAATATCTGGCGCTATTTCAGGTGGGCTGGACCCCGCCCTCAAAGATTGACGCAAATTTTGTTGGCGATAATTTGTGGGCAAATATTTCCGATATCAAATCCAAAGTCGTCAACAATACCGCAAAGAATATTTCAGACAGAGCCGCATCTGAAGCTTCTATGTCCATAACTCCAAAAGGATCACTATTGTATAGCTTTAAGCTTTCTGTTGGAGCTGTAGGTTTTGCGGGGAGGGACATGTATACTAACGAAGCTATTGCCTCTTTTCTTGATCTCGGTGAACTACCTCTTTCATATCAATACTACGCATTTCCAATCATGATCATAAAGAATGCGGCGACAAATATATATGGCGCCAATATCTTGAATCAGGAACTCATATCCAATGCCGACCTATTAGCGCCGCCTTTTGAGGAAGCACGAACTATTGCTTCGTTCCTCGATCATGAAACGGGGAAGATTGATGCACTGATTGAAGAGCAAGAGCGATTGATTACGTTGTTAAAGGAAAAGCGGCAGGCAGTGATTAGTCATGCGGTGACAAAGGGCCTGAACCCCGACGTCCCCATGCGTCCTTCTGGCATCGAATGGCTTGGCGACATCCCCGCCCATTGGAAACTCACCCGGGTAAAACATCAAATTGACAAACTAGAACAGGGTTGGAGTCCGGAGTGCGAAAATAACACGAAACAGGATGATGAATGGGGCGTTTTGAAAGCAGGCTGTGTTAACCGAGGCATATACAATCCCGACGACCACAAGAAGCTACCAACAGGTGCCGTTCCAAAAGAAAATATAGAAGTACATCAAGGCGATATCATTATCTGTAGAGCAAGTGGTTCGAGAGAGTTAATTGGGTCTACTGCATATGTTCATAGGACTTACTCAAAGCTGATGTTATCAGACAAGCTTTTCCGACCTGTATTAACTAAAAACAAAATCCATGCAGAATTCTTTACTCACGTTTTGGCGTCAAAATTTAGCCGCCAACAAATAGAAGTATCGATAGGCGGAGCTGAGGGCTTGGCAAACAATATAACAAAAGAAACAATCAAAAATATTATACATCTGCTTCCAGGTATGAATGAACAAGTCCAAATTGTAAGTTTTATTAACAAGCAAAACCTAAAGCTTGACGGACTCGTCAGTAAAGCTCAATCAGTTACTGCGCTACTGAGCGAGCGGCGTACAGCGCTGATATCGGCGGCAGTGACAGGCAAGATTGATGTGCGAGACTGGGAGCCACCAAAAGACACGAAAATAGGGGAAGAAGCGGCGTGAGCTATTATGGAGGCGGCAAAGCTGGGGAGTATATTTTCCAAAATGATATGATTTCCCAGATGGTGGCGAATGGCTGGCAGGTGGGCGACCCTACAAAATATGACCGGGTCAATGCGCTTTACACGCCAGATCTGATTGCTTTTGTGCAAGACACACAGGACAAGGAATGGAAGAAGTTCTGTGGGCTTTATCCTGCTAACACTGAAGCCAAATTCATTGAGCGCGTAGCGACCCAGCTGAACAAGGTCGATCCAAACGCTGCTAATAAAGAGATGCGAACCTTCGGTACTTTGGGAGTGCTTCGCAATCAGCTCCGTGACCGTGGCGCACGTTTCAACCTTGTGCAGTTCAAACCAGAACATGACCTGAACCCCGATACGCTCGCGCGGTACAATGAAAACCGCCTGCGTATCGTTCCAGAGCTGGTTTATAGCCCTTACGCGACTGAGGAGCACCTTGAAGCTACAGGGCAAAAAGCAAAGGCCTGGCGCATAGATCTGGTGCTTTTTGTAAACGGCATTCCTATCGCCACCATGGAGCTGAAATCTGAGTTCAAACAGTCGGTTGATAACGCGCTGAAGCAATATAAAACCACCCGCCCGCCAATTGACCCGGCAACTAAAAAGCCTGAGCCGCTGCTGACCTTCAAACGCGGGGCGCTGGTTCATTTCGCCGTTAGCCAATATGAAGTCTATATGACCACCAAGCTGGCGGGTGCGGACACATTCTTCCTGCCCTTTAACAAGGGCACGGCAGAAGGCGGGGCAGGCAACGATGTGCCAGAGGATGTGGAACAATATGCCACTGATTACTTGTGGAATGAGGTTCTGCTGCCGGACAATATCCTCGATATCCTCGCCCGGTTTGTGCATCTGGAAATCGAAGAAAAAGAGGACTGGGAAGGCCGTAAATATAAAAAAGAAACCATGATATTCCCCCGCTATCATCAGTGGGAGGTGGTGACAAAACTAGTGGACGCGGCTCACACCGAAGGGCCGGGGCATAAGTATTTGGTCCAGCACAGTGCTGGGTCAGGTAAATCCAATTCTATCGCCTGGACAGCACACCAGCTTTCATCGCTCTATGATGAGAGCGGCGACAAGCAATATAATTCGGTTATCATTGTGACTGACCGCACGGTGCTGGATGACCAGTTACAAGACACCATCTCACAGTATGAGCAGATTGATGGCGTTGTGGGCCGGATTAACCGCGATGAGGGCGAAGGGTCAAAATCAGAGAAGCTCGCTAAGGCTCTGGAGAATAGCCAGCCTATTATCATTGTGACCATTCAGACCTTCCCATACGTGCTGAAGGCCATCGAAAATAGTGTGAGCTTGAAAGAGCGCAGTTATGCAGTGATTGCAGACGAAGCGCATTCATCGCAGACCGGTTCAACGGCACGTCAGCTAAAAGAAGTGCTGATGATTGACGCGGCAGATGATGAGCCGCTGACAACCGATGACATTCTTGATGCTGCTGTCACTTCACGTAGGGCAACCAAGAATCTAAGCTATTTTGCCTTTACTGCAACACCCAAGACCAAGACGCTTGAGTTATTTGGCCGTGTGCCGGACCCAACTCAGCCCGCTTCAATGAGAAACAAGCCTGCGGCCTGGCATGTGTACAGCATGCGCCAAGCGATTGAAGAAGGCTTCATTCTCGATGTGCTGAAGAACTACACCAACTATAAGGTGGCTTATAACCTGGCGCTTAAAATTAAGGACGCAGATGAGACTGTTGAGGCCAAAAAAGCCAAGGTGAAACTCAATCAGTGGGTACGGTTGCATGACTATAATATCGCCCAAAAAGTCCAAGTGATTGTGGAGCATTTTAAGAATAATGTTATGGGCCTGCTGGGTGGACATGCCAAAGCAATGGTGGTGACTAGCAGCCGCAAAGAGGCCGTGCGCTACAAGCTTGCGATGGACAAATATATTGCCAGTGTGGGCTATGATAAGCTCCATTCAATGGTTGCCTTTTCGGGAGAAGTCGAGTTCGGCGACAAAGACCCCAATGCGACGGAGCTCTTGGGTGAGAAGTTTACTGAAAAAGGTATGAACCCGGGCCTTAAGGGCCGTGATATGCGCAAGGCTTTTGATAGTGAAGACTATCAGGTCATGATAGTCGCCAATAAGTTCCAGACAGGTTTTGACCAGCCCAAGCTTTGCGCCATGTATGTGGACAAGAAGCTGGGTGGCGTTGAATGTGTGCAAACACTTTCGCGGCTGAACCGCACTTATCCTGGGAAGGCTGAGACAGGTACATTCGTGCTCGACTTCTTCAACGAGCCGGAAGAAATTCTGGAAGCCTTCCAGGTTTATTATCAGACGGCAGAACTTGCTGATGTCTCCAACCCGAACTTGATCTTTGATTTATTCGATAAGCTGCGCACGGCTGGTATTTTCCTGTGGCATGAGGTTGAGCAGTTTTGCGATGCATTCTTCGTAAAGAACAAGAGCAATGCAGCTATCGCTAACATTTGTAAACCAGCTGTAGTGCGCTGGCAGGGCCGCTATAAATCCGCTGTGGAGGCCTATAAGGAAGCACTGGATATCTTTAACCGGACAAAAGCCTCTGGCGACCCTGTACTGATTGCGAATGCTGAGAAAAGCTTTAAGGAATGCAAGCAGGAAAAGGATGGGCTGGAGATTTTTAAGAAGGACCTTGGTACCTTTGTGCGCTTCTATGAGTTCATGTCTCAGATCGTGGATTATGACGATAAGGACCTAGAAAAACTTAGCCTCTATGCCCGGAACCTGCGCCCTATGCTGCGCGAAAGTATCATTGAAGAAGATGATATTGACCTAACGAATGTTGATTTGACCCTATATAGACTGTCAAAAATACGGCAGCAGGATTTGGGACTGGTGGTTGATGGCAACGGCGAGGGCCTGACGCCAGGAGAAGGGGCGGGTAGTGCCAAGGCAAAGGACAAAAAAGAAGAGTTCCTATCCCAGATAGTGAACCGCCTCAACGAGCTATTCATTACAGACAATCTAACGGATCAGGACCAGGTGAATTACGCCTACACCGTGCGTGACAAGGTGCGTGAGAATGAGCTGGTGATGCAGCAGATTAAGAATAACTCGCCCGAGCAAGCTCTGCTTGGCGACTTCCCTAAAGCAATCGATGATGCGATTTTGGATAGTAGTGAGGCCCACAAAAATCAGATGATGCAGCTTCTGTCTGACCCAGCCAAAGCCAAAAATTTCGCCAGCATTGTGTTTGATCTATTGAGGGGGGAATAGAGGTGAAAGTCCAAGCGCGTATAAGGGCAGCCCGAGCTGGCGTTCAAAACAATAAATTTGAAGGTGATAGCAGATGATGAAACACCCTGAATGGAAGGCGTTACTAACTGAGGTTAGGCGGAAGGATCTAACTCCAAATAAAAAAAAGAGCACGCAATTTCCACTGTTGAAGCGCTTTTCTAAGTCGAGGACAGAATCAGAACGTGACTACGATAGAATTTTGTTTAGTACGCCCGTAAGGCGACTTTCCGACAAAACACAAGTCTTTCCATTAGAAAAAAATGATAGTGTCAGAACAAGGTTAACTCACTCACATGAAGTAGCTAATATAGCGAGGAGTATGGGGGTTGCCTTGGTGAGTGATAGCGACATCTTTAAAGGGGTACCAAAGGCTAATCGTAATGTTCCTGCTATACTTGCCGCAGTGGGGCTAGCACATGATATTGGTAATCCCCCTTTTGGTCATGAAGGAGAACTTGCAATAGCAAAATGGTTTTCAGACCATACAAGTGATGTTTTTTGTGACGATTGTAGCGAGCAAATGAAATTAGATTATGAAAACTTTGAAGGAAACGCTCAAGCTCTTAGAATACTTTCTAAACTTCAAATAGTGAATGATGATTTTGGGCTTAATCTTACATGTGCATCGCTTGCGGCATTGGTGAAGTATCCTTGTGCATCAGACAAGCGAGTAAGCGATGATTCAGATATAGCTAAAAAGAAATTTGGATATTTTTATTCAGAGAAAACAATGTGTAAAGAGGTCTGGGAACAGACTGGATTAAATGAAGGTATAAGGCATCCCTTAGCCTATATTATGGAAGCTGCCGATGATATTGCTTATTCTGTTCTAGATGCGGAAGATGCAATAAAGAAAGGCTTGGTTTCATATAGAGATCTTATTGATCATATTAAAGATGATGCTGATGAATCTATTAAATTTGTTGTTGAGAAATCTGAAGATAATCACAAAAAATATCTTAACGAGGATCTTCATCCTACTGAGTTAAATGATATATCCATGCAAATGTTTAGAGTTAATGCCGTTGGAGAATTAGTCGCTGCCGCAACCAGAGCATTTGAAGACAATATCGAAGATATACTTTTGGGGAAATTTAAAACAGATTTAATTAAAGTCAGTGATGCAGCTAATCTATGCAAAAAATTAAAGAATTTTTCCTATAAGCATGCATATAAAAGTCGAAAAGTATTAGAACTTGAATTGGATGGCTACAAAGTCATACATAAAATAATGGATATGTTATGGGCTGCTATAGAGCAAAGAGGCAACCCATTAAATGATGATACCCATGGTGGCGATATTTTTGAAAGATATGCTTATGGCTTAATCTCGGAAAATTATAGAAGAATATTTGAGGATAAAAATAATAAC